>Ga0209386_1001160_pt1 | contig 11153 bp, 9 predicted proteins | sample NGEPertwo_FD_184510 | JGI IMG/M metagenome (GOLD analysis project Ga0209386, IMG submission 184510) | Arctic peat soil microbial communities from the Barrow Environmental Observatory site, Barrow, Alaska, USA - NGEE Permafrost154B-two... | ecosystem: Environmental > Terrestrial > Soil > Wetlands... | reverse complement strand
ATTAATTCCCCTGCGAGACAAGAAAATCATCATGTTACGATACCCCAAAATCCCGTTTGTTTCATGGTATATGGATTCAATTTCCTTACATGCTATTTGCTTGCTACGTTGGGACACAGATTGTCTTGCTTTAAGAAAGTTGTAATAAGCATTAGGGCACAGGTTAAACTTACTTAGCTGCCACCTAAGTCCAAATATTTCATAGTTGTCTTTGATAAACCGATAAACCATTAATCGATTTCCTTCGCGAAGTATGCCGCTGCTTTTTTTAAAAAAAGATTTTCTTTCTGCATTTCTGTGAGTTCCTTGCGAAGCCTTCAATTTTCATTCATAATATCGTATTCTTCTTTGTTTTCTTGGTTTGTTTGGCATCCTTCACAGTAATCTCTTGCCCAGATTGAAATAATTGCTTTTGAAACGCCATATTCCTCTGCTAAGCTTTTTAGTGTTCGTCCTTCTTCTAAATGAAGACGAACGATTCTCTGTTTTAATTCTTCTTCGTAATGTTGCATAAATTTATCCTCTTTTCCTTAATAGTTATTATAAACTGTTAGGTCGGGATGTTACAACTTTACTATACCACTACAAAGGCACAATATTTTGTGCCCTAATTTATTTTACTAGAATAATAATCCTTTTGGAAAAGGTACATATAGAATATTTGAGAATATCATATACAAAATTACAATTTCCACTGCTGAAATAATTGCACATTTAAAATATGCTTTGATATTCCGTTTATCACTCAATATACACAGAAGTGAGGTTAGCGCTACGAAGCTAGTAACAGCAAATCCGATTTTTTTAAACAAAAAAACCCATGCAAAAGTTACTAATACAATTAAAATAACACTTTTTTTATCATCCACAACAAACAATTCAGAACGAGAAGCTTTTACAAACGATTTAATAATTAATGCTAACCCTAAAATACTTAGCACAATTATTACAATGATTGGGAATAATTTGGAATATTCATTCAACTTTGATAGCTTTGACCAAAAAAGTAATGAAATAAAAATCATGAATAATCCACCGTATAAATCAGTATTTCTTTTCATTATATAGTCACTCCTTTATGTTTTTTTTCTCTAAGCATTCTTATATAGGGCCATGAAACAGCCATGATTGTAATTATTATCAAGATTATTGATATAGGTCTTGTAAGAAATATCATAAGAGGCTGACCTGAAGCCACACCCATTAAATACCCTTGAACAAATCCTTTTTCTGCTATCGGTCCCAATATCAAGCCTAATACAATAGGTCCAGCATGAAAACCAAATTCTTTTAATGTATATGCTATTAACCCACTAATAAACATCACGATAACATCCATCACATTGTTTCTAATGGCAAACGAACCCAAAACACTGAGAAATATTACTGAAGGAACAAGAACCCCCGCGGGAATCTTAGTTACAGCACTATATATATTTTTCCCCATTGCCAAACCGAGGATAAGAATCATGAATTGTGCAACAAGTAAAGCAATCATAAATCCATATACGACAGTGGCATTAGTAGTAAATAGCTCAGGACCTGGTGTTAGTCCTTGTATCAATAGTGCTCCATATAAAACCGCTGCTGCTGGAGAACCTGGTATACCTAGTGTTAATAGTGGTACCATTGCTGACCCGACAGTAGCATTATTTGATGATTCTGTTGCTACAACTCCTGCTGGATTTCCTGTACCAAAGCTTTCTGGGTCAGACGATGATCTCTGAGCCTCACTATAAGCCACTAAGTTTGCTATGTTACCTCCAGCACCTGGCAAAACTCCAATAAATGAGCCAATGATTGATGATTTTAAAAAATTGACTGGCTTTTGAAAGTTATTTAAAAAGGCTTTTTTTATTACACCAGTTTGTCTTTCAACTTTTACATCTGCAAGTTTGTTTTTTCTAATTTCCCCTGCTATTCTTAACATTTCCGGAATACAGAAAAAACCGATTAATACTGATAGTATCTCAACACCGCCTTGAAAAGTCGAAATTCCCATAGTAAATCTTACATCTCCACCTATTGGTGCTATACCAATCATACTGATAAGAAAACCCAAAACACCTCCGGTTATACCCTTGAGTAAGGATTTCGAAGATAAGCTTGCTATGATTGTCACTCCGAACATAGCAAGCCAAAAATACTCTGGAGGTCCAAATTTCAATGCAACTCTTGCTAATGGAATCGATAAAAATATCAGAACCAAGACTCCTATTAAACCTCCACCAGCAGAAGCAAATGTTGCTGTATGTAGAGCCTCTTCACCTCGTCCATTCCTTGTCATTGGATAACCATCAAATGTTGTCCCGATAGAAGAAGGTGTACCTGGAGTATTGACTAAAATTGCTGGGAAACATCCTCCATAAATTGCTCCTGTGTAAATAGCCCCTAAAACTGCCAATCCAGTAATAGGGTCCATTACAAAAGTAAATGGCACAATTAATGCAACTGCCATTGTAGCAGAAAATCCAGGTAAAGCTCCTGCAATCATTCCACCTATTGTTCCAAGCAACATAAATATAATAAGTTTGAAATTGAAAACCGCAATAAATGCATCTAGCATATGATTCAACTCTTTCACCTCTTTCAACTCTGATTAATTATATACACCCACCCTATAAGAGTGGGTGTATATAAAATTAATCTATTAATCTATTAATTCTAAATCTTTTAATATTTTTGTATAATATACTTTCTTTTCTTCTATTAATTTTTTGGATTCTTCAGGCCCATAATCAAGCACTTCAAAACCCATTTCCTTCATTTTCGCAAGATATTCTGGTTGTGCATTTATTTCCTTAAAAGCCTCAGCTAATTGATTTACAATTTCCTCAGATAATCCTGGAGGCCCTGATATACCTCTATATGCACCTTCAACATAATCATAACCCAACTCTTTAAATGTAGGAACATCTGGAAGAGATGTAACTCTTTCATCAGAAGCTACCGCTAATATTTTTAAATCTTTGCTGTAACTAACTCCCATAGTAGTATATGTCATTAAGCCCTGTACGTGACCACCTAGTAATTGTGGTACTGCTCCACCAGAACCAGTTTCTGGTATGTATGTAGTTTCAATTCCAGCAACTTTATTAAACTCTAATACTCCAAGGTGGTTTGCACTATAGCTACCACTTCCTGCTAGTGTAACAGCTCCGGGGTTTTCTTTTGCATAAGCCACAAATTCGTCTACTGAATTTATTGGACTATCTTTACCTACAGCTAGTATATTTGGAGTGGCTTGGAAGTAATATATTGGCACCAATTGATCAGTTTCATAACCTGTATCATCTCTCACTAATGGTTGTACTATAATATGTGGTAAATTTGATCCCGTTATAGTATATCCATCTGGCTGAGTATCAGTAACTAATTGTTGCCATCCTAGCGCTCCACCACCACCTGGCATATATTGAACTATAACACTAGTTCCCAATATTTCTTCTAAAGGTTTTTGCTGCAATCTTGCAGTGATGTCTGATTCTCCACCTGGCTCAAATGGAAGTACATAATGGACAGGCTTTGTAGGATATTCTACTGCTGCTGTATCTTTTTCTGAAGATTTCTGTGTTGTACATCCAGCTAAACCAAAAACCAACACTAAAATCAACAATACATTTAATAATGAATTTGTTTTTTTAAATTTCATTCTAAAGTCCTCCTCTAATTTTAAATACGGACAGATATTAATAATATCGATAATTCCCTCCTTTTATATAAATTTAGTTATTACCGAAAATTTGCGCATGGAATATTTGCACAGACTTTTTGTCATATTCATCCAAATCTCTTCTAATTTTCACGTTGAATCTTCAAATCCACGTCCAAATTCTACCATTTTCGTCACCGCCTTTCAATAATATTTTGTTTTTTATTATTCACCGTAAAAACAGTAAATTTCTTAAACTATCCACAAATAATCTGTTTTAAAAGCTCTCTTTACTCACAGTTTCTTATTTTTCAACAGCTTTTTACTGAAATACTTCCTTATAAGGGTATCCTCCCAACAGCTTCAATATCGTCTGCTTTGCAGTCTTGATTATCTTACCCGCCACAAACACATATTATTAACGAAATATCAGTATCCACTGCCTGTACTCGCTTGCTGAAACTTTATCCATCTTGAAAAGCAGAAATAGGTTGTACACCAGCATCATAATCTGAAAGAATGCTTCATTTACCCAAAATGATTTCATTTTCAGAGAGCCCATATTCACGTCATACTTCGTTCCTTTTTTGAGGGCATTTTTTATATATATTTTTCAACTTTTGGGTGAAAAATCGAATTCTTTGTAAGCCTTGTACTGCAAAGGTTTAAGCCTGTTTTTCTTAAGGTTCACGCAGATTCTCGGTATTAAATAGATTATTTTAATCTTTATTTGAAGTTATTTTTTTGAAAAGAGGTTTGATACCGCCATTTTCAATTATTTCCATAATATAATCAGATATTTTCTCACCTTTAATTAAATTGCCATCTGTTTTATTAAATATATGTCCTTCGAGAATATTCAGTTCTAAAATATCTCCTGTTTTGATCTTTTTTGTTATATCAGGACAAACTAACACAGGCAATCCTAGATTAATAGCATTTCTATAAAATATTCTGCCAAATGATTCAGCTACAATAGCTCCAACTTCTGCATTGATTAGTGTTATAACGGCATGTTCACGACTTGAGCCACATCCAAAGTTTTTACCACCTACAATGATATCACCAGGTTTTGAATTTGTAACAAACATTTCATCTACACCTTCCATACAGTGCTTGGCAATTTCCTTTACATCTACCATATCCAAATATCTGCCTGGGTATATCTGATCAGTATCGATATTATTGCCATATTTAAAAGCTTTACCTAATATTAGTTTCATTGTTATAGGCCTCCTTTAAGGAAAATCGAGGATCAACCAACTCTCCTTTAAGAGCAGATGCCGCAACAGTTGCTGGCGATCCCAAATAAATTAATGCTTCTGGGCTACCCATTCTGCCAGGAAAGTTTCGATTCGATGCAGTTACACAAACTTCTCCAGGTGCAAGAATACCTTCATGAGCCCCTAAGCAAGGTCCACAACCGGGACTTGAAAATGTCGCACCTGCTTTTATTAATTCTTCAATATAACCAAGTTGCGTAGCTTTCAAAAACACTTCTTTTGAAGCTGGAATAATAATTAATCGAGTCGAAGAATTTATTTTTTTACCTTTAAGTATCTTTACTGCCATCGCTATATCATCAATTCGTCCACCGGTACATGTACCTATTAAGGCTTGATTTATTTTTATTTTTGGTGCGAATTCTATTGAAACAACATTATCCACGCTATGAGGCATTGCAACTTGTGGAGTTAATTCATTTATGTCAAAAATATAATTCTCGGTGTATACAAAATCAGAATCAGTTTCCAAAATGTCAAAATTCTTTTCTGTTCTGCCTTTAACATAATCCAGTACTTTTTGATTTGGTTTCATATAAGAAGTTTTAGCACCCATCTCAACTGCCATATTACAAATAACCATTCTTTCAGAAACATCTAATTCTTCTACATATGTACCTGTAAACTCAATAGCTTTATAGACAGCCACATCTGAACCAAGTTTCCCTAAAATATGTAATATAACATCTTTTGCCATCACTCCAAACTGGGGTTTCCCATTTATTTCTATGTTAATAATCTCTGGAACTCTAAACCAAATCTCACCAGAAATCATAATAATTGCCATGTCAGTTGCTCCAACACCTGTTCCAAAAGCACCAAAAGCACCATGTGTGGTTGTATGCGAGTCTGTTGCAACTAAAATCATGCCCGGCCAAACCACACCAGCCTCAGGCATCACTTGATGACATACCCCTGCATTAACATCAAAATGATGTGTTAAACCTTGTTCTTCAACAAATTTTCTCATTTCTTTATGATTTTGTGCAGCTTTTATCGTTGGAGTTGGGGCATAATGGTCAAATACAAAACATAATTTGTCTTTATCCCATACTTTTTTACCACCTATTTCATAAAAAGAATAAATTGTTTGCAAGTACAAATCATTAACTTCTGCAAAATCAACCTTAACTTTAACAATCTCTCCAGTGGATACATAATCGTGTCCCGCCGCACGGGCTAAAATTTTTTCTATTGCATGCATAATTAAACCTCCTATTATTCAACGTATGGCAAAGTGGAATTTGCTGCAGGCATAATTAGTATTTTAGAATCCTGTCCCATAATTTCTAATGCCAGCTTTAGTGCTTCTTCAACTGATTTAGCAGGTTCAAAAAAACATTTTCTAGCCAAATCATCAGGTAATTCAGAAATTAAGTAAGCCTTTGTCTTTTGTAAAACCATACAATAGACTACAGCCTTATGTGCACCTAATACAAATTCATCTTGAATCCATTTTATTGGGTCCTCAGGAGATTTAGCTCTCATCATCCAATCTTCAAATGTATCTTCGCCTAATAATTCACCACATTTTGCATATAGAATAATAATGCCGCCCTCTTTTACTGCATAGCTTGAATTTTCAAATCCCTTTTGGGCTTGATATAAATTAAGGTCCTTAGGATATCCTCCTGGACAACAAATAACAATATCTGCTTTTTCAGGTATTGGACATTTATACATATCATCAATGTATTTACAACCACAACGGTGAGCTTTAACAGGGTCTCCGGAAACGCAGGCAACTATTTCTTTTTTTGAATTTAAAACTGCATTCACTATAAACTTAAGACCACCTATTTTACCTACTTCTTCAATGTCTTCTCTCATTGGATTACCGTCTGATTTACCTGGCATTGTACCAGGACGAATCATCATTACATGATTTGCTTGTATTGACTCTTTGCTGCATACACCTGGCATAAATGACTTTGACCCTCCGCTATAACCAGCTTTATAATGAAATTCTAAATTTCCTGTCCCAATAATTAAATCAGCTTTTGTTACAGGTTCAAAAGTCCAAATTGGTGTACATCTGGATGTTTCACCTAAATAAACACAGTTATTCCTATCGTGATCTATGCATTTTATTCGATTATATACATTTTCTCCTACAAGTTTTTTCTTTTCTTCTTCAGTATGAGGTCTATGATATCCCAGTGCAAATATGATTGTTATGCTATCATCGGTAACACCTACGGCATTTAACTCCTCCAAAATAGGTGGAACTAATAAATAACTAGGTGAAGGACGGGTTATATCACTACATAGAATGACTACATTTTTCTTCCCTTTAGCTAATATTGATATAGGTTCAGAATCAATTGGTTCTCTTAACGAGCGCCTTACCTCTTCTAATTGATCAATTGCAGTTGGTAAATCTTTCGGAATTAAAATAGCCATAATATTTTTACTTGGAATAGAAATATTATGATATTCAGTTCCATACTTAAGCTTTATTTCAGTTTTAGTATTCAATCAAATTCCTCCTTAATTTAGTAACTCAACTTTCCCACCCGGAAAGTAACTATGCACCTTGAAAAGTCAATATGAATCTGCTGTAAATAATAGAAAAAGCCCCTGTTTTTTGGTATAATGGAAGTATCAACAAATCCACAAATACCAACAAAACGAGGGATTTTTATGAATACTATCATAGCAGATAATTTACGCACTGAACAAACTATTTCTTCAAGGATTGATTTATTTTTTAAGCAGTTCTCCATGTCGAAACTTCTTAAGAAGTCAAATTTCTATAAGGAAGCTGGTATTTCATTTGCAGAAGTACTGAAAACTCTTTTTACTCTGGTTTTTACAGATAAAAACCTATATCATACTTTGGACACAGCTCCTGAAAAAATTGGATTTAAGAAAAACACAGTCTACCGTTTCCTGAACTCTATGAGTTACAATTGGTCCAGGCTACTCTCCTTGATACAAAAGCTGTCAAAATCGTATTTGTAGAAGACCGTCAGTCAAAAGACTTTCTGGCAGTGCTGTCAACAGATACAGAACTAGTTGACTACGAAATCCTAAAAATCTATGGAAAGCGCTGGGATATTGAGGTGTTCTTCAAAATGTACAAGTCATATCTTTAACTTTCCAAGGAATTCCAGGGGAGAAGCAATGATATGATGACAGCACATACTACTATCGTGTTTATGAGATACATTATGCTGGCACTGGAAGCTAGGAATTCAAATGACCACAGGACGGTCGGGGGACTCTTTTATCCAATTTGTGAAGAAATGGAAGATATCCGATTTTCAACAGCATTGATTCTAATTCTGGATCTTTTAAGGAGGACTCTTGAAGAATTTCCTCTTATCTCGGAAGAACTGGCAGACACTATCATAAATTCCTTTTTCAACGGATTGCTATCCATATGAAAAGAAAAACTGCAGTTGTGTACGTAATCATATTTATTTTTCAAGGTGCATACAGCTTTTTAAACTGGGAAAGTTGAGTTAGTAACAATAAATTATGTTACATGTAATATATATACACATACATTACGAGCAATTATCATGCCAATTCTAAAATGACTAATTTTATACATTATTACTCTAGTTGTAAAAAAATAAGTGTTGCATGCAACACTTATTTGCTACACGCAACACTTAATTTTTATTTAGATATCTCCAAAGAGTGCTACGATGAACACCTAAAAGATTAGCTGCTTTTGTTTTATTCCCATTTGTATAATCTAATATACGTTTTACTTCCTCATAATATAAATTAACCTTGTCTGTATTCGGAAGGTAATTAAATTCAGAAATATGTTCTTTTAATATTTCCTCTATTGTTTTCTCCAAACCAATTATCGATATTCTTTCCATTAAATTTTCAAGTTCTCGGACATTTCCTGGCCAATTATACTCCATTAATAAATGTTTATCTCTGTCCGACAAAATAAAATCTGAGTTATTTCCATATTTTCGTAAAAATTCTATTGCAAGAACGATAATATCTTCTCTCCTTTCACGTAAAGGAGATATAGTTAAATGCAAAACATTCAATCGGAAAAACAAATCTTTGCGAAAACATCCATCTTGTATGTCATTAACAAGATTTCTATTGGTTGCTGCAATAATTCTAACATCTATTGGTATTATTCTATCATCGCCCAACCGCCGAATACATCTTTCTTGAATAACTCGTAATAATATCCCTTGTAGTTTTAAAGGTACTTCACCAATTTCATCCAGGAATATTGTACCGTGATCGGCCATTTCAAATAGCCCCATTTTCCCATTTTTATTTGCTCCAGTAAATGCACCATCTACATAACCAAACAATTCACTTTCAAGAATACTTTCTGCTAGAGATGCGCAACTAACAGCTATAAAAGGTCCATTGGCTCTTGCACTATAATTATGTATTGATTGAGCAAATAATTCTTTACCCGTACCTGATTCGCTTGTAATCAAAACTGTAGCATCAGTTTTTGCAAAACTTCGAGCAATTTTCTTCGTATCACTAATAGCGTCACTCACACCTGAAATATCCGAAAAATTATATTTTGCAAAAAGTCCTTTTTTATATAGTTTATAACTTATGCGTTTATCTTCCTCATGAACATTTTTAATATCTTTTAGCGTTCCCATCGCACCAACTATTTTATCTTCATTAATTAAAGAAATCCGATTGAATAATATTGTTAAATTATTTATTGTAATCACATCACTGCTGAGATTATCTACATTTAATGCCTCAACTAAATTAGCTATTATTGGAAACGTTTTCTCGATATATGTGCCTAATACATCATCAGTATTTATGCCGAAGACTTTACATATAAAGTCATTAGCCAATGTAATGCACCCATTTTTGTCAATAGCTACAAATCCATCTCCTGAATAATCCAAAATTGTGTAGATTTCTTTCTCTCTTCTTTCGTTATTTAATAGAACGTCCAGCATATTTTTTGCATCACAATATGCAAGATATATAGCTGATTCACTTGAACTTAAAAATACTGAAGGTAATCCAACTTTTTTTGTTACAGCAATTGGCCACGCACCCCCAATCAAAACTTCTACACCATCATTTTTAGCTTCAAGTACTTTTCTTTCAATCTCAGTCCAATCATTAATCAGATATTGTTCAATCTTCAATCCCATAAGTGATCCCAATGAATCAAATCCCTGCAACTGATTGGAAAAAGCCAAAAATCTGATATAGTTACCATGTTTTTTTGCTTCACTTATTGCACAAACTGCATCATCCAGCACCATCTTGATTTCTACAACTTGTTCATTCAATTTATTTCGTATTAGTATTGCTGTTCCGCCACGAGAAATGAAAACTTTAGTACCTTCTTTTATTAGTTTTTTTGCAATTTCTACACTCTCATCCATAGTACCGATGTGAATATCCATATCTAATCCATATTTTTGTTTAGCACTAATAGCTACTTTGGCAATTTCTTCATTTGGTGCGATTAAAACGATCAAAGCCATCTTCAAAAACCCCCTGTCAAAAAATTTTCAAACCAAGAATTTTATCATCAATAAATTATATTAATTAATTATACGGTATAAGCATTATAACACTTTTCGTAACTGTTCAGTAGCCCTTAAGGGAATATAAAATCTGAATGAACAGTAAGTGCATTTTTAATTGCAATAAATGAATTTATGCTATGCTTGACCAGGACAATTAAAAGGGAAATATAATCATCTATTTGTCTGATTTTAGTCCTGCTCCGCACATAGGCAAAATGGAATCCCCTTCTAAAAAACCATGTGTTTCTATGTAATCTGTATAGGCTGCATAGGTTGCCGCAGTTGTATGCTCTATATAAATGCCTTTACTTGCCAGGGCATGTCTTGCTTTAAGTATTGTATCTTCTTTTGCAGTAAGAATTGTAACATTGTGTTCATAAACCAACTTTAGAATATATTCCGCACGCATAGGCTCTCCTATGGCAATACCTTCTGCCATGGTAGGCAAAACATCTATCTTTGAAATGTTCTTGTCTTTTTTATCAACAGCAACCTTAAAAGGAGCGCACCTTTCACTTTGAATAGCAAATATTTTAGGCATACTCCTAATTGCTCTCGCATCCCTCAGTTCATTCAACGCTTTTAGTACCCCTATAAACAGGGTACCATTTCCCAAAGGTATGAAGATATTTTCAGGGATTCTGCCCAATTGTTCAAAAATTTCATAAATATATGTTTTTGTACCTTCATAAAAAATAGGATTAAACACGT
>Ga0209386_1001159_pt1 | contig 11164 bp, 13 predicted proteins | sample NGEPertwo_FD_184510 | JGI IMG/M metagenome (GOLD analysis project Ga0209386, IMG submission 184510) | Arctic peat soil microbial communities from the Barrow Environmental Observatory site, Barrow, Alaska, USA - NGEE Permafrost154B-two... | ecosystem: Environmental > Terrestrial > Soil > Wetlands... | reverse complement strand
AATATGGAACAGCTTTGCATATTTGACAAGGAAAATAAAGAGAAAATGCAAAATCTGGATAAAGCGGTTGATATTATAAGGAGCAAATATGGAGAAAAAGCCATTACAAGAGGCGTTTTTGCTAACGGAGACACCAAGCCAATGCAGGGCGGTACAAATGATGGAGATTATATAATGATGGGAGGTTATGGCTTATGAAAATATTGTCAGAACCTATCGATGTGCTAGTAAAGTTTAAGGGAAGAGAAAAACCTGTACCTTACAAGTTCAGGTATTTGGATGAAGAAGAAGTGTATCATGAAATAAAGATAGATAAGATTATTACCATAGAAGAAACAAAGATCGCAGGAATTAGATCCTATATTTATCGTTGCCAAAGCCAGATCAAGGGAGCAGAAAAGCTTTATGAAATAAAATACATCATTGGCGAATGCCGATGGGAGCTATATAAAATATAAAGGCGCTGGCTTAAAACAGGTGGTGTAATATGAATTTGAGGTGATTGAAATGTGTGGAAGGTATACTTTGTTTACTGATCGAGAATTAAAGGAAGTAGACGATATCATTGATAAAATTGATAATGACATAAAGAGAGATAAAATGAAAACGGGAGAAATCTTCCCTGGGATAAAGAAAAAAACAAATATCTGATCAATCTGCCGGGAGCATCCTGATTTAATCAATTGATTTGCATAGTGTTACAGTTTCGAGCCTTTACCCAACTGATCAATAAGATTATTCAAATCTGTTCTTTTAATTCTCCAATGCCTGCCTATTTTAAAGGCAGGTATTCTTCCTTCCTGTACCAGTTTGTAGGTTGTCATTTCACTTAACTGCAGATATTCAGCAACCTGGTTTACTGTTAAAATTTCGTGTTCGAAACTGTTATTATTCATTGCGCCCTTCTCCTTATTTATATTTAATTACATTTAATTATGCTTATTTATATCTATATATGCTTATTTATGTTATTATAACTATATAGGTTATAAAAGTCAAATGTTTATCCTTATGAAGAGGATGAAGTTGAAAATATAAAATTTAGTTTTGAGTAAAAACATTAAGACAAGGTTTGAGTTATAAAAATGGAGGTTTGATTTAAAAAACAAGATTGTAGTAGAAATTAATTAATTATAAAAAAAGAATTGGAGATTATTTTGACATTAAAAAAGAAAAAGTTAAAAGTGATTCCCCTGGGAGGACTTGGGGAAATTGGAAAAAACATCACAGTATTTGAATACGGTGATGAAATTGTAGTTGTGGATTGTGGAATGGCCTTCCCAGATGATGAAATGCTGGGGGTAGACTTGGTTTTACCGGATACAACATACCTGACAAAAAACAAAGATCGCATAAAAGCGATTATTGTTACACACGGTCATGAAGACCACATTGGCGCATTACCTTATGTACTGAAAAATGTTAATGTCCCTGTGTACGGGACTAAACTTGCATTGGGTCTTTTGCAAAACAAGCTGGAAGAACATAAAATTCTGGCTGACTGTACGCTGAATATTGTTTCTCAGGGAGAAACAATTGATTTGGGTGCATTTAAAATTGAATTTATAAGAACAAATCATAGTATTCCAGACACGGTGGCACTGGCCATACATACACCAGTGGGTGTGATCATTCATACCTCCGACTTTAAAATAGACTTTACCCCAATTCTGGGTGAACCTATTGATTTGCAGCGTTTTGCGGAGCTTGGCAGCCAGGGGGTATTACTTCTGATGAGTGACAGCACAAATGCAGAACGTCCAGGTTACACAATGTCTGAAAGTATAGTCGGAAAAGCGTTTGAGGAAATATTTTTAAACTCAAAAAGCAGAATAATTGTTGCATCCTTTGCTTCAAATGTTCATAGAATTCAACAGGTGGTGAATGCGGCTGTAAAGTACAACCGAAAGGTTGCCATTTGCGGAAGAAGCATGGTTAACGTATGTAATAAGGCAATTGAACTTGGGTATTTGACAATACCTAAAGGTGTGCTGGTAGAAATAGACAGCATTAAAAAACATCCGAAGGAAAAGCAGGTTATTATTTCCACCGGAAGCCAGGGAGAACCCATGTCTGCCCTTTCAAGGATGGCATCAGGAGATCACAGGCAGGTTGCAATTGTTGCGGGAGATCTGGTTATTATTTCCGCATCACCAATACCAGGAAATGAAAAATCGGTATCAGTTGTTATTAATGAACTCTTTAAAAAGGGAGCGGATGTTGTTTATGAGGCATTGGCTGATGTTCATGTTTCAGGGCATGCCTGTCAGGAAGAGCTGAAGACAATGCAAAGACTGGTTGGGCCAAAATATTTCATGCCGGTCCATGGGGAATACAGACATTTGAAGCAGCACGCAAATCTTGCGGAGAACTTAGGCATGGAGAAAGACAATATCTTTATTATGGATATTGGCCAAGTGCTTGAAATAGATTCAAAAGAAGCTAAAATCAAAGGGGCGGTTTCATCAGGCAAGATTCTTGTAGATGGGCTTAGCATTGGAGATGTGGGCAAAATAGTCTTGAGAGACAGAAAGCATTTGTCAGAAGACGGAATGATTATTGTGGTTATGACAATTGAAAAAGAAACTGGAGACATCATTACAGGGCCGGAAATCATTTCCAGAGGCTTTGTATATGCAAAAGAGTCAGAGGTTCTCATGAAACAGCTGACGCAGGTTTGCGAAGATACCGTAATCAAACATAAAGGGATGAATAACATGACAAGAAAAAATATGATTAACAGCACCCTGAAAGATTACGTATACAAGAAAACAAAAAGAAGACCAATGATCCTACCGGTTATCACTGAAATGTAATATAAATTACTAAGGGAAATATCAAGTGAAACATTAAACAAGATGAAAACAAAGCCTGAATTTCGATTTATAACAATCGTTATCTAGGCTTTGTTTATTGATTTGGTTTGATTTTAGTAGAGTATGGTGCACCTCAGCCCTAGCAGAGCTGCACCGCTTTATTGATTTGCATTAATTTGATTCAGAAGCAGCGATAGCAAGCCTTCCCTGGTTTTGCGGCGCCACCAGGCCCTAGCTGATATTAGTCCAAATCCAGTTTGTTGTTCAAAATCCAAATATTACAGATGCTGTATGCAAGTATTAAAAAGACGCCATAAAGTGTTGAGAGTCCTATTATCCAGTTAAAAAGCCCCAAAGCGTCCTGAAGACTTCCAAGGTCAGATATCCCGTTCAGCTTAGACATAAAGATGCTTTTGTCTTTGATGAAAGGGCCTGAAATAAGAGCCACGCCCTGGACAACGATGGTTTCTGCCCAGGAAAAAGCAAAATAGGAAAGCACGCCAACAGGAACTCTGAATTTATTGAATTGCTTTAAATGAGCAATAGAGCACGCTAGAAATAATTTGGCTACTTCTTTTACGGTAGACACAATCATTCCAAGGATAAGAAGCAGGATGGTTGGTCCGCCAAGCCCGGCCAGTTGGGCGATGGTTGCCTTAATTTCATTTATAATATCATAAAAAGGCAGCGGCGCTATCAGTAACGTGAAAATCAGCAAACCGATCACCGAAACAATCATAGTTAATACAATCCACATAGAACTGACAATTAATTTGGAAGACAATATTTGTCTTGAAGTAACAGGAAGGGTTAAGGTTAAATATCCCTCTTTTGAATATATATTTGTATTGAATATTTTAAACAAACTGATGATTGTTATAACGATAACAGCTATAATGATGCCAAAAGCGATGAAGCCTCCTGTAATAACAATAAAATCGTTGTTTACGTTATTAAAAATAAATGGGAGGATAATAACGCCAAGTAGGATTGACAGATAAATCCCTGTAAAATCTCTCCAGGTTGACTTGATGTCATATTTTATTAATTTCTTTAACATTTGAATACCTCCCTAAATAATTGATCTATGGACTTGTCTTCCGCAGCCCTGATATTGTCAATATCACCCTGCAATACAATTTCTCCCTCTTTCAGGAATATTACAGTATCGAAGATCCGTTCCACATCAGAAATCAAATGAGTAGACATTAAAATAGTGGAATCCGGGTCGTAGTTTGATAAAATAGTATCCAGAATAAAATCTCTTGCAGCAGGATCAACTCCTCCAATTGGTTCATCAAGTATGTAAAACATGGCTTTTCTGGACATTACCAGGCACAACTGAAATTTTTCAATCATTCCTTTAGACATTGTATTGATTCTTTGTTTTTCGTTAAGACCTAGTTTGTGAAGCATATCAAGGCATTTATCTTCACTGAAATCAGCGTAAAAGTCTTTAAACATGGAAATCATATGCAAAGGGGTCATCCATGGGCTAAAGTAGGGATTGTCCGGCAGATAAGATACCAAAGTCTTCGTTTCGGGGCCTATGGGCATTCCATTGATAGTAACTGTTCCGCTATAGTCTTTGATGACACCTGTTAGGATTTTCATTAAAGTTGTTTTGCCACTTCCGTTCGGACCTAGTAAACCTACAATATGTCCTGGTTCCAAGGTAAGATTTAAACCGGACAAAGCTAATTTTTTCGGATACATTTTATTCAGATTGCTAACGTTTAATAAATTTGGTTTGGCATCTGGCAGTTTATTTGTAATTTGCGTGTTCATTTAAACACTCCTTTCTTCAATTTTTTTGATAAATAGATTGATGGCTTCCTGATTTGAAAAGCCTAAACTTGACATTTGTAGTATGAACTGATCAATGATTTCTTGTGCAACTGATTCGCGCATTTTACTAATTAACTCCTTATCTTTTGTAATAAAACGACCTGTTGTTCTCTCGGCGAAAACAAGCTCATCTCTTTCCAATTCTGCCAGTGCTCTTTGCATGGTGTTAGGGTTGACTTCAAAATAGAGAGCGAGATCTCTTACTGATTCAAGCTTAGAACCGACTGTTAATTCCCCTGAGACGATTCTATGCTTAAAATTGTTTACCAATTGTAAATAAATTGGTGTGTTTGACTGAAACTGGTTTGCCATAATATGTGTTACCTCCTTTTGTATTATTGTATTAGTCAATTAGTACAATAATACAAAACGGGGAGCATGTCAATAGGAAAATGAAAATAATTATTTAATCTTTAAAAAAATTATTTAAATAACGGTTTTTCTTTAAATATGATATAATTTCAATGATAACAGGTGCTAACTGCGCCACCAGGCCCTAGCTGAAATTTAATCCGATTTTAATCTTTGTCAAATGGGATTTGAAGCATTCCATCTTATAATGAAACCATATTAAACAACTAATTCAAACAAAGAGGAGGAAAATTATTATGGTAACACTTGAACAGGTAGAAAAGCTTCGCGAATATGCAAATGTATCTTATGAGGAAGCAAAAAAAGCACTGGAGAAAAATGAGGGCGACATACTTCAGGCATTAATTGATCTTGAACAGGAAGGAAAAACAAAATCGCCTAAGGATGGCGGGAAGTACATATATTCAGCTGCCGATTATGAGGATTCAGAAAAAACAGAAGGCTCTGACAAAAAGAAATCGAAGGCTAAAGGAGAAGAACCCTCTGCATTCAGAGACAATATTAACAGGTTCTTTAAATGGCTGGGTGAAATAATCCATAAAGGCAACGTTAATTTACTGGTGGTTCAAAAACATGGTGAGAATATTATTAAGCTTCCAGTGACTGTGGTCGTAGTATTGCTGCTAGTTGGATTTTGGTGCATAATTCCATTACTTATAGTAGGACTGTTTTTTAACTTCAGATATTCCTTTGAAGGACCAGATCTGGGAAGCGATAAAGTAAACCGGGTGATGGACAATGTATCCCAGGCTGCAGAAAATATTAAACAAGACATTAAGAAATAGTAGAAGTTATCACAAAAGGAGGATTTATGCAGCAACGAATTTTGATTATTGAAGATGAAGAAAAGCTTGCCAGATTTATTGAGCTAGAACTCAACTTTGAGGGGTATGTTGTGGAAAAGGCAGGAGACGGCAGAACCGGACTTGCCCTGGCACTGGAAAAACCGTTTGACCTTATAGCCCTGGATGTTATGCTTCCAGGGCTTAATGGCATTGAAATACTAAGGCGCATAAGGCAAACCTCAAAAGTTCCTGTCATTTTACTTACAGCCAGAGATTCTATTATGGACAAAGTGGCAGGCTTGGATTGCGGGGCCAATGATTATCTTACAAAACCCTTTGCAATTGAAGAACTTCTGGCGCGCATCAGGGCTTTATTGAGGAATACAGCGCCTGTTCAGGAAAACAATACGGCTCAGGAGTCTAATCTATGTGCAGGAAAACTTAAAATGAGACTGACAAGCAGAGAAGTCCGTGTCGATGGGCACCTGGTAGAACTGACTAAACGAGAATTTGATTTACTTGCTTATTTGCTGCAAAACAAAGGGCTCGTCCTAAGCCGGGATTTGCTGCTGGACAGAGTCTGGGGCTATGATTTTGTTGGAGAAACAAATGCCATAGATGTTTATATCCGATATATTCGGGCAAAGATTGAAGAACCTTTTGGGGTGAAAATCATTCAAACCATACGTGGAGTAGGATACGTGATCAGAGATGAACAATAAAAATAAAGAGTCCCAATGGTCTTTAGTGATGAAATTAAACCTGAAAATAATGCTGGATACTTTAGTTGTATTGCTGTGCATTAATATCTTTTTGTGCGCTGCAGTTTTTTCTTTCACCTTCTGGCAGGCGGAAGAAGATGCGGTCATGATTCTGAATAACCAGACAATAGATGAGACCAGATCGAATAATGTTTTTTTTTATTTGCTGGAACCAAAAGCGAAAGAGCCGGAAGGTTTTAAACTTTGGAGCATAATAAATAAAAGAACGCCATTGAAAAATTATGAGGTGATTCGTGACATAAGCTTTAATGAAAAGTATAATTCTTTTTACGACAAACTATCAAAAATGAAGTACAACATTTTTTTCGTTGACGAAAAAACCAGCATTACCCTTGAGGTTGGAAATAAAATCTTTCAGTATGCATTGATTTTTAAATTGCTGTTAATATTTGAAGCCATTTTACTGATAAGCGGAGCATTAAAAAACAGAAAAAAAATCAGGCGGATTCTGAGGCCTATATCAGACATGACCCAAATGACCCAAAAGGCACAGACAATGGCAGCTGGAACGAGGAATACTGTTGATTCCTCTGAAACGAAACGGCTGCGTGACCTGGCGGGGACAATCAGCAGCATAGATGCAACCAGACTGGATAAAAGACTTCCTGTTGATGAAACGCAAAAAGAATTGAAGGATTTAGCAAACGCTATCAACAGCATGCTTGATCGAATAGATGAGGCTTATACTTCTCAGGTACGGTTTGTATCGGATGCATCCCACGAACTTCGTACCCCAATTGCAGTTGTTCAGGGCTATGCAAACCTTCTGGACCGTTGGGGGAAAAATGACCCGGAAACGATGCAGGAAGCCATAGATGCGATTAAAAGCGAATCGGAAAACATGAAAGATCTTGTAGAACAGCTTTTGTTTCTGGCCAGGGGAGATAATGAAACACTTCAACTATATCCGGAGGTTTTTGATTGCGGCGAATTGGTGGAAGAGATTTTGCATGAAGCTCAAATGATAGACGAATATCATCGCTTCAGAAAAAAAGAGGGTACATCAGGATCAATCAAAGCGGACCGTCAGCTGATGAAGCAGGCCATTCGGATTTTAGTGGATAACAGCATCAAATATACGCCGCAAGACGGGGAAATTGTTGTTTCCGTGAATGCAGACAACAAAGAAAAAGGGTTTGTACGAATTTCTGTTCAAGACAATGGCATTGGCATAGATTCAGATAATATTCCGTATATATTTGATCGGTTTTATCGGTCCGATGAATCTCGTGCAAGAAAAACAGGGGGATCCGGTCTTGGGCTTGCCATCATGAAATGGATCATAGACAGACATGCCGGGACCATTGAGGTAATAAGCCGTAAAGATATCGGCACCAGAACTACCATTGTCATGCCGGAAACTGTTCAAGACAAGTTGCAGTAACGCTGAATAACACACCGTAGATTGGAGTGAAAATGAGAGATTATAAAGAAGAATTAAAAAAAAGGATAGCATTTATTAGAAATATAATGGAAACGAGTGGGGCCGAAGGAATCGTCTATGGAAACAGCGGCGGCAAAGACAGTGCGCTTGCAGGAATCCTGTCTAAGATGGCCTGCGATAACACGCTTGGGGTGATGATGCCATGTCAGTCACAGCGTAATTACGAAGAAGACACAATTGACGCAATCGAGGTTGCGGAACAATTTTATATAGAGACAATTACTGTTGATTTGACAAAACTTAAAAACAAATTTGAGAAGACCCTGTCTGATGTTGGGATAACGCAAAAAGCTTTGACAAATGTAAACCCAAGGTTAAGGATGACAACCCTTTATGCTATTGCACAAAGTAAAAACATGCTGGTTTGCGGGACAGGGAACAGAAGTGAAATTTATATGGGCTATTTTACCAAATGGGGGGATGGCGCTTTTGATTTCAACCCAATTGGGGATCTTACCGTTGGAGAAACCTACGATTTTCTGAGGTTTTTAAACGCACCTAAATCCATTATTGAAAAGGCACCTTCTGCAGCTCTGTTCGAAGGACAGACGGATGAAAAAGAAATGGGTATTACTTACAAAGAAATAGACAATTACATTTTAAATGGGACAGCAACCATGGAAGGATTAAAGATTATTGAAAGATATCACAACGCAAGCATGCATAAAAGAGAAGGTTTGAAAATCTATGGAGAGTAAACTGATCTATATTGCGGATGACGAAAAAAACATCCGAAAATTGATGAAAAATTTTTTAGAGTCTGCGGAATATGACGTCAAAGAATTCGAAACAGGGGATTTGCTTTACGATGAATTCATGAGAAATGAAAGCGACATGGTGATTCTTGATATCATGATGCCAGGCAGCAATGGGTTTGAAATATGCACGAAACTGAGAGAAAAGAGCATTGTTCCCATTATAATGCTTACAGCCAGAGATACGGATGCTGATTACATAAAGGGAATCACCTTGGGAAGCGACGATTATTTCACAAAGCCTTTCAGCCCGATGGCACTCGTAATGAGAGTCAAGGCCATATTCAGAAGAATAGAACTGGAAAAAACGCAAAGAGTTGTTTCGGATTTGGAAGAAAAAAAAGAACGCGTGATTCAATTCGGTGATATCTCTATTCATTTAGACAGTAAAATGGTATTTGTCAATGAAACTGAAATTGGTGTTACGCCCTATGAGTACAATATGCTGGTTTATTTGTTCGAGAATAAGGATAAAGCTGTTTCTCGTGAGGAGATATTAGATATGGTCTGGGGATACAATAGTGAGGTGGAGACCAGAGCGGCAGATGATACGGTTAAGAGGCTTAGGAAAAAGCTTGCTGGCAGTAAGGTTGCCATTGAAACGGTCTGGGGATTTGGGTTCAGATTAAATATTAAGGAGAAGAACTGATGAGTAATAGAAAAGGGAAAAGGAGCATTAAAACAAGAATACTAGTCAGTATTCTTGTTTTAATCGGTGTCATTTTTTGCTGTATTATTTTAGCCTTTAATTCCCTTGTGAATACCAATATAGAAAAAAATGCTATTAATCAGCTTGAAACAGCAATTCGCATAGTAGAAAAAAATAACGGGAATCAAATGGGCACCGGCATTGGAAACAATAACCGGATGCCTCAAATGAAATCAAGAGCAGAACTGCTGATCATCAATGCTACTTACGGCCTGGAATATCCAAAGTCAGATAATGAATTTATGAATAATGGAGAGAAATATAAAGCCCTTATTGAGAAGATAAAATCAGGGGGATATCAGCTTGGCAACGGCGAAATGATAAGGCTGACAACAGAATTCGGAGATTATTACGCTGCGACGATCAAGGTGAACACAAGTGATTTGCCACAGCAGTTATATATGGTTTTCTTTGTTGACATAACAAGCAACATTGAACTGGCAGTTCAAATAAATCTGATGCTTATTCTGATTTTAGCGTTTGCTTTTCTTCTTGCCACTTTAACAGCAATTATTTTAGCCGGGAAAATAGCAAAGCCAATCAAAGAACTCACTGGTTTTGCAGAGAGAATAGGGGAAGGTGATTTCACTGAATGCAGAGTTGATTTTTCTGATCGGGAAATTTCCAAGCTTGCGGATATTATGAACAAGAGTGCAGCACAATTGGCTAAATATGATAAAGAACAAAAAATATTTTTCCAGAATGCCTCTCATGAATTAAGAACCCCGTTAATGTCAATGAAAGGATACGCTGAAGCGATTAAATACAAAGTCATTGAGAGTGAACGTGCGGCTGACATTATTTTAGAAGAAACAGATAAATTGACTGAAATGGTGGAGGATTTGCTTTATATTTCGAAAATCGACAATATTTCCAGGGATTACGTGAAAACCAATTGCGACCTCAGAGAAATTTTGTCCGATTGTTGTATTACTGAAAAGGCAAGAGCATTGAATAAAGGGGTTGAATTTGTTTATGAGTTTGATCAAAAGCCTGTTATGTTCGAATGTGACGAAAAAAACATGTCTAGAGCATTATTGAATATTATTGATAACGGCGTACGATATGCAAGAACGAAAATAGTGGTTAGCTGTGAAATTGAGATGGAAAAGAAAAACGCAGGCAAAAATAAAAGGGAAAAGATATTGATATGTATTGAAAATGATGGGGAAGGGATTTCTCAGGAAGATGCACCTCATATCTTTGATCGGTTCTATAAAGGCAGCGGAGGCAAAAACGGAATTGGGCTTGCAGTCGTCAGGAGCGTAGTGGAAGAACACAATGGGAAAATCTGGGTTGAGAACGTTGGACTAGAGAAGACTGGAGCTGAGAATGCTGGAACTGAGAATGCTGGAACTGGAACGAGATTTAATATAAGTTTCAAGAAATAATAAGGGAATGTTAGCTTGGGAACAGCCTGACAATCAACTTGGGCAGAGCTAAACAAGTAGTAAAGACAATAAAAAAAATAGGCCGTTAGGCCTATTTTTCAATAAAGGAGTGAAGATAATAAAAAAAAATAGGCTGTTAGGCCTATTTTTCAATAATTAATAATTATTGTTTCTCTGTCTTTTCTTTGCTTGTCTGCATTCTGGACATCTTTGAGGTTCGTTTTCGAATCCCTTTTCTTTGTAAAATTCCTGTTCTCCAACA
>Ga0209386_1001158_pt1 | contig 11171 bp, 5 predicted proteins | sample NGEPertwo_FD_184510 | JGI IMG/M metagenome (GOLD analysis project Ga0209386, IMG submission 184510) | Arctic peat soil microbial communities from the Barrow Environmental Observatory site, Barrow, Alaska, USA - NGEE Permafrost154B-two... | ecosystem: Environmental > Terrestrial > Soil > Wetlands... | reverse complement strand
CAGTCTTCTGGTTCTTATATTCCTGGTGGAAGCTATCCAATAACTGCTTCAGCTAACATGAGTATAATTCCTGCCGTTGTAGCTGGCGTTAAAAGAGTTGTATCAGCTACACCGCCTTTTAAATCAGCGCTTCCAAATCGGACCATTTACGCTATGGCCTCTGCAGGTGCGCATGAGATTTATTGTGTAGGTGGAGTGCAGGCTGTAGTGGCGATGGCAGTAGGTACAGAAACGATTAAACCAGTCGATATCATTGCTGGTCCTGGAAATAAATATGTTGCTGAAGCCAAGCGTCAGTTGTTTGGTGAGGTAGGTATAGATCTTTTTGCTGGTCCTTCCGAAGTTCTAATTATTGCAGATCATACGGCAGATCCGATTATTGTTGCTGCAGATATCCTAGCGCAATGTGAGCATGGGGTAGAATCAGAGGCAGTTTTAATCACTCTTTCTGAGGATTTAGGACTTAAAGTGATGGTAGAAATAGAAAAACAATTACTGGAATTAGAGACTAGGGAAGTGGCGGCAATTTGCTGGAAAAACAGAGGAGAAATCGTCGTTGCAGAGAATCACAATGAAGCTTTAGAGCTGGGTGATTTCTATGCCAGTGAGCATGTTGAAATCCAAACCGAAAACGTTGAATGGTATCTGGAAAATTTGACGAACTATGGTTCACTGTTCCTAGGTTCATGCACAACGGTTGCCTTGGGAGATAAAGGAATTGGTACAAATCATATTCTACCGACAATGAAGGCAGCACGATATACTGGTGGAGTAGCGGTAGGGAAGTTCTTAAAAACGTTAACTTACCAAACCTTAGACCCTAAGGGATTAAAATATGTAGGGCCATATTGTTCGATTTCCTGTGGGATGGAAGGCATGATGGCCCATAAGAAGTCAATTGATATGAGATTACAGAAATACGGTTTACCTATTCCTGAGGTTACAAGATTAGTTTAACCGAAAATCTCGTAAAAATATTAACTTAATAAGTACTGGGAACCGGATAGGTACCCTACCCCAGTTACATCGTAGACTTAAGGCACCTTAACCGCTCCCGTAAGGTGCCTGCAGATGAGTCATGGAATTACAAAACTTATTGAAGGGATATGATCTAAGTGGCTGCTCAATCTAAAGAAGTGATTACATTTAACAAAGAGTTTACACTTCAGGAGTCAATCCCAAAGGCGTCGATTAAACGTGCTGTGGAAATATTAGAATCTGGCCGATTGCACCGGTATAATACTGCAGCAGGCGAAGTTTCTGAGGTAGCTCTTTTGGAAAAGGAGTATGCGGATTATGTCGGGGCGCGTTATTGTTTAGGGGTTTCTTCGTGCGGAAGCTCTATCTACCTGGCTCTGAAGAGCGTGGGCGTATTGCCGGGAGATAAGGTACTATGCAACGCCTTTACTTTAGCACCAGTACCAGGCGCCATAGAGAACACTGGAGCATCACCGGTGTTTGTGGAAATCACGAATGACTACCTAACTGATCTGGCTGACTTGGAAAATAAAGCGGTCCAATCAGGTGCAAAGTATTTTCTTTTATCGCACATGCGGGGTCACGTTGTGGATATGGATAAAGTGACAGAGATCTGTACTCGTTTGGGGATAATACTTATTGAGGATTGCGCCCATACCGTGGGTTGTCGTTGGGATAATAAATTCACAGGTACGTTTGGGAAAGCTGGGTGTTATTCTAGCCAAACTTACAAACATATGAACTCGGGTGAAGGAGGGCTTTTGGTGACTAACGATGACGATGTTATCGCCAAAGCCATTCTATATTCTGGTTCATATATGTTATATGACAGACATATCTCGCGGCCCCCTGTGGAAGTGTTTGAAAAGTACAAGAAGGTGATCCCTAATTACAGTATGCGTATGTCTAACCTTGTTGCAGCATTGATACGACCACAGTTGGCAGACCTAGACCAACAATGCCAACGATGGAATGAACGTTATAATTTTCTTGAACAGGAACTTACCGGTGTTCCTCACCTCCGCATTCCTAAAAGACTAGAGAAGGAACATTATGTTGCTTCTTCGATGCAGTTCACTCTTACGGATACCGACCTATTAACGGTTGAGAAATTTGTAATAACCTGTGGTAAAAGAGGGGTAGAACTCAAATGGTTTGGAGCTCCGGAACCAGTAGGGTTCACTAGTTCGTGGGATAGCTGGAAGTATATTAAGGACTGCCAGTCACTTCCCAACACTAGAAAAGTGTTAAATTTTATGTGTGATTTTCGTATCTCACTTACGTTTAGCCTAGACGATTTCAGAACCATATCAGCAATAATCCGACAAGTAGCCGAGGAAGTTTTTTAATGATCACTATTGGCTATTTTGGCCTACTTTAATTTCTGAAATATTTGATAAATGAGAGGGGAATTATTATGAATTTAGCTAAATTTCCACGGAGAAGATACACCCAAGGAAAAACCCCATTAGAGTACTTACCTAATTTTAGTAAAGCACTCGGTGGACCTAATATCTATATCAAAAGGGATGACCTATTGGGTCTTACCTCAGGTGGTAATAAAACCAGAAAGTTGGAGTTCCTGGTAGCAGACGCTATAGCTCAAGGAGCGGATACGTTAATTACCTGTGGCGCAGTTCAGTCCAATCATTGCCGACTGACGTTGGCAGCTGCCGTAAAGGAAGGGTTAAAGTGTCGACTTATATTAGAAGAGAGAGTGAAGGACAGTTATAGTCCAGAGGCGAGTGGTAATAACTTTCTTTTCAGATTACTGGGAGTTGAAACAACTAAAGTAGTTCCTTTAGATTCGAATTTTGTGGCGTTGATGCAGGAAGTAAAGGATGAGTTAGCGGCTGAGGGAAGAAAAGGTTATATCATTCCTGGTGGTGGCTCAAATGTAATCGGCGCGACAGGCTATGTTGCTTGTGCTCAAGAGATATTGGAACAAACCTTCGATATGGGACTGAATCTTGATTATGTCGTAACGACAAGTGGCAGTGGTGGAACCCATGGCGGATTATTAGTAGGATTACTTGGCAATAACAGTAACATCCCTATAATTGGGGTGAGTGTAAGGGCTAACAAAGAAAAGCAAGAAAAGATGATCTTTGATCTTGCACAGAGAACTGCGGATCATGTGGGGTTCAATGGTAAAATTCCTCGGGAAGCAGTCAACGTAATCGATGGCTATGTGGGTGCAGGTTACTCAGTGCCGACAGACGAAATGGTTGAAGCAGTACAACTTCTAGCAAGAACGGAAGGGATATTACTTGACCCCGTCTATACCGGTAAAGCTATGTCTGGACTTATCGGGTTGATCCGAAAAGGTCATTTCAAAAAGGATGATAATGTACTGTTTATCCATACTGGAGGATCCCCAGCTCTGTATGCCTATATTCCAACGATTCTAGCTGAATAATACTAGGGAAAATTGTTTTAACCTAATCAAACGCATACGCGTCTGATTAGGTTAACTCCTAAGCTTGGGAGTTAATTGCGCCGAATATTTACGGTTACATTGTAGTTCAAAGATATAATAATGACAATGACAAAACCTTCGTATTCTATTTTTATTAGCGCAAATATCTAACATGCATTTACTGATAATCGCTTTGTAATTTTGGTAGAGTGTGAGACGTATCAAGATCTGAAACCCTCTTCCAAAACTGAAATATTTTATTAATTGATAGAAGGAAAACTAAATTATATAGCGAACGTGTAATAATAGATGTACGAACAACAGGACAAGCGTACAACTTCTCCTGCGTTATTGTTACGCTGGCATAGAGCGTTTCAGCGCATGCAGACGTAACAACTTCATTCACTTATTATGGGCTTAAATATGTCAGCTAATGGGGGGATTTATATAAATGGAAAAGAGGTGAAAGGACTGTACAACTGTATGGCGCAAATACAGGCTGATTTAATAAGTTGAAATAGTTCCGGTACTCTCTTAATAAGACTCATATTCCTGAAAACTCCGGGGGCGATTTCTAATGTTTAAATATGGTAATTTTGCAGGAAATTTATGATCCATTCCAAGCAAAGACTGATTCTGGGATCTCTAAATAGCGAACGATCTTCGCTTGGCTGTCGTTGAGAGGTGTGAGCAATCTCCGTACCTTCTCCCCATTCACGATATAGACCTGACATAGGACGCTATAGAATATCCGGAGTATCATGAGTTGTGTCGGCTGTATTTTAACCTTTTTTCCGGTGCCAATGACCGTTTCATCTTCTTCTTTTAAGCCTTTCCTCACCACCTGCTCCATCACGGACAAGATCATAATCGTTAAAAGAATAAGATAGGCCAGGGCTTCCACTCTTTCTGGCTTATCTAGGTAAAGCGAATTGACAAAATGGGGATTTTTTAGTTGCTGAAATCGTTTTTCGACACCACTTTGAGTCTTATATTCTAAAAGCATGGCTTCCGCAGAAAGATTAAGATCATTGCTCGCTAAGATAAACGTGCTTTCCTTGCGGATCCTTTCTTGAATTAAAGCGTCGTCTCTTTGGTAGGTAATACAAAGTTGGTATTCTGTCGTCGTCAGATTTTTTGACGGGTCCAGAGACGGACGACCTGGTCTCTTTTTTTCCACGAGCTTAGGCACGATGGTTATCCCGTGAAAGTTCGCCTTCAGAAGTCGTTTCGTCTGTGGAAGCGCGATCTCTAGCGCTGCATCGTCCAAACAGGCGAAGATGCGCTTGTGATACTTCTTGATCGCTTGATCAAGGAGAGTTTGTTCCGCTTTTACCTTTCTCTCAGTACTCTTGACCTTGGCGGGCTCTAGCGCAGTGGAATAGACAACAGCATACTTCAAAGCGTGACCTTTGTAGTCCCCAGTGCTATCCAGCACAACATAGTTCACATCCTTGTTATGGGCATTCCGGTAAACTACCTGTTGGTCTTGTTCACCGACTCCTCTTTCAATCAATACCTTTGCTTCGTTGATATTATCCGGCATCCGAGTGATAAAGTTCATTTTAACTGCTTTCATTTTGGTGAGAATTTCGTCGGAAAAAAGAGCACTGTCGGCTATATAATAGAAGGTCGTCTTATCGACCTGAAGGTTGTCCAAAAGCTTCACAACGTCATCAATGTTTTCCTTGTTGTAGGTCTTGTCACTCATATTTCCAGAGAGAACCTTAGCATCGACAATCGTTCCATTGGCTGTTCCTATACCCATCTTAATCTGCTTTTTGTCGGGTCGTTTAGCTTTACTGTGACCAAAATCGATAGAGATGACGCCGATCTTACCTTCTGTCGTTTCATAATTTCCCCACATGACTAAGGAAGTGGTGTCATAGTTGATGGTCTTGATTTGTACCCCATAAGTTAGTAAAGCGTTGGCACAGATCTCCGAAAATATTTTACGACATCCCGCTTCGTAGAAAACATCTAGGAAATAGCTAAAACGGTCGTCTTTTAGTTGTTCCAATTCCACGGGAGCGTGAAAAATACCCTCAAGATCCTTGGTTTGATAGTAATCATTCAATTGATACAAGGGTTTATAGCCTTCTTCCGCCATCGGTGCCATTAAAAGCATGGCTTCAATACCAGGAGAAATATCCATAGGACGTCCCGTTGCTTTCTGCATATGCTTATTGATGATTTGTGGTAAACCTATCTTTTCACACAATCCAACAAAGAGTTGAAGTCGACCATCGGTATGGGTTCGTACAGTATCCAAATCGATCGTTTCTGTTTGCATGAGGCATCTCTCCCTGCTTTAGCAAGTGGTATTAATGCTATCATACCTTATCGCTCGGGAGCTGTCCAGAAAAACCATATAATGGAATATTAAATACTCAATTGGGAATTTCTGTTTTTTTAGAATATGAGATAAGAGGCGAATTACAAGCAGAAAACTATATTGGAGGAATAAAACATGGCAAAGTATCTAAAAAAAATGAATCCGAGAATGGCTTCATCTCAAGCACAAGTTCAAGAAACGGTAAGCCAAATTATTGAGAGTATTCGAACTGAAGGAGATGCTGCAGTTAGAAGATACTCGCAGAAATTCGATAATTGGGCACCTACCTCGTTTAAAGTGACTGAAGAACAGATCGTAGCAGCAACGAAAGCCGTATCTGATATTGATCGACAAACACTCAATTTTGCTCAAGATCAGATTAGACGTTTTGCCCAAAAGCAATTTGATGTTATCCAGGATTTTGAGATGGAAACTTTCCCGGGTGTCACCTTAGGTCAAAAGACAGTTCCAATCCAGTCTTCTGGTTCTTATATTCCTGGTGGAAGCTATCCAATAACTGCTTCAGCTAACATGAGTATAATTCCTGCCGTTGTAGCTGGCGTTAAAAGAGTTGTATCAGCTACACCGCCTTTTAAATCAGCGCTTCCAAATCGGACCATTTACGCTATGGCCTCTGCAGGTGCGCATGAGATTTATTGTGTAGGTGGAGTGCAGGCTGTAGTGGCGATGGCAGTAGGTACAGAAACGATTAAACCAGTCGATATCATTGCTGGTCCTGGAAATAAATATGTTGCTGAAGCCAAGCGTCAGTTGTTTGGTGAGGTAGGTATAGATCTTTTTGCTGGTCCTTCCGAAGTTCTAATTATTGCAGATCATACGGCAGATCCGATTATTGTTGCTGCAGATATCCTAGCGCAATGTGAGCATGGGGTAGAATCAGAGGCAGTTTTAATCACTCTTTCTGAGGATTTAGGACTTAAAGTGATGGTAGAAATAGAAAAACAATTACTGGAATTAGAGACTAGGGAAGTGGCGGCAATTTGCTGGAAAAACAGAGGAGAAATCGTCGTTGCAGAGAATCACAATGAAGCTTTAGAGCTGGGTGATTTCTATGCCAGTGAGCATGTTGAAATCCAAACCGAAAACGTTGAATGGTATCTGGAAAATTTGACGAACTATGGTTCACTGTTCCTAGGTTCATGCACAACGGTTGCCTTGGGAGATAAAGGAATTGGTACAAATCATATTCTACCGACAATGAAGGCAGCACGATATACTGGTGGAGTAGCGGTAGGGAAGTTCTTAAAAACGTTAACTTACCAAACCTTAGACCCTAAGGGATTAAAATATGTAGGGCCATATTGTTCGATTTCCTGTGGGATGGAAGGCATGATGGCCCATAAGAAGTCAATTGATATGAGATTACAGAAATACGGTTTACCTATTCCTGAGGTTACAAGATTAGTTTAACCGAAAATCTCGTAAAAATATTAACTTAATAAGTACTGGGAACCGGATAGGTACCCTACCCCAGTTACATCGTAGACTTAAGGCACCTTAACCGCTCCCGTAAGGTGCCTGCAGATGAGTCATGGAATTACAAAACTTATTGAAGGGATATGATCTAAGTGGCTGCTCAATCTAAAGAAGTGATTACATTTAACAAAGAGTTTACACTTCAGGAGTCAATCCCAAAGGCGTCGATTAAACGTGCTGTGGAAATATTAGAATCTGGCCGATTGCACCGGTATAATACTGCAGCAGGCGAAGTTTCTGAGGTAGCTCTTTTGGAAAAGGAGTATGCGGATTATGTCGGGGCGCGTTATTGTTTAGGGGTTTCTTCGTGCGGAAGCTCTATCTACCTGGCTCTGAAGAGCGTGGGCGTATTGCCGGGAGATAAGGTACTATGCAACGCCTTTACTTTAGCACCAGTACCAGGCGCCATAGAGAACACTGGAGCATCACCGGTGTTTGTGGAAATCACGAATGACTACCTAACTGATCTGGCTGACTTGGAAAATAAAGCGGTCCAATCAGGTGCAAAGTATTTTCTTTTATCGCACATGCGGGGTCACGTTGTGGATATGGATAAAGTGACAGAGATCTGTACTCGTTTGGGGATAATACTTATTGAGGATTGCGCCCATACCGTGGGTTGTCGTTGGGATAATAAATTCACAGGTACGTTTGGGAAAGCTGGGTGTTATTCTAGCCAAACTTACAAACATATGAACTCGGGTGAAGGAGGGCTTTTGGTGACTAACGATGACGATGTTATCGCCAAAGCCATTCTATATTCTGGTTCATATATGTTATATGACAGACATATCTCGCGGCCCCCTGTGGAAGTGTTTGAAAAGTACAAGAAGGTGATCCCTAATTACAGTATGCGTATGTCTAACCTTGTTGCAGCATTGATACGACCACAGTTGGCAGACCTAGACCAACAATGCCAACGATGGAATGAACGTTATAATTTTCTTGAACAGGAACTTACCGGTGTTCCTCACCTCCGCATTCCTAAAAGACTAGAGAAGGAACATTATGTTGCTTCTTCGATGCAGTTCACTCTTACGGATACCGACCTATTAACGGTTGAGAAATTTGTAATAACCTGTGGTAAAAGAGGGGTAGAACTCAAATGGTTTGGAGCTCCGGAACCAGTAGGGTTCACTAGTTCGTGGGATAGCTGGAAGTATATTAAGGACTGCCAGTCACTTCCCAACACTAGAAAAGTGTTAAATTTTATGTGTGATTTTCGTATCTCACTTACGTTTAGCCTAGACGATTTCAGAACCATATCAGCAATAATCCGACAAGTAGCCGAGGAAGTTTTTTAATGATCACTATTGGCTATTTTGGCCTACTTTAATTTCTGAAATATTTGATAAATGAGAGGGGAATTATTATGAATTTAGCTAAATTTCCACGGAGAAGATACACCCAAGGAAAAACCCCATTAGAGTACTTACCTAATTTTAGTAAAGCACTCGGTGGACCTAATATCTATATCAAAAGGGATGACCTATTGGGTCTTACCTCAGGTGGTAATAAAACCAGAAAGTTGGAGTTCCTGGTAGCAGACGCTATAGCTCAAGGAGCGGATACGTTAATTACCTGTGGCGCAGTTCAGTCCAATCATTGCCGACTGACGTTGGCAGCTGCCGTAAAGGAAGGGTTAAAGTGTCGACTTATATTAGAAGAGAGAGTGAAGGACAGTTATAGTCCAGAGGCGAGTGGTAATAACTTTCTTTTCAGATTACTGGGAGTTGAAACAACTAAAGTAGTTCCTTTAGATTCGAATTTTGTGGCGTTGATGCAGGAAGTAAAGGATGAGTTAGCGGCTGAGGGAAGAAAAGGTTATATCATTCCTGGTGGTGGCTCAAATGTAATCGGCGCGACAGGCTATGTTGCTTGTGCTCAAGAGATATTGGAACAAACCTTCGATATGGGACTGAATCTTGATTATGTCGTAACGACAAGTGGCAGTGGTGGAACCCATGGCGGATTATTAGTAGGATTACTTGGCAATAACAGTAACATCCCTATAATTGGGGTGAGTGTAAGGGCTAACAAAGAAAAGCAAGAAAAGATGATCTTTGATCTTGCACAGAGAACTGCGGATCATGTGGGGTTCAATGGTAAAATTCCTCGGGAAGCAGTCAACGTAATCGATGGCTATGTGGGTGCAGGTTACTCAGTGCCGACAGACGAAATGGTTGAAGCAGTACAACTTCTAGCAAGAACGGAAGGGATATTACTTGACCCCGTCTATACCGGTAAAGCTATGTCTGGACTTATCGGGTTGATCCGAAAAGGTCATTTCAAAAAGGATGATAATGTGCTGTTTATCCATACCGGTGGATCCCCAGCTCTGTATGCCTATATCCCAACTATTCTAGCTCAATAATATTAGGAAATGTTACGATTGGTCTAATCAGGCTCTTAGGAGTTTGATTAGACCAACTATATTAGTCGGCATTTTGACTACTCACAAATTTTCGTAGAGCGTTGAAATAAGTAGACCTTATTGCTTTAAGCATCAATATAAATAGTGAACTCGTTCAGCTTAAGCTGAACATCGAAACTTCAGTAGGGGATTCTACCCCCACTGAAGCGACGTAGAACGCTCCCACTTATAGAAGTGGGAATCTTACGAATAGATAAAGAAATCGAGCTTACAGTAATTTTTGAAAATATTATTAGATAGGGGTTAGTATTATGACAGAAAAAGATACATGGTCAGTTAAGACAGGTCTCGCACAAATGTTAAAAGGTGGGGTCATTATGGATGTGACGACTCCTGAACAAGCTATCATAGCAGAAGGGGCTGGAGCTTGTGCCGTCATGGCTTTAGAGCGTGTTCCATCAGATATCCGGAAAGAAGGTGGGGTTGCACGGATGGCAGACCCTACAATTATTCAGAGTATCATGGCTGTCGTATCTATTCCCGTCATGGCGAAAGCAAGAATTGGACACTTCGTAGAGGCTCAGATATTAGAAGCGTTGGGAGCAGATTACATTGATGAGTCCGAAGTATTAACCCCCGCTGATGAGGCGTTTCATATCAACAAACATAACTTTAAAGTTCCTTTTGTCTGTGGTTGTCGCAATCTAGGGGAAGCATTACGCCGAATTGGAGAAGGGGCTGCCATGATTCGTACGAAAGGAGAACCAGGAACTGGTAATGTCGTTGAAGCTGTAAGGCATATGCGTACTGTTATGAGCGAAGTACGTGCTTTAACCTTAATGCCGAAAGAAGAGCTGATGTCAGCTGCTAAAGACATGGGAGCTCCTTATGATTTAGTTGTATATATTGCAGAACACGGGAAACTGCCAGTAGTTAACTTTGCCGCAGGTGGCATAGCAACCCCAGCGGATGCAGCGCTAATGATGCAACTTGGGGTAGATGGAATTTTCGTTGGGTCTGGCATTTTTAAATCAGGTAACCCTATAGCACGGGCGAAAGCAATTGTTATGGCAACTACTCATTACAATGATCCCAAAATACTGGCTGAGATCTCGAAGGATCTTGGAGAAGCAATGTCAGGTCTAGAAATTTCAACCCTTAAAGAAAATGAGCGGATGCAAGAACGAGGTTGGTAAGTTTCTTTAGTTGGTAGGAGAAAGGAAGTGTAATTTTTGGGTAAGACCATTGGTATCCTAGGTGGAATGGGTCCTCTTGCGACAGTTGACATATTTCATAAAATTGTCTCATTGACAGAAGCAAATTGTGATCAAGACCATATTCATATCATCATTGAGAATGACCCAGGAATTCCCAATCGTCTTGATTTTCTCCTTAGGGATGGAGAGAGCCCGGAAAAAGAGTTAATCGAAATAGCCTGTAGATTAGAATTAATGGGTGCCGATGTATTAATCATGCCATGCAACACCGCGCACTACTTTTATGATGCCATCAAAAAACATCTTGGAATCGACTTCATTAATATGATTGATGAAACAGCCAAGGAAATC
>Ga0209386_1001157_pt1 | contig 11179 bp, 9 predicted proteins | sample NGEPertwo_FD_184510 | JGI IMG/M metagenome (GOLD analysis project Ga0209386, IMG submission 184510) | Arctic peat soil microbial communities from the Barrow Environmental Observatory site, Barrow, Alaska, USA - NGEE Permafrost154B-two... | ecosystem: Environmental > Terrestrial > Soil > Wetlands... | reverse complement strand
TATTTGTTTAATAGGATTAACGGCATATTCGATACCATATCACATATACCGTCACTTGATCTACCCTGAAAAGTAATCCATTAATAGAATATTATTCGTCGCACTGCAAAATGATGTCAATGACTCCCTGAGCAAGTTCCTTTAATTTCTGTTGATCAGGGCCTTCCACCATCACTCGGATCAGCGGCTCTGTCCCAGAAGGGCGCACTAGTACTCTGCCTTGATCGCCGAGGAGAAGACCTGCTTGTTTCACTTTTTCGAGCACGCTCTCATCCTGCATTAGGCGTTCCTTGTGTTGTACCGTAGCATTGAGGAGCACCTGAGGTAGGCGACGCATTTGAGAGGCGAGCTCAGAGAGTGGAATTTCTCGTTCCTTGATGACAGACAGTAAATGAAGAGCCGTCAATAACCCATCACCGGTTGTATTATGATCGAGGAAAATAATATGTCCGGACTGTTCCCCACCAAGCTTCGCTCCGGTTCTCAGCAGTTCCTCCATGACATAGCGGTCCCCAACTTGAGTCTGATAGATTGTGATTCCCGCATCTTTGAGGGCTAGATGTAGACCAAGGTTACTCATGACGGTTACGACAACTGCATTTTGGGCTAAAGTCCCTTTTGCCTTTTGGGCTAAGGCACAAATAAGCATGATGAAATCTCCATCTAAGATGTTCCCTTGTTCATCTACTACAATTAGACGGTCGGCATCTCCATCCATAGCCAGTCCAAGATCTGCACCATGTTCCAAAACCGCCCGTTGTAACTGTTCTGGATGGGTCGACCCGCAACTGGCATTAATATTTACACCATCCGGTGTATTGCAAATTGAGATTACCTCGACGCCAAGATCCTGCAATACTATCGGTCCTACATACGATGCTGCACCGTTGGCACAATCCAAAACGACCTTAATGCCATCCAGCCGTCCAACTGTACTTTTTAGAAAGTCGTTATAACGCCCTCCTGCATCTGTTACTTCGATCACCCGTCCGACTTCGCCCCCAATCGGAACTTGCCAAGGCTTTTCCTCACTTAGAACAATACTTTCTATTTCATCTTCAATGGCATCCGGCAGCTTATACCCTGTCGAATCGAAAAACTTAATACCATTATCTTGAACAGGGTTATGAGACGCTGAAATCACAACACCAGCACTAACATCAAGGGTGCGTGTTAAAAGCGCAATTCCAGGTGTCGGCAATACTCCAACCCTCAGAACATCTGCTCCGACAGAGCAAATTCCGGAGATCAGTGCTGCTTCAAGCATATCCCCTGAAATCCGGGTGTCTTTGCCGATCACAATTCGGGGGTGTGGATGTTCTTTGCTCAACACGTAAGCACCCGCTTGGCCAAGTCTAAAGGCGAGATCTGGTGTTAGCTGGCTGTTAGCCACACCGCGTACACCATCGGTTCCAAAGAGTCGACCCAAGTCCTTTCCCTCCTTACCTTCTCTAGTTCGTCTCATTGATCAGCTGTGTTTATCGTTAATTATCTATATCACACTATTAACATTATTATTCTACTCTACCTTAGCATATTGTGCCATAAGATATTCTGCCATCCTTAACCCATCCACTGCTGCACTTGTAATTCCCCCTGCATAGCCGGCTCCTTCACCTGTTGGATATAGACCGCCTAAACTTGTGGATTCCCCCTGAGCATTTCGCACAATGCGGATGGGGGAACTTGTCCTCGTCTCGATCCCTGTCAAGGTCGCTTTTTCTCCTGAGAAACCTTTTATCTTTCCATTGAAAACACGCAGTGCCCGGCCTAACACCTCACCTACGGGAGCTGGGAGCACAGAATGTAGCTCACATGACACAATACCTGGTGTATAACTCGATAATAGATCAAAGTGGTCTGACACACGTCCTTCCAAAAAGTCTGTGACCCGCTGGGCTGGAGCGTGGTAATTTTCCCCACCTGCTAAAAACGCTTTATGTTCCCATTTCCTTTGAAATTCTAGACCCGCCAAGGGATGGGCTGTCGAAAAGTCGTCTGCGCCGACCGTTACCACAATGGCGCTATTGGCGATGTTCGTATCCCGTTCATACCCGCTCATACCGTTCGTGACAACCCCACCTTCTTCCGAAGCTGCCGCGACGACCATACCTCCGGGGCACATACAGAAAGCGTAAGCCCCTCGACCTGTCCTCACATCCTGATAAGTCAGCTGATAATCCGCAGGTCCGACATGCGGGTGTTCCTCGACTCCGTACTGGGATTGATTGATAAGAGACTGAGGATGTTCAACACGTAGACCGATGGCAAAGGATTTCTTCTCGAGTGTGACATCCATAGCATGTAAGAGCTGATAGACATCTCGGGCGCTATGCCCAATGGCTAGGATCACGGTTTCAGTAGCAATTTCTTCATCGCCATTCACTACGACTCGTTGCACGTGACCTGAGGACTGTAACAATCCGGTTACTTTAGCCCGAAATCGGATTTCACCGCCTAACGACTCGATTTCCTCCCGGATCCCTTTGACAACATTCTTCAGGATATCTGTCCCGATATGTGGCTTCGCTAAATATTGAATCTCTGCTGGCGCTCCGTGCTTTACGAACGTCGCCAAAACTTCTGAAATCCGTCGATCTTGGATACGGGTTGTGAGCTTACCATCAGAAAAGGTCCCTGCTCCGCCTTCCCCAAACTGTACATTGCTCTCAGTATCTAACGTTCCAGATTTCCAGAACTCCTGAACTTTACGACTGCGTACCTCAACTGAGTCCCCGCGTTCAAGAACAAGGGGAGCATACCCTCTTCTCGCTAAGGCTAATGCAGCAAAATACCCTGCGGGTCCGGAACCGATCACCACGGGGCGATGTTTTAGCGCCTTACTTGGAGTTGGCCATATCGTTGGTACTTCTAAAGGAACTTCCTTCAGCCCTGGAACTCGAGCTAAAATGCGATTCAATTCCGTGCTACTAACTTCCAAAGAAAACTGGATCGCATAAACGAAAACCAGCTGGGGTTTTTTACGAGCATCCAAGGAACGGCGCAGGAAACGGAGACTACTAATGCTTTGCTCTGGTACTTTTAGCTTGCGTGCTATCATTAGAAGTAATTGAGAATCCTCTGCAACAGGGATTCTCAGATTGGTCCATAGTAAATCCATGGTAATTATTCTGCTCCTTTTACCAATTTATCTTTGAGACTATACTTCACTTGCGGCGTTATAGGCATAGTTAACCCTGGCGGGAGTTGCCAGTAAACTTTAGCATCGGCATAAGTTCCTGCTACCTGGCCGGTAGCGTCAACCCAAAGTTGAATCTGGGCAGCTGTCACGTCTTTCAAGCTCTCGGGCAGTCCCTCCAGCACTATTTCAATAGGGGTAACAGCTTGATCTATTTCAAGACCTGTCCCAAGATCACGGATTTGCACCTCTACTCCAGAGATATCCTTTTGAATGATGCCCTGCCCAATTTGAGCGACAACACTCAAGGTGGTTCCCGAATTAAATGAAACCCCTTTGGGTAAGGCTACTCTCTCGATTGGAATCTGGAACACTTTATCTTCCGAGAGCTTGTCAATATCCACCGGACCAAGATTCAAAGCATCGAATCCTTTTAAAGCCTGATCAGTCCCTAAAACCTGTACTCTAAGCGGAGAAGGAACTAAGGAACGCAAGATCTTTCCTTGAGCAGGTGTCCCGCTACTAGTAATTTTCAAAGGAACCATCTTGGAAGAAAGGCCTTTTGCCACAACAGGAACAATCACATCCACCGTACTTGGAAAAGCACTTAAAATATCATAGTTAGAATTTGATCCGAAAATGGGTTTGCCCTCTTTATCACGAAAACTCACAGGTAAAGAAATCTGAATTGTTTCATTGACTCCCTTGGCACTGACCTCCACCGTCACTTTGGTCAACTTGCTAAGACTTGAACTTGGCCCACGAACATTAACGGCTGAAGGTTTAACAAAGGTTGTACCCAACTCATATCCATCCGCGGGAACACCTGATACGATAGCCTCAACCGGGACCGTCTTCTCTAGAACATTATCTAGTTGCAATAAAATGGCAGATGGCTGAACGTCTACCGCCTTTGTACCCACCGGGGTATTGACTTTGATTTCATAGCTTTGCTCCCCTGCTTTTCCTTCGGAAAGATCTACCTGAGCATAGATATTATTAATATTGGCACTAGGATTGATCCCTTGCAAACGAACTAGGACGGAAGGAAGCTCCGTCATAACGACCATATTTTTAGGCAATCCAGTGGTTACGAGTGGTATTGTATAGGTCTGTTCAGGGATTAGCTGCGCAGTTGTCCCTTGATTCATGACAAAAAGCCAGAACAGGATGGCAAATACGAACGAAATCACCTTGACTACTAGGTTTCGCCGAAATATCTTTAGCATGTGCTACCACCTCCAAAACGGAATGGCTGATGAAGAGATGTTCTTGATCTGAAGTTCCCTCAACAACAATTCTCGTAACATTTTCTCATCCATAAAGCGCGTAAGCGCTCCATCAATCCCGACAGAGATAGCTCCTGTTTCCTCTGAGACAACAATTGCCACAGCATCGGTGATTTCCGTTAGGCCTAGAGCTGCTCGATGACGTGTCCCCAACTCCTTTTGGATATTGGGGTTTTCAGATAACGGGAGAAAACATCCTGCCGCAGCCACACGATCCCCCCTAATAATCACAGCACCATCATGGAGTGGAGTATTAGGAATAAATATATTGACCATGAATTCCGAAGAAACGACCCCGTCGATCTTAATCCCCGTTTCCACAAAATCTTGAACTCCAGTTTTCCGTTCGAGTACAATCAACGCTCCAATGCGGTTCTTGGAAAGTACTTGACAGCATCGCACTAACTCCTCCACGACCTGTTCCAGTTTATCCACTCCGGGTAATAAGGGATGGCGGGTAAAAAAGCTCCCTCGTCCTAGTTGTTCCAGCGCTTTCCTGAGCTCGGGTTGGAAAACTACTGGTATGGCTATAACAAACATCTGCCACATCTTATTCAACAACCAACTGATCGTAATAAGCTTAAAATATTGGGCCAGTAGAGAGAGGATCAGTAGAAACATGACACCCTTAACCAACTGCACAGCACGCGTACGTTTAATGAGCATGTAGAATTGGTAAAAGACCACTGCCACCACCACGATATCGATAGCACTACGCAACTCAAAATTGCTAAATTGAGATAAGAATTCAGCCATGGTCTCCCCCCTTTCTTTATGTACATAAACCTTCGCCACTTATATTAATTTCTCCGTTAAAGTAAAAAAACCTGCGGGACTATAAGAATAAATTATCAAAAGCTCAGATTATCCTCATCCCCGCAAGGAACCCAAAGCACCCTGTTAACATCATGTCCCCAAAAGGGGCTGCTTCATACCAATTAAGTGATTTTGCCAAGCTTCTTCGAGGGCCGGTTACCGCGACAAAATCCCAACTTGATTTCATTTCAGGATGAAGCGTTGCTCCGTGCCCTCCTTGCTCAAATACTTCGGTGTTGGTTAATTCAGTGGACTTAAAGCGTTGAATAAGTTTGGCCAAAGAGTCTACATCAAGCATACTCGTGTGTTGCTCAAAGATACCATAGACCCTGTCCCCCCGTATGGCTGCAGCGAGGGTGTGTGAATTTCCAATATTGACAGCCAATATCCCTTTATTACGATGAGGGGATACCAACGGATCTGCCATTATTCCCAGAAGTGCAACGGTCCCAGTATCTGCCAAAATTGCTTTAGGTATAATCTCTCGAATCGCGCGCATTCGAGTGTATACCTCGGGAATGTCTTGGGTGTAGATTAGATTATGTAAATCTCCCCCCTCCATAACAAACTCTTCCCAGTGCCTGAAGCGGAGGTTTCTATTACTTTCCGTTGCACTAAAACCGTGATCTTGTACTGCAACTGCCAGCGTCCCAGGATATACTAGGCCAAACGCCTCAACCGCCTGTCTAAGGGAAAATGTATCAATATCCCCCAGCCAAATGGGCGTAGTCGCCTCTGGTGCTTTTTCGCAAAGCCTGACTCCCATCCGCTCGACCATTGCCAACTTATCATGAAACGTTAAGGCTACCTGAGGGGTTGCGTAGACTTTGAAACCCGCAGCCAAATGCTTTTTCACAGCTACAGCACACGCCCCGCCGCCCATCAAATGACCGTGCATGAAAATTCCCTCACCAAGTGCAGTGGCTTTGCGAATCTGCTCAGCTACGATCTGCGTTCGGCTCGGCACGATAAGCTTTGGACAGTTCTCTATCAATTTTTTGGGTTGATAGAGAAGGATATCCTGAGTGCCAGAGCCAACATCAACAATTATCATACTTTCTGTCATTAACAAACCACCTTCATAAAAAGGCAAATACCGCCTAATAAAGAACTACTTAATCAATTTTCTCGCCAACCACGGCTTGAAAAGCTTTACCGCCTGATGCGGGCATAGCTCCTGGCAACAAAAACAGCGGACACAGGCTTCCAAATCGACAATCGGTCGCTGGTTTTCATTCATTGTCAAAGCCTTAGGAGGGCAGTTATTGACACAATCACTGCATCCCACACATGATGCATGCTCAAAAATCGGGTGAGGGCGAACTCGGTTGAGTATGAACCTCTTAATGTTACCTGGCAGCGGTACCATATCTAAGAAATTAGTTGATACCGCTCTTGGAATAACAAAGCTTTGAATTCTCCAGAGCGAGCGTGAATCCCCAACTAATTGCAGTTCTTCAAGCCGGCTTGTTAAGCCTCGAGCCCGTGCTGCCATAATGGTTGGTACCCTTTCTGGTTTTAAGCCAATAAGGTCCGCAGCTACGACATCTAGTGCGAATGGGTCCGTACTCAAAATAAGTGCACCAATGTTTCGGGGAATACCTGCCGAAGGCCCATCCCCTTCCATGCCCACGATCCCATCCATAATACTCAAAGCGGGTTTTACCCAAGAAGTAATATCCACTAGAAGATCTGCAAAATCACTAACCTTGAACATTTTCAAGTGATATTCAGCTTTTAATAACCCTGGAATGATGCCAAAAAGAATCTTTACGGCACCTGTAAAGGTCATCATGCCATGGGTTTTTAATTTAGAAAGTGGAATGACAACATCTGCGTTCATGACACAGTTGGTAACGGTTAAATTCTTAACAATTTTCCCTGCAGGATACTGAATGGTGGTTTGTCCAAGATCTTCGTTCAGGATTGCTCCCGTACGCTCTGCAACCTCTCGTAAGCCCGACCTTGTATAAATAGCTTGAAGTGAGCTCACGGTGTAAGGTCCACCGGGACTGTCTCCAATGATTGGGATCCCACCTGCCTCCTGCACCAGGTGAACCACTGCTTCTACGACGCTTGGATGGGTTGTAACCGCTTCTTCTGGCCGTTTTTTCATGAGGAGGTTCACTTTTAGCAATACCTTTTGACCTGGCTTCACAAACGCAGACATGCCACCTAGTTCTGCAAGTCCTTCTCTCAAATGCTGCTCCACATTCATTGTATAGTCGGGACAATATTTCAGGACAACGTTTGCTTGCACTTAGTCTTCCATCCTCTCCAAGTCCTCAAAGAGATCCTTACCCCGTCCTGGAAAAGCACTTAAAGCCTGGTCACATTGAAAATACTCTTGGCTCAAGTAATCCTGTTTTTGCTTTTCTTCCAACTCTTCAAACCTTTTTCTCGAGCCCTGCTGAGTCTGATGCTCTAAAATTGCTTGCCATTTTCGCTCCGCCCAAGGTGCAATCTGAATGGTATATTCAGCTTCCTGAAGCTTGTCCGCGGAAAGGCGCCATCCAGGCCTGACATAACACAAACGAGGCAGGGTAAATGGGTCACCCCAATTCAGCTCTATAGACTCTTTGGCAAACTTTATAGCTGCTTTTGTAAAGTGATGAATTGCTTTGTGGTCCCTGTGCCCCGATGCTCCATCTACTCCAAAAGTAATGATAACCTGCGGACGAACATCACGAATGATCCGAACAAGTTTTTCTACCATTTCCAGGGGCGGTGCTATGGGGACTTCCTTATCCCTATATCCAAGAAAAATAACCTTCGTAATTCCTAGGACCTCTGCTGCACGTTGAAGTTCCTGTTCCCGAATGGAACCAAGTTCTTCAGGTTTACAAAACCCAGCTGCCTTGCCGGCCTCTCCCTTGGTCGCGACCACAAGGGTAATATTCACCCCTTGTTGAGCGTATTTAGCGATTGTCCCACCCAAAGCAAAGGATTCATCGTCAGGATGGGCAAAGATGAGTAGCATCTGCCTTGTCATACTTTTACTTCACCCCTTCTTATTGTCTAATATTAAATTATGTAATGCCCCTAATTATCAGTATTAATTATACCTCTTTTTTTCAGCGGAGGGAAACTTTAACGCAGCTTTCTTCCAAAATTGTAAAAAAGCACCGTTTCAAGTAACAACCTGCTATGTTATACTCCAGTTGTCTTCGACAAGTACAAGTGGTACATCAGCTTTCAAGTAGTACATAAACTTTAAGGAGGATTCATTCGTGCAAAAGACATCAAAACTAGTCATTGGTTTTCAAGTTGCAATCTTGATGACAGCAATCGCCTTACCTGTACAAGCAGCAAGTTCTGTTGTTTCCCTTCGTTCTTATGGTCAGAGGACAACAGCACAGGTAGCGCCTACTCCCGCTCCAGTTGTTGTAGCTCCTGCTCCTACTCCGGTAGTTGTAGCTCCTACTCCTGCTCCGGTTGTTGTAGCTCCTACTCCTACTCCTACTCCTGCTACCGCTGGATTAACAGCCGATGAGCAAAAGATGGTAACCATGATTAATCAGGAACGTATTGCTGCGGGAGTAAACCCACTGACAGTAGATCTTCGCCTCGTCGCAGTTGGACGTGACAAAGCCAACGACATGAAAGTAAACAATTACTTTAGTCATATCTCTCCCACCCTCGGAACCCCATGGGCCATGATGAAAACGGCAGGGCTTCCAGTTGGTTGGGCTGGGGAAAATATCGGGAAGACTCAATCTGTTGAGAGCGCAATGGCAGGATTTATGCGTAGTCCTGGCCACAAAGCAAATATCCTCGATCCTCGCTTCACTCATGTTGGCATAGGGATTGCTGGAAATCTTTTCGTCCAAGAATTCTTGCAAATAAAGTAATTTACTCGAAAGGCTTCCTATATTATATAGGAGGCCTTTTTTTACATTGAATATTACTAGTTACCAGAATCACTAGCCTAAATCTATTGGCGTGTAACACTCTTCTTAACTTTGAATATGCTACGGTGAGGCTTACATCAGATCCATAAATGTCTTCACCTAATAAGTAAAGGGGGATTATGCGCATGTCAATTGAAAATCTGTCTGTTAAAAAAACCAAATGTGGGTGCACTCCACCGCCACATCCAACCAAAACGATACCAGTTTGCGTAATCGTGGAAAAAGTCTACGATAGCTGTCTCCAAAAAGAATGCTTCCCTGATGTCTCCGTCGAATTGCCCCTCATCGGTGGCCCTTTCACCTTTGTCAGTGCGACTTTTCTAAATGGAATGATCGATCCTGCTAGCATTATAACGACACCTATTCCTAGCACCCTGACCGCAAGAGTACAATTCACTATTGAAATCCCTTATTCGTTAACCTTACAAAATCCTGGTGGGCAATTGGTGACCATTCCCAATTTATTGCTAACGATTCTGAAGGACATTGTTCTTTACTTCCCACCTACCCCTTCAGAATTCGACTTCAACCTGCGCGTTGAAACAAGAACAGAAGTATTGGGCCTTCCGTCGTTTACGGCAACTACGATTGAACTCGCCATTGGCAGCTATGTTATATCTAAGGTAACAGGGTGCGTTCAACTCCAGATTCCTGAATACGGATTCTGCCCCACACCTGAGCCTTGTGAAGAATTCATTCCAGATAATCCTTGTGATGATTTCGTAGACGCCCCTGTCCCAGATTTCTTCCCACCACAAAAAGAAATACTAACAGCTTTATAATGCCATAAATTGTTGCCCCCTCTTATAAATAAGGGCCGTCCACAACGGCCCTTATTTAGTATACCAGAAAGGCCTGATTACATATAATAAAGGAAGTGATCGTATTGTCGTCTCTAACTGGGACCACTTTTACTCCTCTTCTCCTTACCTATGAGAATGAAGCGATGTACTTGCACATTGACCCTCAGGGATGTGCTCTTTTCGATGAAGACAGCCTAGAACCCTTCTATCGACTACAGGATACGCTTCTATTAGCCCAAGGGATCATGACTGATTCCAAAACTGCTCATCTAGTCGTACTCAAAACAAGTGGAGAACTCTGTCACACTTTAATTGCAGGCTCTCAGGCACCTCAGACAACGTTGATCGCCGGACTCGACGTACATACCACGAGATATCGCCAACTCTCCCTTCTTCCACAAGGTGATAAAATACATATATTTTACGCTTATTCGCATCAATCTACACCTCATCTCTGGCGTATTGAACATCGTTTCTGGGATGGTTCCTCCTGGCAGATCGTTCATTTAGGGGAAGTTATTCACCTACGGGAACCCCTTTATCATGTTAACCTGGATAGCGAAGGGAACATCCATTTATTAACTATGACCCTCCAGGGGCATAATTCTCTACTCTTCACGAACCGTTTTAATGGAGCGTTTCACTTATGGTCCTCCCCAAGGGAAACACTGAAAATCTCAGGTGAAGTCGTGGACATGGCGGCACTCATGACATCAGAAAATGTACATCATCTCTTTTGGATCGTAAAAACCACAAGTGGACAGTTCGAACTTCGCACTGCACTACAGGCAGATTCACTTAAGCTAACAAGTCCTTGGCATCCATCGCTCACCCCTATCGAGACATTTGACTCTCCCTCGAAAAGCATTGGCGCCCTAGAAATAAACGGGGTTCTCTGGTTACTAGCCCATACAAAGGAAGAAATTCTTATGCAGAATTATGGTAAGGGATGGAAATTTTTCTCATCCCACCCTCCAGTCCATCGTCTCTTACAATGGGTACATATAGGAGAGAATAATTCTCATCGAACCTACTGGCTTGAAGATCAAATTGAACGGCGAGCGCCGGCCTATTTCCGCGAATTAGGTCTAAGCATTACACAGCAGGTCACACCTTCTCTTCAAACGACCCAACCCGTATTTCCCCAGACTCCCCCTCCTGTACCGGCTTTCTATCCTGAAATATTATCTCCTACTCTGCTGCCACCAGCCCTAACTACCG
>Ga0209386_1001156_pt1 | contig 11179 bp, 11 predicted proteins | sample NGEPertwo_FD_184510 | JGI IMG/M metagenome (GOLD analysis project Ga0209386, IMG submission 184510) | Arctic peat soil microbial communities from the Barrow Environmental Observatory site, Barrow, Alaska, USA - NGEE Permafrost154B-two... | ecosystem: Environmental > Terrestrial > Soil > Wetlands... | reverse complement strand
GAAAGCCCTCGGCTGCGAGTGCTCCGCGGTCGCTGATGAGGTGTGGCGGCGCTTCGAGGCACGGGGACACTCCGCGAGCTCGTTCGCCGAGCTGCGCTGCGCCCTCTTCTGGCTGCAGCGCTGCGTACACAATGACGAACAGTCACCCGGCTGGCGGCCGAGCGCCGAGCTTGAGGGCCGGGTGCACCAAGTTGTACCTGGCAATTCAGGAAGCGTGGCGCAGAGAAGGTGGTACTGAGGCATGACCAGCACACTGGCGTTGGCTCGAGACTCGGGCACTGCGAGTCGCGCATCGGCTGCAGCGCATGGCCGTCGGGCCAAGGACGATCGGGCTACACTCGGGCGAGCAGTCGCTCCACAAGTGCCGCGAGCGACGCGGCAACAACTGCCGGATCGTCGCGTCCGACGGCGGCACGGCCGGCAAGGGCGCACCCGCGCGCGCTCTCCTTCGAGAACTCGGCACGCAAGACGATCAGCCCCTGTTCGACTGTCGCTGCGATGGCGGTCGCCACCATGTCATCGGTAGTGTCGAGCTTGGCGGATCGAGCTTGCGACAGGATGCGCGCCATGGAATCGATGTCGCTGCCGCGCAGGAGTCGCAGCATGTCGAGCGCATCCTTCGCAATGTAGTCGTCGCGTTTGGGGTCCTCGAGCCGCTCCGCCACCTTGTGCACCTTCGAGACGAGCAGGGCGGCGACGCCGGCGACGCGCACCGGGAAGTTCCTCTGATCTGAGTCGAGGGCACCGACGCTCATGACGTCGTTGTCGACCAGCGCCAGCTCGAGGCCGAACGCTTTGCGGGCCAGGCGATTGCCCTGCACGCCCAGTCGCGCTGCGCGCGTCCCATCGCCGCTGACGGCCTCAGGTACAAGCAGGTCGAGGTCGACATGCACCGATCGCCCCTCCACCTTCTGCTCGGTCACCCAGGAGCCCACGACCGGCCCACTTGCGCCGATCTTGGGCCAGAAGCCGGCGGCGGCGAGCGCCTCGTTGAGCAATGGGTCTCCCCCGAGCAGCGATGGGTCGAGTGCGAGGTCAGCGTCGGTAGTGTGCGGCGTCGTCGCGAGATCGCCTTCGCCAACGCGCAGGTAGACAGCGTGCGCCCCCACCAGGATCGCCGCTCGTCGCTGAGCGGCCAATGCCTCGAGGGCGTCTAGGAGCGCTCGACGGGCGGCGACATAGAGTGGGTCCGGTGCGGCGCGCTCAGGCATCGAGTCGCCACGAGTCTTCGTTGGCCGCCATCCACTCGAGCAAGGCCTCTCCCTCCGCCGGCATGCGGTCCGGGCCGGTGAGGCAGTCTGCGGCTACTTGGGCGAGCGCGGCGTAGGTGATGTCGCCCTGCGCCCAGGTGCGTTCGAAGACGACCGGGTCCAGGGGCTCGCAGAGGTAGACATTGCCGGCGCCCGTCGCCAATATGAGCCCGGTCTTCTCCGCAACGCCGACGGGGGCGTCGACGTAGCACACGAGCATCGAGGGCGGAGCGACCGGGGCGCGTTGGGCAGCTGCGAAAGAGCCTGTCACGGCGTAGCGGGCGCTCGGTGTCCGCGATGCCCAGCCTGCAAGGTCTCGAAGGCACGCGGGGATGCCCTGAGGGGCGAGGAAGAGCCGGGAGGCGTTCGATTCGAGCACGCGGTAGTCGGTGCTCCAGCGACGGATGAGGTCTGCCCAGAGCACCCGCGTGATCGGCTGGACAGGTCCCCGTCCCTCGCGTTCAACGAGCGCGTCTCGTTCGAGGACGCCGATGATCTTCGAGACGTAGCCGGGAGTCACCCCGGCTCTGTCCGCGACCGAGCGCGAGGTCGCGGGCTCCGTGTAGTCGCAGAGTGCGCGTACCACGCGCGCCGCCTTGCCCCCACGAAGCGATCGCACGGGTTCATCGCCCGGCGCGGGGTCCTTATCGGAGCCCTGCTGGCGAACGAAGATGCTCGGGCGTTCAACCTGCACCAGCATGTTGCCGGTCATGTCGATGTAGTTGACGCCGGCCTCTTCGAGGAGAAGGCGCGCTCGCGGGCTCAGGAACGGTGCGACAAGCAGGTACTGGGAGTCGAGCGGCACGGGGCGCAGCGCACTGAGCCAGGCAAGGACGTCGCGCGGGAACACGCGTTGTTTGGCCTCGACCATCTGCAGGGCCTTGCTGCCATCGGGAGCGGTCATGCTGAGGATCGCGTCGGGCTGAAGGGTGCCGGGCCCGCGAATGGGCTCGTCGAATCGACGCACCGCCCACCCCTGGCCGAGGCGATCCGCCAGGAGTCGTTCTGCGCGAATGATGAGGTCGGATTCACTAGGCACGATGTTTCCTAAATACGAGTTATTTCCTGTGACAGGAAACATGGTACTCCCGGGAAACATTAAGGTCAATGGCCCAGGAGATTCGCGACCACCAGCGCACCTCGATGGCCGCGGATCCGCCGTGCTACCGATCCTGGCGCCCCCACCACGGCCGCAGCGGCGGCAGGTCGGAGAGCCCGGGATCCTCCGGCGGGCCCGACTCCCCGTCGTCACCGTCCCAGAGGCGGCGGTATTGGTCGGGGACGTCGCCCCAGCCCCAGTACGGGAGCGGCACGCGGGGCACGATCCCGAGCACCTCAAGCGGGTCGACGCGCTCGTCGCCGACGGTGCAGAGATGAGTCCAATCGTCGCCGAAGTCGAACACGTAGATGAACCTCTCGCCCCGCTGGAGTCGACTGAGCTTGGCCCTGCGATCGTCAGCCGCAGGACCGCCTTCCTCCCAGTCCTCGTACGGCGTTGTCAGGCGCGTCCCGTCAGCGAGGCTGAAGTCATGAAGGTGGGCACGATCCCAGCGGGCGTACGCGTCGTCGATGGCCTCGGCGAGCTGGGCGAAGGTGTGGGAGCGTGCGGCGGCGAAGATCCGGCCGGGACGGGGCCAGACGTGCTCACCATGCCCCTCCACCAAGTCCACGCGAATCGATAGCCACGTGCGTGCCATGAGCTCTGAGGTCCTCCGTTGGTCAGCGAGATGCACTCGGCCCGAAAACTACACCCGCGGGGGCAGGGAGGCTAGCCGAAGGGGACGACCGCAGGGTCCAACCCCCTCACGTCGGGCTGCCGTTGTCGGGACATTCACTCTCGCCACAGCCGTGCCAAAGGTGCGCCAGGCGGACGCGATGGTGGGTTCCATAACCTTGATCAGGTGGTCGATGTGGCCAAGGTCGCCAGACGTCATTGGGTGACCGATGCAAGCGCGGGTCTGCCTCGCAGGGACCGCCTCTCCTGCGACTTCGAGGCCTACATCCCCGACCTCCTGGTCGGTCGCGAGGTCGTCCTCGAAGGGCCGGTCGCCGCCGACGTGAGTGAAGCCGAAGCGGCGTTGGTCCGTCTGAAGCTCGCGGTCAACGCACTCTCTGACAGCGAGGCGCTGGCTCGGTGAACCACCTCGTGACGTGACCGTCGCTGAAGTGCTTGGCAACATCGATGCCATGCTCTATGCCGTCGACAAGGTTGATGCAGGTGACCTGTTGTCTGTCGATCTGCTGCTCGAGATCCACCGCCGCTTGCTATCCGGCGCGCGGCTGGAATCCCATGGGGGGTCGGTTCCGTAGCGAGCAGAACTGGATCGGGGGCTCGGCCTTCAACCCATGCTCGGCCGAATACGTGCCGCCTCCTCACGAGCTCGTCCCAGACTTGGTCGCGGACCTCTGCGAATTCTGCAATGACGACTCGTTGCCCGCCGTTGCGCAAGCTGCGATCGCCCACGCCCAGTTTGAGACGATCCACCCCTTCGTCGATGGCAACGGACGCGTGGCGCGCGCTTATCCATCTGGTGCTGCGTCGTCGCGGCGTCGTCTCGCGGGCCCTCCCGCCGGTATCCCTAATTCTTGCGACCTGGGCACAAGAGTATGCCGAGGCGCTAACAGCGACGCGCTATCTTGGGCCGGCTGCTTCAGCGGCGGCTCGGCAGGGTCTGAACCGCTGGGTCGGGCTGTTTGCCGCGGCCGCGAAGCGGGCGGTCGCCGACGCCGATGCCTTTGAAGATCGCATCCAGCTCCTGGAGCGCACCTGGCGCGAGCGCCTCGGTCGTGTGCGCGCCAACTCGGCAGCCGACCTGCTCCTCCGCAAGCTTCCCGGCGCTCCGATTCTGACGGTCCAGAGCGCGACCGAACTGATTGGGCGCAGCTCCCAAGCGACCAACGAAGCCATCACTCGCCTCACTGAGGCCAAGGTGTTGTCGCAAACGACGGTTGGCAGACGCAACCGAGGCTTCGAGGCGCCTGAAGTGATTCGCGCCTTCACCGACCTCGAGCGACGGCTCGCCAGCCCATCTGGGGACACGCGGACAGCGCCACCGACGCGACGGGTGCCGCGTCGTAACGGTGGCGACGGCGCCCGGTTCAACGACGATCACACGTACGCTGGCTTGAATGAGCTCCTTGCGCAGAGCGTCCGACCAGGCAGTGAGGCCCCACTTGGTGGCGTTGTCAACCGAGGAGTTGGGGGCGGTCGTGCGCCCTGCGACCGAACTGATGTTGACGATGTCGCCCTGAGCGGCGACAAGCTGCGGCAGAAAGACGTCGCTGACGAGTATGTGCACAGGGCCGAGCGCGGCGCCGACAATGTCCGCCGCGCGCACGACGGCGTCGCGGTCCTGCACGTCGGCGACGCAGGCGACCGCTTTACCGCCGGCAGCTGTGATCTCGGCCGCCAACGAAACGCGGGGGCTGCCCTGACCGCGGCTACTTCTCCCCGTCGACTCTCACGGCGGCGTCGAGCCTGCTGCTCGCCATGACTGCTTCAACCGTTCGCGCGATGCGATGCGCGTCCTCGAAGGTCGCAAACGAGGGGCAATAGGGTTCCTTCGCTGCGCTGGCGGCGACCGCGGAGTAGAAGTCCGAGAAGAGGTTCACGAATGTGTCGATCCAGCCTTCAGGGTGCCCGGCCGGTTGCCGAGATAGCGCAGATGCCGCGGTGTTCATAGCGGTTGGGTCGCGAAGCGCGATTTGATTGGGTTCATTTCGATGCCCGATCCATAGCTCGTTCGGTCTTTCTTGATTCCATGAGAGAGCAGAGTCGCGCGCGTCGATCTCGAAACAGAGCCAGTTCTTCCGGCCTGCACTGACTTGGGACACTGTCAGGACTCCCTGGCATCCACTGGCGAAGCGAAGGAGCACGCAACCGAAGTCTTCCGTGTCGATTCTCACGGAGTCACGCTCGGCGGGCGCGGCGGAGGCGAAAGTCACGGCCGCTTTCGAAGGACGTAGGCGATGCGTATGGAGCGTGCCCAGGCGCGCGACGACCTCCTCCACGACATCGCCGGTCACGTACTGCACCAGGTCGAGCCAGTGCGAGCCGATGTCGGCAACGGCTCTTGACGACCCACCCAGCTTGGATTCGAGACGCCAGTTCCAGTCCGTTTCCAGGAGAAGCCAGTCTTGAAGATAGCTTCCGTGGATCAAGTGCGGACGACCCACGCTGCCGTTGGCCAACATTGCCTTGACCTCGCGCACCAGGGGATAGTAGCGATAGTTGAAGCAGACGGCCGCGACGATGCCGGATGATTCGGCGCGCCGCGCCAGGTTGCGTGTTTCCTCGCTGTCCATTCCGAGGGGTTTCTCAGAGACCACGTGCAGGTTCGCGTCGATCGCCGCCAAAGTGACCTCAGCGTGCGTCTTGTTTGGCGTGCAGTTGTGGACTGCGTCAAGCGGTTCATCCCGTAGCATCTTACGATAGTCACCGTAGGATCTCGCCACGCCAAGCTTCGTTGCCGAGGCACGCGCCTGATCGGCTGACCGACCGGCTAGGGCGACCACTTCGATGTGCGGCAGGCGGCGCAAGGCCTGAATGTGAGTCGAGCCCGCGAAGCCGGCGCCGACGACACCAACGCGTATCCGTTTCATGATCCCTCCACCACCGACTTCCTGGACTTCGGCGCCGACATCTGTCTAAAGTGAATAGTTCACTGTGATTCGGCACACAAGGGGGTTGGGCATGAGCGCCAAGAGGACGGTGTTGTGGTTGGCCGCTGTAGCCATTGTGGTTGGTGCTGCGGTCGCACTGACCAGCTGCGGCGGGGGCGGCACGACAAGTACCACGGGAACAGGCGGAGCCGCGCTCAAGATAGCGCTCCTGCTGCCCGAGAGCAAGACGGCTCGCTACGAGACGCAGGACAGACCGCTGTTCGAGGCAAAGGTCAAGGCGCTCTGCCCCGAATGCCAGATCCTGTACAGCAACGCCAATCAGGACGCAACGCAGCAGCAGTCGCAGGCTGAGGCGGCCCTCGCGAACGGAGCCAATGTCCTCGTTCTCGATCCCGTCGACTTCGCTTCCGCGGGCGCGATCGTCGCGAAGGCGAACGCCGCGAAAGTGCCGGTGATCAGCTACGACCGGCTTATCACGAATGCCGACCTCGCCTACTACGTGTCATTCGACAACGAAAAGGTCGGCAAGCTTCAGGGCCAGGCGCTCCTGGACAAGCTGACCGCAGACGGTAACGCCGGCAAGACGATCGTGATGATCAATGGCGCACCCACCGACAACAACGCCAAGTTGTTCAAGGCGGGTGCCCACAGCGTCCTCGACGGCAAGGTCAAGATCGGCGCTGAGTACGACACTCCAGACTGGAGCCCGGACAAGGCTCAAACCGAGATGGATCAGGCCATCACGAAGCTTGGTAAGGACGGCTTTGTGGGCGTCTATTGCGCCAACGACGGCACGGCCGGCGGTGCAATCGCCTCTATGACGGGCGCGGGCATCGACCCCAAGACCAGGCCGACGACTGGCCAGGACGCCGAACTGGCCGGTATCCAGCGCATTCTCGTAGGCGAACAGTTCATGACCATCTACAAGGCGATCAAGCCGGAGGCTGAGGCCACTGCGATGCTCGCCGTCGCGCTGGCCAAGGGCGAGACTCCGCCGGCGAGCCTGACGCTGACCAAGGTGAACAACGGTACCAAGGACGTCGACTCCGTCATCCTGGATCCGGTCCCCGTGACCAAGGACAACGTCAAGAGCACCGTGGTCGCGGACGGCTTCTGGACGGCCAAGGCCATCTGCACCGGCGCCTACGCGGCAGCATGCAAGGCCGCCGGGATTCAGTAAGAGCGGGTTGGGGGACGAGCACGTACCGGCCATGAACGCGACGACCACGGCGCCGCCCCTTCTCGCGCTGAAGGGCGTGAGTAAGCGGTTCGGCCCCCTGGAGGCCCTCACCGGCGTCGACTTTGAAGTCGACGCCGGTGAGGTCGTCGCGCTCGTCGGCGACAACGGCGCCGGCAAGTCGACGCTCATCAAGGCCGTTGCCGGCGTGCAGCTCTGCGACGAGGGCACCTTCTCCATGCGTGGCACGGAGGTGACCATCTCCAGCCCGAAGGACGCTGATACTCTAGGCATCACGACCGTCTACCAAGACCTGGCGCTCTGTGACAACCTCGACATCGTCGCCAATCTCTATCTCGGTCACGAGCGGTTCGTCGAGAGCGCGGCCAGATTCACCGGTTACATCGACGAGATCGAGATGGAGAAGAGCTCGCTCGAGCTGCTCGAGTCGCTGGCGGTGACGACCATCACGGACGTTCGTGCGCACGTCGCCTCGCTCTCGGGCGGCCAGCGTCAGGCCGTGGCGATCGCCCGCTCACTCCTCGGCGAGCCAAGCGTCGTCCTGCTCGATGAGCCGACGGCGGCACTCGGCGTGGTGCAGACCAAGCAAGTGCTCGCCCTCATCCGCACGTTGCGCGAGCGCGGACTGGGGGTCGTCATCATCAGCCACAACCTGGCAAACGTCTTCGACGTGGCAGATCGGATCGTCGTGCTGCGGCTCGGGGGCCGGGTGGCGACGTTCGACGTCCGCGGCGTGAGCCACGAGGACGTCGTCGCGGCCATCACAGGCGCGGAGTCCGGGGCGGCGACGAGCGAGCTCAAGGAGCGGACGTGAGCGAGAAGGAGCACGTCACGCAGGTCTCTGTTCGAGGCGTGGGAGGCGCGTTCCGCACGCTCGGACGAATGCTTGCTGAAGGGCGGGCGGGCTCGCTCTTGGTGATCCTGATGATCGTGGCCATCTGGATCTTCTTCCAGGTCATGAACGCCAACTTCCTCAGCCCCGCCAACCTCACCAACCTGATGCTCCAGAACGTCGCCGTCGCAACCATCTCGATCGGCGTCGTGCTCATCCTTCTCCTCGGCGAGATCGACCTCTCCGTAGGATCAGTCAGCGGACTCTGCGCCTCGGTGATGGCGGTGCTGATCGTCAAGGACAACGTGTCACCCATGCTCGCGGTGCTGGCCGCGCTGGCGACAGGCGCGGCGATCGGGCTTTTCACTGGTTTCATGGTCACACGGTTCCGCATTCCCTCCTTCGTCATCACACTGGCCGGCCTGCTTGCCTGGATGGGCTTGCAGCTCTACGTGCTCGGCGCGACCGGAACGATCAACTTGACCAACAACTTCGTCACCCGATTGACGAGTACATTCTTCTCGCCTCTCATCGGCTGGATCGTCGCCGTTCTGGCCATCGTCTTCATGTGCGGGCTGGCCTTTCTTGGACGCGTTCGGCGTCGACGCGCCGGGCTGCCGGCCGGCCCCATGCGGGCACAAGCCATCCGCATCGTGCTGATCGGCGCCGTGATAGTCGCGGCGACCGTCATCCTCAACAAGGACCGCGGCCTGCCACTCGCTGTCGTGATCGTTGTCGGCCTTGCGCTTGCCTTTGTCTACCTCACCGAGCAGACGCGGTTCGGCCGCCACGTCTTTGCCGTCGGTGGCAATGCGGAGGCAGCCCGGCGCGCGGGTATCCGCATCGACCGGGTGCGCATCATCATCTTCGTTATGGCCTCTGCGCTGGCCGCCGGGGGCGGCATCCTGGCCGCTTCGCGATTGCTGGCGGTCAATCAGTCCTCGGGCGGCAGCGACCTCCTGTTGAGCGCCATCGCCGGTCCCGTTATCGCCGGCACCAGCCTCTTCGGCGGTCGCGGCTCGGTCTGGTCGGCGCTGCTCGGCGCGCTCGTGATCGGCTCCATTGCGAACGGCATGAACCTGATGTCCGTGTCTTCCTCGGTGAGGTACATGGTCACGGGCGGCGTTCTGATGCTCGCCGTCACGCTGGAGGCGGCCACGCGTCTGCGACGTCAGACGGTGGATTAGCGGCGGCCGCATTCCTTTGCCGGTTGAGCCGCGCGCCGTTCGCGCTCAGCAGAAGCAGGAGCGTCACGATCACCGCCGAGCTCAAGCACCAGGCACAGGTGGCGCCTATCGCGAATGGCTCCAGCGCAGTCAGGTAGATGGAGAAGAGCGTCCCGCACAGTGTCAGCAAGAAGAGCGCGCGAGTCGCTGCCTTCGCAGCCGTCTTGGAGGCGAGGCGACTGATGCCGAAGGCAACCCCGATCAAGAGGTACCCGACCATCCCGACGTACGCGACCGGGAGCACGCCAAACAGCCGTGCGTACGTGCTTTGCTGCACAGCATTGCAGTCACCCACAGGGCCACACAGTGCCAACGAATGCGTCGTTTCAACGTACGCCAAGTAGCCCGCGATGCAGAGGCCAAGCGCGGTGAGCGCTATTCCGGCGTAGACCTTCCAGCCGTCACGGGGCCGCCGCACGGCGGCGATCGACCGCCAGATGCCAATAGACCGCCAGATGACCGTGCCCACAGCGGCAAGCATGCCCGCCAGCACGATGAGAGCCACCGTGTTGCCCCACCGATCTCTGGCAAGACGGTCAAGAACTCCGTCAGACTGCTCGGTGACGGCCAGGAGTCGCGAGGGAGATGATGTCACCAGAGCTCCCGGAGCGGTCATCGCCCGAGACAATCCCGGCACGGCCGGCCACCCAACGCCGCCTTCCGAGAGGTACTGAGCCACCAGCATCGGCAATTGCTCGGAGACATCGACGGCCCCCGACAAGAAATGATCGCCGATGACGACGGCGGGTACGCCGCGATCCCTGACCGGCACGTCGAACTTGGTGACGGCTGCCTGAAACAGCGTCTTGCCGGCAGAGTCGGCGGCGTTCACGCTGAGGATCTGCAGCCGGCTGCCGTATTCGTCCATAAGCGACGGCAGGTAGCCGCGGATGAGGTCGCGGCAGTGTTGGCACGCGGGTGCGTAGAACAGGACGGCGCGTGCGACTGGGCCACCGACCGATGCCGTGGAGACCGGCGTCGCAATCGCGCTCCCGGCCAGCAGCAGGCAGACCACGAGTGGTGCTGCTATGCGCGCACACTTGGCCGCCGCAGGCAACCTGCGCCGGCGCACAACCTGCGCACGGCGGCGGCTGCGCAGGACGCACGACCGGCTAATGAGCCCGAAAGCCCCGTTCCGCGACCTGTCTTCTCGGCTTGGGAGAGCGCACACATCCGCTTCTTCGCTGTGAGCAGTGCGGGACGCGCGCCGTGCACGACGGTAGCGCGCGTCTCGCCGGCATTGTTGACAGCCGGGCCGGAGTTGAAGCGTGCAGGCGTTGCCTGCCTCGCTCTCCGCGGGCCGGCTCTTGGCCTTCTCATGAACGGCATGACGCCCTTGCCGCGCTGCGCAAGCGCATGAACCCTTGCCGCCCCGGAACAAGCGTCCCGAGCTGGTCGCGGCGCGCATACGGGCCCGGAGGCTCGTGCGCGCCTACAACGCCACCGACCCTGAAGCAGAAGAGGAACGGCGAGTGCTCTTGACCGGCCTGTTCGAGCACATCGGGGACAATGCAATAGTCGAACCGCCGTTCCACTGCGACTATGGCTGGAACATCCTGCTAGGTGCCGGAGCATACGTCAACGTCAATTGCGTCATTTTCGACTGCGCACCGGTCACGATAGGGGCACTCACCATGCTCGGTCCCGGCGTACAGCTCTGCGCCGCCGCCCACCCCGTCGACCCGGGTGACCGGGAGCGGGACCTCGAGTACGCCCTGCCTATCGTCGTCGGCACAAACGTCTGGATCGCGGCGAGCGTCGTCATTGGTCCGGGCGTGACGATGGGCGACAACAGCGCCATCGGGGCCGGCAGCGTTGTCCTGAATGACGTGCCGGCGAACGTCGTTGTGGCCGGCAACCCCTCCCGCATCGTGCGCCGCCTCTGATCCTCGCTTGATCGAGCTCGTGCGCGACAGAGCGCGTTCGCTGCCGAGGCGTCTGGAATAGGGTGCCCAACGGCAACAAGTACGAAAGTCACTCTCCTAGGTTGATAATCCCATCGACAGGAGTGCGTACGGCCACCCTGAGGGGAGCAGGCACGGATGATGAC
>Ga0209386_1001155_pt1 | contig 11194 bp, 6 predicted proteins | sample NGEPertwo_FD_184510 | JGI IMG/M metagenome (GOLD analysis project Ga0209386, IMG submission 184510) | Arctic peat soil microbial communities from the Barrow Environmental Observatory site, Barrow, Alaska, USA - NGEE Permafrost154B-two... | ecosystem: Environmental > Terrestrial > Soil > Wetlands... | reverse complement strand
GAGTGGCCATAATGGTGAAGTAATTGATGAGTTGGTAAAACGCTTCAATGATTCTCAAAGCGAAGTAATTGTCACATCCACATACCAGGGCAGTTACGATGATTCAATCAATAAACTGAAAGCCGGTCTCCAGTCGAAAGACGTACCCGCGATCGTACAGGTATACGATATTGGCACCAGATTGATGATTGATCTCGGAGTAATCACACCCATGCAGGACTTTATTGATGCTGAAAGCTTCGATGTCGGTGATATTGAGCCCGGGGTTGCCAATTATTACAGCGTTGACGGTCGATTATATTCAATGCCGTTCAATACATCAAACCCTATTTTGTACTACAACAAAACTCTGTTCGCAGAAGCCGGTCTCGATCCTGAAGTTGCTCCGCGCACATGGGCAGACGTGACTGAATTCTCGCGCGCTTTAACAAAGAAAGACGCCTCCGGTACAACGACCCAATATGGTTGTTCATTTGCTATTTATGGCTGGTTTGTCGAGCAGTTCCTCGCTGTACAGGCCAGCTATTTTGTAAACAATGAAAATGGCCGTACCGCTCCTGCCACGGAAGCTACATTTAACGGATCAGCAGGAGTTGATCTGCTTACCTGGTGGAAAGCTTTGAACGATGAAGGTATTTGCGTCAATTTAGGACGTGCCACCGCTGACACCAAGAAAGCATTTGATTCCGGTGTTGTAGCCATGACCATGGACTCAACAGCCGGGCTGCGTGACCGTATTAGCGCTGCTGAAGGTAAATTTGAAGTCGGTGTTGGATTTATGCCGCGGTCCAGTGAAGCAGATTATGAGAAGTCCGGCACCATTATCGGTGGCGCCTCACTCTGGATCACCAATTTACGCCCTCAGGAAGAACAGGATGCTGCCTGGAAGTTTGTTAAATTCATGAGCAGCGCCGAATCACAGGCATACTGGCACATCCAGACAGGTTATTACCCGATCAACTCAAAGGGTTACAACGAACCGATTGATGTTGAATGGCGCGCCCAATACCCGCAGTTCCAGGTAGCCATTGACCAGCTTCACATGGCTCCCATTAACAATTACACAGCCGGTGGTTTGATCGGCGTCTTCCCGGAAGCCAGACAGACAGTGGAAACCGCTATCGAAGAATGCTTCTCCGGAGCCGCAACACCTCAGGAAGCTTTGGACAAAGCAGCTGCATCCGTTACTCAGGCTATTCAGGATTACAACGATAATATTGGCCAGTAAAGTAACAAAAACAATTGCTGTATATAAATAAATCCAGAAAGATGGTTCACCTTTCGGTGAACCATCTTCTTTTTTAAGTCAAAAAAAATAATTCGACCCATCACATTTAGATAGGGGATAGCTCAAAATATGAATAAGCAATATTACCTGCAAAAATACGTACTGTGATAATTGAATTTCCTGTTAATAAATTCTTTGTTTTGAAATGAACATACTCCTGATTAGATATTTTGAAACCCAGCAGGGTGGGGGATTTCGTGTAGCAGAGAAAAGCAGAGATTGTGGCGCACAACGCCAAAAATCACCTGTTTCAAGCTGCTTGTGGTACTACAAGGCCTAAATTAAGTTATGCGCAAAACCTTTCAGCAAAAACTCCATTTTTTGCCATAAATAGTACTTACGCACTTCTATCTTACCTACATATGTCCTAATTTATTTGTTATTATCAATATTATATAATTTATTATGCATATATATAAGCATTTCTTATGATATTTCTTCCGGTATTTTTAGTGTAATTTTCCTGCGTATAGTTTTGTTCTAATAATATTAATTTTTTGTATGTTTTATTCCGGCACTCTGATTGGCAAGGTATTGACCCCGGCCTGTTCACCTGGTTAATTTTCCGGTTTTCTCTGTCCAGAAGTAATTTGGATCTTTTTGGATTGATCTACATTTCTTTGATGGTTAAATTGTTTAGTCGAAGAGAATTTCAAAGATTTCAGACTTTTAATTTGAAGCAGCTGTGGGATTTACTATTCATAATTTTTGCAATACCTTTTTCTTCCCCGCAGTTCTTCCACTCCACCCAATAGTTGTCTTTCCCGTGTGTAGTTATGATATTTAATGAATATTATCTTTCATAACTTAATAGATTTGTTTTCTCTGTCCGGATTTATCTCCCCTTTCAACAGATTTCTTCTCTAAATGGATATGGCGATCTCTCAGACCAATTCTGTGAGAAACATAATCAGAATTTCGAAGTTTTTCGATATCTTGCCATTTTCTAAGTGAAAAAGAATCCCTTTACAACCCGGTTAAATTCTGCAGGATTGTCACGCTGCGGCCAGTGCCCACTGCCTGCCATAATATAAAGCTTTGATCCTTTAATTAGCCCTTGTGCTTCGCGTGAACAATTCAGCGGTACCAGGCTGTCTTTTCCGCCGTGGATGATCAAAGTCGGTTTATCAATTTCATGCAACCGCTCCAGGTAATTTGTTTTCAGCCCATTCCAGGTGAGATCACCATCCTGCAGGTCACTGAAGGCTTTAGCAACACCCGGTTTTTTGACCTGATCATGCACCAGATCGATCAATTCATCTGTCAGAGAACCGGGCTGTTTTAATATGGCAGATAAGGAATATTTCACCATAGCTCTGCTGCGCAGCAACAAGTATGTTAAAGCGCGTACTCCAGGAATGCGAACGTACATAAAGCTCAATTTATGCATCGGTGCTTTCCGTTGCAGTCCGTAGCTGTCTACCAACACCAGCCGGTCCACCCTGTCCGGATATTCAAGCGTGAAACCGATTGTTATGGCACCACCCATCGATATCCCTACCAAGCTGGCTTTTTCGATTTTTAATGAATCCATGAGCCGTTTAAGGAAAGCGATATAATATTGGACGTCAAATTTCACATCCGGTTTGTCGCTTTCACCGTATCCGGGCCAATCCGGCGCTATCACCCGGTATTTTTCAGCCAGGTGCGGGATTAACAACTCCCAGAACAACTCGGCATAATCCAGGCCTCGCCATGCAGCAATAATATAGTTTCCGGCCCCTCCCCTGCCAAAAGATAGTGGCAATTCACACTGGATACATCCACAAATTTATGTAGCATTGGCATGTACTTTCTCCTGGTTAATTTACTCGCAACGAATATCTTATTATATGCAAATTCAATCCGGACGATATGCTTTTTATCTAAAATTTCATCTAATTCGAAGAAAATATATGGCTACACGAAATTTGTAACCTTATTTAGCCGAAAATCCCTGTTTAAAAGGGCTAAATAAGATAAAAATCCAATTGAATAATTAAAACAATGTTTTGGATATTACACAAACAGGCATGGTTCTGGCGATTAATTCTGATACTTTCATCTTTTCTCTGTCGTTTTACCTGCTTTCCAGTATAATTTTAGACAGTTTTGCAGCCTTCACTCTCTGGAGAATTTAATGATTTTTGTCGATAACGAAAACAACAACGATCCGCGCATCAATCTGGCGATAGAAGAATATTTATTGCGAAACCTGAAAATTGATGTAGATATCCTGCTGTTTTATATTAACGAACCTTCTATTATCATCGGTCGCAACCAGAACACACTGGAAGAAATCAACCTGCCGTATGTAGAGCAGCACAACATCCATGTCGTTCGTCGTCTTTCAGGCGGCGGTGCCGTTTATCACGATCTTGGCAATTTAAATTTCAGCTTTATCAACAACAGCGGCAAAGAAGATCTGCACAACTTCAAAAAATTCACAGCGCCGGTCATCCACTTCTTAAACAAACTGGGCGTAGCTGCCAGTTCGAGCGGGCGAAACGACATTCTAGTTGATGGCCTTAAAATCTCCGGAAATGCCCAATATATTACCGGTAAACGAATGGTCAGCCACGGCACCCTTCTATTTAACTCCAACCTCTCTCATGTCTCTGATGCATTAAATGTTAAGATCAGTAAAATCAGTTCCAAAGGGATCAAATCGGTCCGCAGCCGGGTCGCCAATATTATAGACTATCTGGATAATCCGATGGATATTCTCGAATTCAGGGCTTTATTAAAAAACGATATCCTTATGCAAAGCGGCATTGAAGAATATAGTCTCTCTGCCGATGACTGGACAGCCATACGTAACCTGGCTGATGAAAGATATTTCCGATGGGAATGGAATTTTGGGCGCTCGCCAGCTTTTAATATCCAGCGCACTCAACGTTTCCCGGTTGGTGAAATTGATGCCCGCATTGATGTGCTGGATGGCGTTATCAAGGGAATCAAAATTTATGGTGATTTCCTGGGTTTGAGCGACATATCCACTATTGAAGATCAACTGCTGGCCGTGCGCTATGAGCGCAGCAGCCTGGAAGAAAGCCTGCAGGGATTGGATCTGAAGCAATATTTCGGTGAAATCAGTATAGGAGAACTGGTAAATTTTCTGTACGGTTAGTTCCGGATATGAATTCCGGAAATGTCATAACACAAGGCAGGAAATAATTTGTCGTTAAACTACACAAGATTTGATTGCGGTCCCATTCGTCCCCTTTTTCCGAAAATCCGGGCAGGTACCTACTGCCTCCTGCTGGAAACCAATCAGGGAGGTCTATTAATCGACAGCGGCTACGGTATCGACGACTTCAAACACCCGGATTGGAAGACCAGAATATTTACAAACTATATCCGTACGCCCCGCAATCCTAAACTCTGTCTAATCAACCAGTTAAGATCCAATGGAAATGACCCGCATTCGGTTAACCATATTATTTTGACCCACATGCACCTTGATCATGCCGGTGGCGTGGCGGATTTTCCCTGGGTGACGGTCCACGTGCTTCAGACTGAATTCCAGGCTGCAACTCAGCACCACGGCCGGCTGGGAATCGGTTACCTTCCCAGGCAATGGCAGCAGCACAAACACTGGCATTTTTACGACCCGCCGGATACAACCTGGTTTGGTTTTAAAGCGATTACCCTGAAAGGTTTTGAGCCACAGATATTTCTGATCCCAACCCCGGGCCACACACTGGGCCATTGTATGGTCGCCTTTGGGGATGGCGAAAAATGGGTATTACAAACCGGTTCTGCTGGATTTCCGTTCTATCAGAAAGATAAACAAGGCAGCATTCAAATACCGGGTTTTTTCCAGCGTTGGGCAATGGGACCATACCTCTCCCCTCTCAAACAGCTTTACAGGGATCACAGCGAGCAGATCATTTTCTTAAGCGGGCATGAGTTTGAGAGAAGAAAGTAACGAGCAACTGTGTTAGATGTCAAGGTTTATTTACAGGTTTCCAGGAGGTTTGTGACCGAACTATAGCATTCATAATAGTTAGCAGTTTGTGCATACAAGCGATAATGGCCACTTTCTTGACCTTTCCTCTTGCCAAAAGCCGCTCATAGAATTCTTTGATGACTGGGTTCCATTTCGTTGCAGTTATGGCTGCCATAAATAACACTCTACGCACTGATTGACGGCCTCCTTTTATCCGTCGTTTGCCACGATAATAACCACTATCGCGATTGAAGGGAGCTACCCCAACCAAGGCTGCAATTTTCTTGTGGTCGAGAGTACCCAATTCAGGTAAATCCGCCAACAAAATGGCAGCGGTAATCTTTCCGGCACCAGGAACACTGCAAATGAGCTTCTCGTTGTTCTTTAGTGCTGGGCTCTGGTCGATTAGCTCAGCAATCATCCCCTCTAGCTGCTTGATTTGTTGCTCTAAATTTTGAATACTTTCCCGGATTAAATCTTTGACATCAGAATAACCAGTTGTAGATAAGTGATTTCTTTCATTGATTAGCGCCAAGGAAACCTGACTACGCCTCGTCATGAGCACGGATAGACGTTCTTGCAGTTCCGAGCGTACAATCACAACTGGGGGGTGGTTAGCCCGTCCATAGCGCACTAACATCCTGGCATCTATTTTGTCGGTTTTTGCTAAAGTGCCGGTTGACCTGGCAAAATACCGTACCCACAGAGGAGTAACCATTGCTACTGGCAATTGTGCCTCGACCAGTGCTGAGATCACGCCTTTTTCATAGCCGCCGGTTGCCTCTAACACTATCAGCGAGGGATGGATCTCATTCATCTTTTCTACTAGCTTATCGATACCAATAAAATCATTCGCACAGGTGAAATATTGGCCATCCTCCTGGATTTGAATATCCAGGTTATTTTTGGAGATATCAATTCCGACAATAATTTCCGCATTATTATTCATTTTTAATTCTCCTTACGCTATAATCAAACTGCCCACACTAGCAAGATTCGGATTCAAAATCCAGTCAACTGTTCGGGCATATATGTTTACGGATCCGGCGACCGTGCTCGTGAACGGTATCGTGTACCTAGTAAAAGTCGGTCTGCCGGATCCACTTAATTTATTATCGTAGAGATATTTCCTTGCGACAATACCGCTCTAAACATACTAGTAATGAGTTCAGGGTGATGAGGCAAAAAGCAACCTGCCACATTTTGACTTGTTGAAACAGTTATTCTTTCCCTTGTTGACTCGTTGACTTATGACTTGTTGACTTATTTTTTATGACTTTTTACTCGGTGACTTGTTGACTTCTCACCCGTAGACTTCCTACCTATACTATAATTAAGTTCTTGATATTTTCATCACAAAGGACCACTTACTTTCCATGACCAAAATATATCATCTTGATTGCGGACCCATGCGCCCGCGAATACCAAAACTGGAAGCTGCCACGTATGTATTGCTGGTCGAAAGCAACCACGGCTGGATGCTGGTGGATAGCGGATTCGGCAAAAAAGATTTGAGCAGACGACCATTTTTTATCATGCGCATTTTTCGCCGCATGGTACGGGTTGCCCCAAACCAGTCATTCAGCGCTTATTCACAGGTAGAAAACCTGGGGATTGATCCGCATGATGTCAGGGATATCGTCCTGACTCATTTACATCTGGACCATGCCGGCGGGCTGGCGGATTTCCCATGGGCAAAAGTGCATGTTCTGGAGAAAGAATTTGAAGCCGCCCAGCATCACCGCGGTCGCATCGGCATTGGCTATATTAAAAAACAGTGGGCACACCACCCGGATTGGGTGTTTTATCAGGATTTTGATACAACGTGGTTTGATTTACCAGCCGTCCGTGTAAAAGACATCGAACCTCAGGTATATTTGATAGCGGCATATGGCCATACCATTGGCCATTGTATGGTTGCTGTAAAAAACGGAGACCGCTGGCTGCTGCACTGTGGCGATTCTGCTTATCCATTTTATCTCCAGAAAGAAGAGCAGACTTTCAAACCGCCGGAGTCGTTTGTCACCGGCGTATTAGGACTTCACATCAAGACTTTACGAAAATTAATCAAAAATCACGGAGACCAGATTACCCTCATTTCATCCCATGACAGTGTCAGTCTGAAAAACAATAAAAAAATGGAGTCGCTTTAAGCCGCCTCCATTCATTTATATTTCGTTTTTTTATAATTTAGCGGGTCAATTTTTTGAGATACGGGACCAATTGTTCAACCGGCAGCATTATGATCGCTCCCGCCAGTATCAAAATAATAAACACCAGGGAAAAACCTGCCTGCATTTGTTTCCCTGGTTGGGCATCGAAAGATGCCAGCGTAACCGCTGTCGCCGATCCGACATTGATGGCGTAATCTTCCACCTCTCCGTCCGGAGCACTGCCGCTGGAATTTTCCGGATTGATATTTCCAGTATCGCTGGTCAATCGCAGCCGCAGGTAAGTTGTATCGGGAGCCACAAGTGTGAAATCATTCCAGGTTAATACGGCAGTCGTTTCACTATCAGCGACCAGTGCTGATGCCTGTTCATCCACGGAAAATTGACCATCGTCATTAAAATCGATCCATCCGAATAAGCTGGCATCCGTTCCACTGTTGTTCACCAACGGGACATTGAGAACATATTCAATCAAAGATGCTGATAGCGTCGGGAACTGGCTGAAGGCTTCTTCATCCACACCGCTGGCATTATCGCCGTCGGCTGATAACGTCGGATGGCCGTCGAATTCGTCATCCGGTGCTATTTCTCCCAGGTACAGGGTTGGCTCAGAACTGGTCAAATGTCGGGCCGCGCTATAACCGGTCGTTTCGTAACTTGCCGGTAAATCGCCATAGTCCCAGACAGCCTCAAAAGAAAAATCGGAAAATGCGACAACCTGCGAAGCAGTATCATTATAAACAAAATAACCACCACCTGTCATTGTGCCATATACATACGATATCTGCGATACTTCCTGTGGAAAAAATACGGTTACATCACCGAAATTGGTACCATTGTTATTGGCTGCCTGACAATCCTGATCATCTGCACTCCCACCGATCCCACGCACTTGATTGTCTACAATAGCAACACATTTTCCCTGATTTGAAAATTGGGGGTAAACGATTGTGTTTCCGTCTGCGCTTAAGCCGTTGAACTGTAACTGGTCAATATAGTTATACATGTTCCAGATGAAAAGCGTTGTCGATTGACGGTCAATATCGTGAACCACAAAATTGAGGTTTGAGACCGGTTTCGAAAAATTAATCGTAACGGTTATTGTCTGAGTTTTGGTGCTCAGGTCAACCCGGTTCACAAACGAATCTTCCAGACCGGTTTGCTCACCCGAATAGTTCATATTGTCGAGCAGTTCCGTTATCTGTCCGGTATCACCGCTGATATCGAAACCAATGTCAACACCACTCTCTGCCACATTAGTGAAATCCGCCTGCAAAGCAGAATCAGGATACGTATGCAGGTCCCAGTCCAGCAGATAAGTCGTTTGGGCATCTACCGGTTGCGCACTTGTTGTCAAAATCATGCTGATAACAATCAATAATGGATAAAATAACCGGCTCTCACCCCTGATAAAAAAGATTTTTTTCTCATAATCCCTCACCAAATTTTCCTTCCCCGAAAAATTTTTTACGAATAATTCCTTTCCAGGATGATATTTTTTAGAATCCCTATTTTTTCTTGATCCACATTCCGAGCAAAATGCGGAATAGTTTATCACAATACTGATTTACTAAATCAACAGGGCAAATCTAAAAAACTTATTTAATATAGAATTACTATTAATGATTTATTCCAAAAAATTACCTATCCCAATGATGCAATTTCTGTACCAGAATACATAATTATTGGAGTTTTAATATCATTTCTACTATTAAAAATGACATGGTGTTATCCTCCTAGTAAACGAACATCCTTTATCTGATGGTCACTTGTTCAAATTTATACCGCTGTAATATCAAATTTTTCAGGATTTTACCAGTTTCCGTGTTCCGTGCGGGCAATGATTTCATTCTGCAGTGCCGGGCTGAGGTCGCAGAAATAGTCGCTGTAGCCGGCCACACGTACGATCAAATCACGGTGCTGCTCCGGAAACTCCAGGGCTTGCTTTAATGTCTCGGCATCTACAACATTAAACTGGATATGGTGACCATCCATTTTGAAATAAGAACGCACCAGGTTGGTAAGCATTACAAGGCCGCTCTCTTCCTTTAATAGGTCGGGTGCAAACTTCTGGTTGAGCAGCGTGCCGCCGGTACGCAGATGGTCCATTTTCGCAGCCGATTTCAAAACCGCCGTCGGACCCAGACGGTCGGCACCCTGCACCGGGGAAATACCCTCAGAGAGCGGCATCCCTGCCAGCCTGCCCTCCGTTGATGCACCCATCACCGAACCGAAGTAAACATGGCAGGTGGTTGGTAGTAAATTGATATGATATTTTCCGCCGCGCATATTGGGACGGCCGTCAATCAGGTTGAAGTAAATATCGAAAACCGACCGCATGATGTCATCGGCGCGATCATCATCATTACCGTAACGCGGCGTGCGGTTCATCAACAGTTGCCGCGTGCGTTCATGCCCTTCAAAATTATCCGCAAGTGCTTGCCGCAGGTCAACCATGCTCAGATTACCTTCATCAAATACATGAGTCTTAATGGCAGAAAGTTGGTCGGTGATTGACCCGATCCCAACCCCCTGAATATAAGATGTGTTGTAGCGGGCACCGCCGGCATGATAATCCATCGCCTTCTCGATGCAGTCGTCAATCAGCAGCGAAAGGAATGGCGCAGGCATAAAACGGGCATACAGGTTTTCAATGACGCTGTTACCGCGGATTTTGATATCAATAAAGTATGCCATCTGGCTGGCAAAAGCATCAAATAACTCTTCATAGGACTTGAAGTCCGCCGGGTTGCCGGTTCGTAAACCAATTTGCTTGCCGCTGCGAGGTTCAATACCGTTATGTAAGGTTATTTCCAGCACTTTGGCGATATTAAAATAACCGGTCAGGTTGTAATTTTCTTTGCCGAATGCCCCCACTTCCACACATCCGCTCGACCCGGAGACGCGTGCATCCGCCAGGCTTTTTCCCATGCGCTGCAACTCCTGAATGATGGCATCGGCATTAAAAATAGAGGGCTGCCCGTAACCGGTGCGGATGATCTCGGCCGCCCGAATGATAAACCGGTCCGGATTCTTTTTACTGACCTGGATGGACGCGCTGGGCTGCAGCAGGCGCAGCTCCTCAACAACATCCAGCAGCAGATAGGTAACTTCATTGACGCCATCGCTGCCGTCCGCTTTAAGACCGCCTAGATTGATCTGGGCAAAATCGGTATAGGTACCGCTCTCGGCAGCCGTCACACCCACTTTAGGCGGCGCCGGCTGGTTATTAAATTTAATCCAGAAACACTGCAGCAGTTCTTGTGCACTTTCACAGGTTAAGCTGCCTTCTGCCAGACCCTGATCGTAAAAGGCAATCAGGTGCTGGTCCAGGCGGCCGGGGTCGAAAGCATCCCAGGTGTTTAGCTCGGTTGTGACGCCCAGATGCACAAACCAGTAGTATTGCAGTGCCTCATGAAAATTACGCGGTTTGTTCGCCGGCACATGGCGGCAGATTTCGGCTATTGTTAGCAATTCAGCCTTACGCTGCGGGTCGCTTTCCTGTGCGGCCTGCCTTTCCGCTTCTTTTGCATAACACTCGGCAAAATGTATGATCGCCATGGCGGCGATTCGCATCGCTCTTAACGCTTCCTGGCGGTCAAATGCCTGCGGATCTGTCGTGTAATCCAATGAGGCCAGCCGCTGGTCAATACGGTTTATGAAATCAAGCATGCCCCGGTGATAAATCTTATCGTCCAGTACGGTATGTCCGGGAGCGCGCTGTTCCATAAATTCGGTGAAGATACCAGCCTGGTAGGCATCCAGCCAGGCGGGGGTCATTTCGGCAAACAGCCGTTCGCGCAT
>Ga0209386_1001154_pt1 | contig 11204 bp, 10 predicted proteins | sample NGEPertwo_FD_184510 | JGI IMG/M metagenome (GOLD analysis project Ga0209386, IMG submission 184510) | Arctic peat soil microbial communities from the Barrow Environmental Observatory site, Barrow, Alaska, USA - NGEE Permafrost154B-two... | ecosystem: Environmental > Terrestrial > Soil > Wetlands... | reverse complement strand
GGCGAGTACGACGGGGGAATCATCATCTCCGCCTCACACGATCCATACCAACACAACGGACTGAAGGTGTTCGGTCCGGATGGCAATAGACTGAGCGACACTCAGGAGGCGCGGGTCGAAGCGGTCATGGCGGAGTTGGAGGGCGCGGCGGCTCCGCCCGCGGGCGGAGCCGCTGAACTCGGTGATCCGTCCATCGGCGACATCGTGCACGTAGAGGAGTCCTCCGCTCGTTACGTCGACGAACTTCTGGAGCGGCTGGAGGTGGATCTGAGGGGCCTTCGGATCCTTCTTGACTGTGCGAACGGAGCCACCTACCGCGTGGCCCCGGTGGCCTTCCGGGCGGCCGGCGCCCACGTCGAAGTCCTCTGCGACCGTCCTGACGGCCGCAATATCCACGAAGGCTGCGGCTCCACCCATCTCGGGTTGCTGAGCGGCCGCATGGAACAGGGGACTTTTGACCTGGGCCTCGCCTTCGACGGCGACGGGGACCGGGTGTTGGCGGTGGATGCCCGTGGCCGCGAGGTCAACGGCGATCGCATTATGGCCATTCTGGCGTCGTCGCTCGCCAAGGAAGGCAGGCTCATGCAGAACACGCTGGTCGTGACCAGCATGAGCAACCTGGGCCTGCATCGGGCTATGTCTGAAGCCGGCATCGCGGTGGAGATCACCGAGGTAGGCGACCGCAACCTACTCGAGCGCATGGAGCAAACCGGAGCGGTACTGGGCGGCGAGCAATCGGGGCACATCATCTATCGGGAGGCGGGAGTGACGGGCGACGGGATGCAGACCGGCCTGCTCCTCGCGGAGGTGCTCAAGCATTCCGACTCCTGTCTGGCTGACCTGGCCGACGGGATGAAGGAGTACCCCCAGGTTTCGCTGGATGTGCGTGTGGGAGACAAATCGCGGCTGGCCGATTCCCAGGCGGTATGGGACGTGGTCCGCTCCAAGGAGCGGGAACTAGGAGATGAGGGCCGCATCGTCCTGCGGCCGGCGGGTACGGAATCGGTGGTTCGAGTAATCGTAGAGGCGCTCACGCGCGAGCGCTGTGAGGATGTGGCCAATCGGTTGGCCGACACGGTGAAAAGCTCTCTAGTCTAAGGAAGGAAGCGGAATGTGCGGCATAGTTGGCTACGCGGGGGATCGCCCCTGTAGAGATATCCTGTTCAAAGGGCTGCGGAAGCTCGAGTACCGCGGCTACGATTCGGCGGGCATATCCGTGATCACCGAGGGGCAGTTCGACCTGCTCCATTCGGTGGGGAATCTGGACCGGCTCGAAGAGATCCTCAACCAGATGCCCAATCAGAGCCATCTGGGCATAGCCCACACCCGCTGGGCTACTCACGGCAGGCCCTCCAACGAAAACGCCCATCCTCACACCGACTGCACGGGCCGTTTCGCCATCGTCTTGAACGGGATCGTGGAGAATTACCTGACGCTGCGCGAGGAATTGCAGGCGGAGGGACACGAATTCACCTCCGAGACGGACGCCGAAGTGGTGGCGCATCTGATCGAGCGCGCCTTTCGGGGGGATCTGCGCGATGCCGTGGCGGAGGCCTTCCGGCAGATGGAGGGGCACTTCACCTATGTGGCGATCACCACCGAGGACCCCGAAACCATGGTGGCGGTGCGTAAGGAGACCCCGTTGGTCATAGGCCTGGGCGAGAGCGAGAACTTTCTGGCCTCGGCCGTGACCGCCTTCCTCTCCGAGACGCGCACGGTGATCTTCCCCGAAGACGCCGAATTGGTCACGGTCACCCGGGACTCGGTCGTCATCACGGATCTCGACGGCAACGTGATCGATCGCCAGGCTGAGGAGGTCGACTGGGACGAAGACGCCGCCGAGAAGGGCGGCTACGAAACCTTCATGCTCAAAGAGATCAACGAGCAGCCGACCGCGCTTGCCGACACGCTGGCCGAGCGGGTGACCCACGAAGGCCGGGTGGAACTCGAGGGGATCGGCCTCGACGACGGGGAGATCCGGCGCCTGCGCCAGGTGATCATCGTCGCCTGCGGCACCTCCCACCACGCGGGCCTGGTGGGCAAGTACGCGCTCGAGAAATGGGCACGCCTGCCGGTGGAAATCGACGTGGCCTCCGAGTTCCGCTACCGCGACCCGGTGATCGGCCCGGATACGCTGACGATTGCCATCACGCAATCCGGCGAGACCGCCGATACCCTCGCGGCCATGCGTTTGGCTCGGCAGGCCGGGTCCAAGGTACTCGCCATCACCAACATCGTCGGTTCCCAGGCGACTCGCGAGGCCGACGGGGTGCTCTTCACCCGAGCGGGCCTGGAGATCGGCGTGGCCGCCACGAAGACCTTCGAGGCGCAGGTGCTCGTGGTGATACTGCTCGCGCTCTACCTCGCTGAGGTCCGCGGGCATCTGGGTGACGAGTACGTCAAGCAGCTGACCGAGGAGATCCGGCGGGTGCCCACCATGCTGAACGGTTACCTGGAGGACGGCCGGCTTGCAGAGATCGAAGCCGTGGCCACGCGTTATGCCAAGCAGCCCTTCTTCCTCTTTCTGGGCCGGAGCGTCGGCCTCCCGGTTTGCATGGAGGGCGCGCTCAAACTGAAAGAGATCTCCTACATCCCCACCGAGGCCTACGCCGCGGGAGAAATGAAGCACGGGCCCATCGCCCTGCTCGACGAAGGTTCGCCGGTGGTGGTGGTAGCCACCGACGGACACACCTACGAGAAGCTGATCTCCAACATTCAGGAAGTGAAGGCCCGCGGGGCTCATGTCATCGCCGTGGCCTCCGAGGGCAACAAGGCGATCGCCGACATGGCGGATGAGGTCTTCTACGTGCCCAAGACCGACGAAGTGCTGTCGCCCCTGCTGGCCACCGTGCCGTTGCAGCTCTTCGCCTACTACGTGGCAACGGCCAACGGGGAGAGCGTCGATCAGCCGCGTAATCTGGCCAAAACGGTCACCGTGGAGTGACGCTTCGCGTGGGCCTCGATCTGGTCGAACTGCCCCGCTTCTCGGAGGCGCTGGCCCGGCGACCGCGGCTCAGGGAGCGGGTCTTTACCGAGGTCGAGTTGCGGCTGTGCGCGGCGCGGACGGATCCGGCTCCCTGCCTGGCGGTCCGCTTCGCCGCCAAGGAGGCGGTGGGCAAGCTCCTGGGAACGGGAGTGCTCTCCTGGCGGGAGATCGAGGTGATTGGGCACGCTCCGCCGGCGGTGAAGCTCCATGGGCGGACGCGCGATGCGGCCAGGGCGCGGGGTATCGGAGAGATCGCACTTTCGCTCAGCCATTCCCGCGGCACGGCGGGGGCGGTGGCGATATCGGGCGGGGCCGTGCAGACAAGCGGGGTGGTCGGCGGGCGCTCCGCCGACCTCGGCCAAGGTGAGTGAGGCAGCTATGAGTCACGAGGCCGAAGATATCCTCAGCCTGCGGCGCACGGCGGAGAGACCCGCGGCCTTCTCGCCCGAGCAAATGCGGGGGCTCGACGCCGCCACCATCGAGGAGGTCGGCCTCCCCGGCCCGGTCCTCATGGAGCGTGCCGCCCTCGGCGTGAGCCGGCTGATCCTCGAGCGCTTTCCCGGTCGGCACACGCTTATTGTCTGCGGCCGGGGAAACAACGGTGGGGATGGCCTGGCCGCGGGACGGCAGCTGCATCTGGCCGGGCATCCGGTGGCCGTGGTGGTGGTCGCCGATTCGATCGAGGAACTCTCCGCCGACGCCGCCCTTCAGTTTCGGGCGGCCGAGCGCACGCGGGTCAATCTGAGGCTGGGGGCCTCGGCTCCGGATTATCTCTGGGAAGAGGCCGAAGTGATCGTCGACTGCCTGCTGGGGACGGGAGCCACCGGAGAGCTCCGGGATCCGATGCCTGAGTGGACGGCGCGGATCAACCGCGCGGGCGCCGGGGGCACACCGGTTCTGGCCGTGGATGTGCCCACGGGGGTCGACGCCGGGAACGGCGCAATCGCCCAGGGGACGGTGGCGGCCGACCTCACCGTCACCTTTCACGCGGCCAAGACCGGCATTCTGTGCCCTCCGGGAGCTGAGGCGGCGGGAGAGGTCTTGATCTGGGACATTGGCATCCCCCGCTTTCTGGAGCCCGCTCCGGAGTTGCGCGTCGTTACCGTGAAAGACGCGCGGATTCCGGGACCCCGTCCGGACGATCACAAGTACAGCGCGGGCTACCTGCTGGTGGTGGCCGGTTCGGCCGCCTATCCGGGAGCCGCGCTGCTGACCACCCGGGCTGCCACGCGAGGTGGTGCCGGCTACGTCAAGCTGCTGACCACGCAGTCGGTGATGCCGCTCGTCGTCGGCTTCTCGCCGGAGGTGGTGGTGCAGCCGGTGGCGGGCGCTGAGGCCGTGACCGATGTCGAGGCGCTGCTCGCGGCCGCCGCGGATGACCGTGTCGGCGCGCTGGCTGTGGGGCCGGGGCTGGGCCGCAGCGAGGGGACGGTGAACGCGGTCAGGCGTCTCGTTCGCGAAACTCGGTCTCCTGGTATCCTGGATGCCGACGCTCTTCACGCCTTCAACGGGCGGCTCGAGGAGCTCAAGGGCCGGCCGGGTCTGGTGCTCAGTCCCCATGCGGGGGAGCTGGCCTCGCTTCTACAGGCACCGATGGATGAGGTGGCCGCTTCGCATCTGGCGGCTGTTCGCCGGGCCTCCGAGATCTCGGGACAGGTCGTGCTGCTCAAAGGCTCGTCGACACTGATCGCAGATCCCGGAGGGGATGTGTGGGTGGTGGATCAGGCTCCGCCGGAGTTGGCCACGGCCGGGACGGGAGACGTCCTCACCGGTCTGGTGGGAGCCCTGCTCGCGCGCGGCCTGGAGCCGCCGTCTGCGGCGCGGACAGGGGCCTGGGTCCACGCGGAGGCGGGGCGAAGGATCGCCGCCTCGCGGGGAGCGGGCCTGGTGGCGGAGGACGTGGCCGATGAACTCGCGGCGGTGGTCGCGGAGCAAATGTATGGCAGGAGGCCAAAGTGGACCAACTGACGGCACGGGACATAATGCGCAAGGACGTCGTGACCATCGGGGCCGACGCCAGCGTGCGCGAGCTTGCAGAGCTTCTGTCGCAGCACAAGGTGAGCGGCGTGCCGGTGCTGGATTCCGAGGGGCGCGTGGTCGGCGTGGCGACCGAGGGCGACGTTATCTACCAGGATGCGGAACTCCACTTTCCCCATTACGTGCAGTTTCTGGACAGCGTGATCTACGTGGACAGCATCCGCCGTTTCGAAGAGCGGTTCCGTAAGGCCTACGGCACCAAGGTGGCGGACATCATGAGCGATGAGGTGATCTCCGTCGAGCCGGACACCTCCATCCGCGACATCGCCACCGAAATGATCGAGAGAGACATCAACCGCGTGCCCGTCGTCGAGGACGGCAAGCTGGTGGGCATCATCACCCGCGGAGACGTGGTCAAAGCAATGGCGCGCGAGCGCGGGGAGTAGCGGATGGCCAAGAAGGAAAGGCGCCGGGCGCACCGGCAGACCCAACGCAAGCGCGAGGCCGAGAATCGAGGGAAGCCCACCCTGCGGCGCTCCATCATCATGGGCGCTTTCTTGGGCCTCGCCTACTTTCTCCTGATGGAGTACGTGGTGGGGGATGAGAATCGGTCCGTCTGGGTCAATGCCCTTTGGAGCGGGATCTTCTTCGTCTTCTACAGCGTTTTCATCTACTACTGGGAGTCTTTCCTGCACCGGCGGCGCCTGCGCAAGAAAGAACGGGAGGGCTAGCCCTCCCACCGGTCCTGCATGGCTGAACCTCTCCTAGATCGTCTCACTCCGCTGCTCTTCGAGCGGCGGGCCCGCGGCTGGCTGGTCGGCGGCAGTGTGCGCGATCGACTACTGGGGCGGCCCTCCCCGGACCTGGACGTAGTGGTCACGGAGGATCCCGCGCTGATTGCCCGGGTGCTGGCTGATCGCCTGGGGGTCCCTTTCTTCGAGCTCTCGCATGATTTCGCCGCCTATCGCGTGGTGATGCCCGAGGGCCACCTGGACATTGCTGCGCTGCGGGGAGGAAGTCTCGAAGGCGACCTCGCGTTGCGAGACTTCACCGTCAACGCGATAGCCCTTCCCCTCGAAGGCGGGGATATCATCGACCCGCACGGGGGCGTGGCGGACCTGGAGCAGCGCCTGCTGGTCCCGGTGGGGCCGGAGGCATTTCGGGCGGATCCCTTACGCTTGTTGCGCGCCGCCCGGTTTATCCATGTGCTCGGCCTGACACCGGCGCGGGGCGTGGATGAAGAGATTCGCCGCCAGGCGTTCTTGCTGCCGGAAGCGGCTGGGGAGCGCATCCTTTCGGAGTTGGTGCTCACCCTCAACGCCGGGCGCTCGCCTGGGGCATTCCGGGTGTGGCGCGAACTCGGGCTGCTGGCGGTCTTCCTGCCTGAACTCGCGGCACCGGCCTCTCTGCGCCTTCCTCACTCAGGCACCACTCTGCTCGGGCACACCGCCGCCGCCCTGGAACGGCTCGAGGACATTCTCGAACGGCCGGGAAAATGGTTCCCCGGAGCCTGGGAGGCTTTGGAGAAGCGGTTTGCGGTTGAGGTAGACGGCATGGTCCCGCGCCCGGTGGCGCTCAGGCTCGCCGTATTGCTACACGCCCTGGGGTGGGCGGCGGTCCCCAGCGAGCAGGAAGAGGAGATCACCGCCGCCGCCGAAGGGGCCAAGCGGATTGGCGATATCTGCGGACGGCTGCGCTGCTCGCTTGCCCTCACCAGGCTGCTCGAGCGTGTGGTCAGAGAATTGCCGGCCTTGAGTCTTCTCTCGGAGGGTCCCGACGGCGGCCGTGGGCCCGCCCGCTACTTCAGGGAGGCCTCCCCCTTCGTGCCCGAGTGCGTCCTCACGAGCGCGGCCCATCTGCTCGCCCTATCGCCGGATACTCCCTGGCGCAAGACCGCGGATGAGTTGCTGACCGAGTGGGCCCGCCGCGAGTCCGGCCAGTCGGAGCCCTTCCCGCTCGACGGCCGCCTGCTGATGGCTGAGCTCGGGCTGGAACCCGGGCCCTTCTTGGGCGAGGTGTTGCGGGAGGCGGGGCTTGCCTGGGAGGCCGGCGAGGCCACCGACCGGGAGGCTCTGCTCGAGCATGTCCGCGGCTACGTGGCTTCCCGCCGGGGCCCTGGCCACGTGGTATCATAAACGGCCCGAATTTGAACTAGAACGGAACGCCTGCGCGTTCCGGGGTACCCTGTGGAGGATCCTGTGAAGTCGGATATTCACCCCGAGTACGTCGAGAGTAAAGTAACGTGCTCCTGCGGCAACACCTTCACCACGCGCTCCACTCAACCGGAGATCAAGGTGGAGATCTGCTCTGTTTGCCACCCTTTCTACACCGGTAAGCAAAAGCTCATCGACAGCGGCGGCCGGGTGGAGCGTTTCAACCGGAAGTACCGGCGCCCGACCGACGACAAGAGCTCGGCTGAAGAGAAGAAGTAGGGGGAGGGCTCCCGGCCCTTCCCTCGAGTCCCGAGCCCGCCCGGGCTCGGTTTCTCTTGTTCGGGCAGACGGCTTTCGCCCGGCGTATCTCTGGAGTAGTCGGTGGTAGATCGCAGAGTTCCCAGCCGCGACGGCTGGATTGAAGTCATCTGTGGCAGCATGTTCAGCGGCAAGAGCGAGGAACTCTTGCGCAGGCTGCGGCGGGCTGAGATTGCACGACAGCGAATCCTCGTGGTCAAGCCGGCGCTCGATACCCGCTTCGAGGGTTGCGATGTGCGCTCGCACGACGGCGGAGGCCGCCAGGCCTGCACGGTCCAACGGGCCGAGGAGATCCTTCTACTACAGGGCGTCGAAGTTTCGGATATCATTGCCGTCGACGAAGCCCAGTTTCTCGATCAAGAGTTGGTTCATGTGGCTCAGTTCTTGGCCGACCGGGGGAAGCGGGTCATCGTCGCCGGACTTGATCAGGACTTCAGAGGAAGGCCCTTCGGGCCGATGCCGATGTTACTGGCGGTGGCTGAGTTCGTGGACAAGTTGCAGGCTATCTGCTCCGAGTGCGGTGCTCCGGCATCCCGCACCCAGCGACTGGTCGCCGGGCAGCCGGCGGGGGAGCACGATGCCCTGGTCAAAGTCGGCGCGCTCGAGACCTACCAAGCGCGATGCCGGCGGTGCCATCAACTGCGGCGCGTAGACAATCTGACAATGTGGGAAAGTTGAGACAATGAAGCGAATTCTCACCAATCTCCGGCAACTGCAGCATCTGCTTGTCCTGAGCTGGGCTCTCTTCCAGAGCCGGGCCCTCGAGGAAGAGGGGTGTTCGACCGGGGAGTGCGGGCACAGCCACTCCGTGGGGGGTCAGGCGGTGCTCGAAGGGGTGATGATGCGGGGCAGGCGCTCCTGGGGAATCGCAGTGCGGCGTCCCTCTCAAGCGATCGGACTCCATTCATTCCTGCTCAATGATCTTGGCAAGCGCTATCCGTTGCTCAAGCTGCCCATCCTGCGCGGCATAGTGGCTCTTGGGGAGTCCCTCACCCTGGGAGTCCGGGCGCTCGGGATCTCGGCCAATCTCAGCACGGGCGAAGAGATCTATGGCGAAGCATGCGTGCCCGCCGAGGACGAAGAGAAGCTCACCAAGAAAGAAATCCGCCAGAAGAAGCGTCAGCAGCAGACGCTGGGCTGGAGGGACATGGGCCTCTCCCTGGCGATTGCCATCTTCTTCTCCATCGGGCTCTTCGTCGCCCTCCCGCTGTTCATCGCCAAGGAACTCGAATTCATGCTGGAGAACGCGTTCCTGTTCAACCTGGTGGAGGGGGTCATCCGGGTGGTCATCTTCCTGGCCTACGTCGTGATCATCTCCCGGATTCCCGACCTGCGCCGAGTCTTCCAGTATCACGGCGCCGAGCACAAGACCATCCACGCTTTCGAAGCGGGCGAGGAATTGATCCCGGAGCGGATCAACAAGAAGTACAGCACTCTCCATCCGCGTTGCGGCACGGCCTTCCTGCTGATCGTCATGGTGCTCGCCATCCTGGTGTTCGCCGTGGTCGGCAAGCCCGGCCTTTGGATCCTGGTGGCCTCGCGGATCATCGGTATCCCGCTGGTCGCCGGTCTGAGCTACGAGGTGATCAAATACGCCGGCCGTCACAAAGACGGGTTTTTCGCGAGCGTCGTGCTCTGGCCGGGACTGGGCCTCCAGCGCTTGACTACTCGCGAGCCGAGCGACGATCAGGTGGAGGTCGCAATCTCCTCCTTGAGCGAGGTGCTCCGGGTCGACGGCGGGCAGGAACCCTTGCCCTGCAAGATGCATGAGGCGGGAAGAGTGCCGGCTCCCGCAGGAGCGTGACCGACCGTTGATCGACCGCCTCGTCAGCGAGATTATCGAAAAGCAGCGGGCGCTCGCCGAGGAGTTGTCGGATCCTTCGATCTACGAGGACCAACCGCGTTACGCGGAGGTCTCTAAGGCCCACGCCGACCTAAGTGAAGCCCATGCCCTGGCGCTGGAGTATCTGACCGCCCGGCAGGCGGAGGAAGACACCCGGACGATGTTGGATGAGGGTGGGGTCGACCCGGAGATGAAGGAGTTCCTGAACGAGGAGCGCACCAAGGCCCGGGAGCAGATCGAGCGGCTCGAGGACGAGATCCGGGCGGCGATGATCGAGAAGGACCCCCGCGACGAGAAGAATGCCCTGGTCGAGATCCGGGCGGCCGCGGGCGGCGACGAAGCCTCTCTCTTCGCGGCCGAGCTCATGCGCATGATCACGCGTTATGCCGAGCGGCACCGCCTCAAGTGGGAAGTGCTTTCAACCAATGAGTCGCCCGTGGGGGGCATCAAGGAGATCATCTTCGCGGTCAAAGGCAAGAATGCCTACGGCACGTTGAAATACGAATCCGGGGTGCACCGGGTGCAGCGGGTCCCGCAGACGGAGTCCACCGGCCGCATCCACACCTCGACGGCCACGGTGGCCGTGCTGTCCGAGGCGGACGAGGTCGAGGTCAACATCGATGCCAACGATTTGCGCATCGACGTCTACCGCTCGAGCGGGCCGGGCGGACAATCGGTGAACACCACCGACTCAGCGGTGCGCATCACTCACCTGCCCACCGGGCTGGTGGTTTCCTGCCAGGACGAGAAGTCGCAACTGCAGAACAAGGAACGCGCTCTGAGAATCCTGCGGGCCCGCCTTCAGGCACTGGCCGAAGCGGAGCAGAATGCGGAACTCTCCGCCGACCGCCGCACTCAGCTGGGCTCGGGCGAACGTTCCGAGAAGATCCGCACCTACAATTATCCCCAGGGCCGCGTCACCGATCATCGTATCGGGCTGACCTCTCACCGGCTCGAGGCCATCCTCGAGGGTGAGCTCGACGAGTTCACCGAGGCCCTGAACGCTCAGGAGCGCGCGGAGCAGCTGGCGACCGCCGAGATCTAGCGGCCTCTTAAGGCCCGCCCGATGGCTTCCGCACCCGCCTCTTCCTGGACCGTCGCCTCGCTTCTGCGCATTTCGGCCGAGTATCTGGCCGAAAAAGAATCCTCTTCTCCCCGCCTTGACGCCGAGCTGCTTTTGGCTGAGGCACTCCAACTAGAGCGGATCCAGCTGATCATCCAGGCGGAGCGGCCCCTGAACGAGGAGGAGGTCACCCGCTACCGGGAGCTCGTCGCCCGCCGCGCCCGCCGGGAGCCCATTGCCTACGTCTTGGGCCGCGCGGCCTTTCGCTACCTGGAACTCGAGGTTGGTCCGGGAGTGTTGATTCCCCGTCCGGAAACCGAAGAGTTGGTGGAGGCCGCCCTGGGGGAGCTGCAGGTGCGGCCGCCGCTGGCGCCGGTGTCGGGCACTGGGGGTTGGGCGGCGCCCGTGGTCGCCGACCTGGGCACCGGCAGCGGCGCCATCGCCCTCAGTCTGGCCGCCGAAGGAGGCGTGCGTGTCCTGGCCACCGACAGCAGCGTGGAGGCTCTCGGGGTAGCCCGGCGCAACCGCGCGCGGCTGGGCCTGACCGGTGCCGTCGAATTGGCATCCGCCGACCTGCTTGGGGAGTTCGCCTCCGGAACCCTGCGCCTGCTGGTCAGCAATCCCCCCTACATCCCCACAGCTGAATACGAGGCGCTCGAGCCCGACGTGCATGACTACGAACCCCGGGCCTCCCTCGAGGCGGGCGCGGACGGACTCGAGGTATATCGCCGGCTGGCTCCCGCGGCGGTTTCCGCACTGGGCCCGGGCGGGGTTCTGCTGGTCGAGGTAGGTCATGACCAGGCCGAGCGGGTGGCCGAGGTACTGCGCGGTGTAGGTCTGTCCGAGGTGGCATCGCAAAGGGAC
>Ga0209386_1001153_pt1 | contig 11208 bp, 10 predicted proteins | sample NGEPertwo_FD_184510 | JGI IMG/M metagenome (GOLD analysis project Ga0209386, IMG submission 184510) | Arctic peat soil microbial communities from the Barrow Environmental Observatory site, Barrow, Alaska, USA - NGEE Permafrost154B-two... | ecosystem: Environmental > Terrestrial > Soil > Wetlands... | reverse complement strand
TGTACAAGTTGACTCCAATTGGTGCAAGTTAGTGCTAACTGATATTAACAGCATCTTCATTCACAGGCTCATGTAGTCTGTGTTTTTTATTGAGCTGAATGATAGGTGTATATTATTTGACGCTTACTTAGAAAATTCAGAAAACTAGCTATATTCCAATGAAAGCAACTTAACCAAGATGGAATGAGGTGAAGGAAAGGGGGAGTAAAAACAGGCAATATATGTGACATAACGTAGTTTTGAAAAGTAAGAAAAGTAAATGGAAAGTAAATGTTTTTTTACCTAATTCAAAATATTAATGAAAGAAGGAGAAAAAAATGAAAAAACTGTCAATATTACTAGTTCTTGTTATGTCGATTTCAGTATTTGCATCAGGTTGCGGGGGCGGAGCTGCTCCAGATAAAAACGCTCCAGCCGAAACAATTGTTTTGAGACTGGCTTCAGATGCACCACTTGAACATATCGCAACAGGTCTGAATAACGAAGCCTGTGAAATGGTCAAGGAGAGAACTGAAGGACGAGTTGAAGTTGAATATTTTCCTGCAAGTCAGTTAGGCGGATATGAAACTGTTTATGAAGAAATAGTCAGGGGCTCCATTGACCTTGCCCAGATAACAATTCCAGATGCATTAGATGCCAGATTGGGAGCTGCTTATGTTCCTTATTATGCAAAAAGTTTTGATGAAGCAAAAATTCTTTTTGCTCCGGATTCGTATCTCTCAGGTGTTATTGGAGATTTAACCGCAGCTAATGACGTTAAATTTCTTGGAACTGTTCTTGAAGGGTTTATCGGAATGGCGTTTGTTAAAGAACCAACTGATATGTTTACTCCTGGAACAAACAAAAATGTAAAGACCAGAAGTCCTGCCATGGTAACATTCAGTGTAGCACAACAAGACCTGGGATTTAATCCTATTACTGTTCCTTATGCCGAAGTTCCAACGGCTATCCAGACAAAAGTAGTAGACGGATGGGTTGGCGGTACTCCAAATATTAACTATGCATGGGTTGGAGAAGTTATCAATTTTATGTATGTTAATTATATTCATGCTGAAGCAACCAGTTATGTAGTCAGTGAAAAGACTCTTGCAAAACTGACGACTGAAGATGCAGCAACTGTTGTAGCTGTTTTCCAGGAACAAAGCGTGAAGAGCTTTACTATTTCACAGGAAAATGAAGAAGTTTACAAGAAAAAACTGGCTGATGATTATGGGGTTAAAGTCATAGAATTTACTCCTGAACAGATAGATACTTATGCAACATTTGTAAGAGAAACATCTTGGCCTAAACTTGAAGATCTTCTTGGGAAAGAACTTATGGATGGTATGAGAGCAGAAGTTGAAAAATTATAATTGCTCTTTACTCTTGACTTAATGATATTATCATAAATCAAAGGGAAGGAGAATCCTTCCCTTTGTTAATAGAAATAAGAAAGGAGGCTAATTGTGAACCGACTTGAAAAAACCCTTTTTTGGAGGGGGTTAGAAAAATTTCTGAAATTTGGCTTAATTGTAGCTGCTTCTTTGGTTACAATTATTACTTTTACAGCTGTAATAACCAGGGCTTTCAGTATAAATTTCCATGGATACGAAGAAATTCTTATAATATGTGCATTTTGGTTATACATGCTTGGAGCTGCTTATGGAAGCTTTGAAAAGAGCCATATTACAGCGGATATTATTGTTGCTACGATGCCGGAATGCTATGCTAAGGCATTGATTGCAATGCTGAGAAACACTATTACATTAATTTTAGGTATCATTTTCTTATATTGGGCATTTAATTTATTCCAATGGACAATCGTAATGCAGACGAAAACCCCTGTTTGGAGAATCCCTGTAACAGTCTCTCAGTCATCACTGCTGTTTGGACTGTCTATAGTTACATTTTATAATGCGGTTTACCTGTATGATGAAGTTAAGGCGTTTGTATTGAAATATATTAAGAAAATAGACATTTCAGATATACCGTCAGATGAAATGAAGGGGGTGCAATAGAATGATTGTAGCAATAGCAGTACTTGTGTTGATTGTCGTATTATTACTGGGAGTTCCAATCCCATTCGCATTTTTTGCATCATCACTTGTTATAGTAGTTGCAGGCGGATATGATTATACATTTCTTCTCCCTTATGGATTCAGTAAAGTAAGTTCTCTTATTCTGGTAGCCATTCCTCTTTTCATTTTGGCTGGAAACCTTATGGAAAAAAGTGGTGTTGGTGAAGGTCTGATAAACCTGGTTGAAATGTTTGTCGGAAGAGTAAAAGGCGGGCTGGGAGCAGTTATGGTTATTTCCTGCGCCTTGTTTGGAGCAATTTCTGGAAGCGGTTTTGCAACACTTTCATGTATTGGAACTATTATGCTTCCAAGAATGGCAGCCGCCGGATATCCTCGTGGCGTGTCAGCGGCCTTGATTTCAAGTGCATCTTTGCTTGGATTACTGATTCCGCCAAGTCTAAATATGATTATCTATGCATTTATTGGAGGCCAGTCAGTTTTAGCCTGCTTCCTTTCAACAGTTATTCCCGGTATCATTCTTGTTGTTTTATTAAGTGCTACGAATTTCTGGCTGTTACGTAAAAACCCGGACATCAAACTTATGGATAAAATGCCCGCACCTGTTTATGTGAAAACACTTGGAAAAAGAACGGTTAGAGCCATTCCGGCAATGATAGCGCCAGTTATTATTCTTGGTGGTATTTATGGAGGGTTCCTGACACCAACGGAGGCCGCGGCTGTATCAGTTATCTATACTATTCCCGTTGGAATATGGTTTTATAAAGGGTTAAACGGGAAGACTTTTAAGGAGAGCCTGGTTATTGCAAGCACCACTGCAGGAGTTGTCATGATCATGCTTTTATCAGTAATGATGCTGTCACGCTTATATATTATGGAAAATGTTCCTCAGATGATTTTAAGAGCAATGACGTCTGTAACAGATAATACTGTTTTATTAATACTTATGGTTAATCTGTTCCTAATTATAATCGGAATGCTGATGGATGATACAAGCGCCATATTGCTGACTACACCAATACTGTTGCCTGTAGTAATAGCCTTGGGCGTAAATCCTGTTCATTTTGCAGCGATATTGGGAGTTAACCTTGGGCTTGGTTGTGTTACGCCGCCAACAGCGCCATTCTTATATCTAGGTTCTAGAATTGGTAATGCGCCCATCAATGAAATGATGGTGCCGACCATGTGGTTCATTGTTTTTGCATGGCTGCCTACACTGGCAATAACAACATTTGTACCAGGATTGGCATTATGGCTTCCTGGAATGTTTGGATTTGCATAGGAATTTAATATGGAATTATTGATTTTTAAAAGAAAGCGGAATCCCTGTCTCTGACAAGTATTCCGTTTTTTTAATTAGGGGCTGAAAAGCAGGTTTTATAATGTTCTTAGACTGCTTTTTACAGATTTCATCTGTCCTGAACAAACATTTAAGAAAATTTTGTTTGTTCAGCAGCCCCTAATTATTAGAAGCAGCCCTTATTCATAGATGTTGTCTGCTTTCCTAAGGCTGACCTCTCCGCTGCTGATAACCTTTGTTGTTCCATCCGCAAGAAGGATTATTAACCCGCCATTTGCATCAATGTCAATGGCTTTTCCTGATTCAGTAAGCAGTTGGCCATCAATTTGGCTTGAAAAACTAACAGGATGCCCCAATATAAGTGATCTTTTCCTGTACTCTTCTAAAAAATCCGTTTCGTCCAGGTGGTTCAACAGATTAATTAGTTCTGTAATAATAGTTCCAATCAACTGGTTTCGAGAGTAAGACGAAATGAAAGAAGATTCATCACAAGGTAAAGGTTCTTTGCTTAAAAGAGATCCTGCAATATCCCGAATATCTTCCGGGAAATTCTGGGTTGGCGTCGAATAATTAATGCCTATGCCAATCACAATGTGCTCAATATGACCACTTTCAAAGTCTGTAATCCCTTCCGTCAAAATTCCCCCAATTTTACGCCCGTTATAATAAATATCATTCACCCATTTGATTTTGCAGTCCAGCCCAAGCACAGAGAAAATCCCTCGGCAGACAGCAACGGAAGCCGCTGTTGTGACAAGTATTGATTTTGACATATCAAAAGTCGGTTTAATAAGCAGACTCATATATATTCCAGAAGAATCTGGAGAAAAAAAACTTCTTCTCATCCTACCTCGACCGGCTGTCTGGGCCTCAGAAACGATTAGAGCTAAGCCTGTTTCATCCTGGGTTGCTATTTGTTTGGCTCTGTTATTCGTTGAATCAATTGTTTTATAACAAAAAATTTTTTCTTTCGTGAGTTCCTTGCAAAAGCCATGTATGCCCTCTGACGATAATAGGTCACTTTTCGAAGAAAGGATGTATCCTTTATTAGTTGAAGCCTCAATGATATGGCCTTCCACACGGAGCTGTGTGATGGCCTTCCAGACGGCAGCTCTCGAAGCACCGGCCTTTTTGGCTATGCTCTGGCCAGAAACAACCAGACCTTTATTCTCTTCCAAAACCTGGAGTACTGTTTCTTTTACTGACATAAGGTAACCTCCTTTAATCTATGCTATCTACAGTATAAGGGAGGCTTGCTTTGATATCAACCATTTGTTGATGGATGAGTCCATGGCTATAGTTTATTTGACATGTAGCCTGTACGGGAATCATACGGTTGTATGGGTAACCATACAGTCAAATAGTTAACCGGACAGTCAAATAGTTAACCGGACAGCCAAATGATGAGGTCGGGTAGTTTGGCACAATTCTTGCGACATATATATTAGATAGATACAAAAGAATTAAGGAGGTGTTAAATAAAATGGGACAATTAATTAGTCCGATGGCTGGAAAAATCCAGGAAATCAACATAGAGGTAGGTCAGGTGATTACCGAAGATGATGAGGTGTTCGTGATTGAAGCTATGAAAATGGAGAATGTAGTGTATGGTGATCCTGGCGTAGTGAAAGAGATATTTGTTAAGGTTGGTGACAAAGTTGAAGAAGACGATCCGCTGGCAATAATTGAATAAGGGGGAAAACCCCCGAGTTCACAGCCTTGAGTTTTTTTTATAAATCAATTATATTTTATTAAGGAGGATTGAGAAAATGAAATTAGCAGACGTTAAATTAACAGCACAAGAAGTAATGGACATAACAGACAAGTACATGATTGAAACCTATCAAAGGTTCCCTTTCATAGCAGTAAGAGCAAAGGACATGTACTTATATGATGAAAATGATCAAGCCTATTTGGATTTCTACGGTGGAATCGCAGTAAACAGTGCAGGCAGCTGTAATGAAAAAGTAGTAGCAGCAATCAAGGATCAAGTGGATGATCTTATGCATGTCTTTAACTATCCATACAGCATCCCTCAGGCGGTGCTTGCAAAGCTGGTTTGCGAAACCGTAGGGATGGATAAAATATTCTTCCAAAATTCCGGGACGGAAGCCAACGAAGCGATGATTAAGCTGGCAAGAAAATACGGAACTGATAAATATGGACCAGAAAGATACCACATTATCACCGCAAAGCAAAGCTTTCATGGAAGAACCTATGGAGCTATGTCAGCAACAGGGCAGCCTGACAATGCATGTCAACTGGGATTTAAACCAATGGTACCAGGTTTTACATATGCAGAATTAAACAATATTGAATCCTTTAAGGCACAAGTAACGGAAAACACGATAGCTATCATGTTGGAAGTAATTCAGGGTGAAGGAGGTGTCATTCCTACAACGCCAGAGTTTATGGATGGAATACAGGCACTTTGTAAAGAAAAAGGTATTTTGCTTCTAATAGATGAAATTCAGACTGGATGGTGCAGAACAGGTAAAACTATGGCATTTATGCACTATAATGTAAAACCAGACATTATTTCCATGGCAAAAGCCTTAGGCGGCGGCGTGCCAATCGGGGCAATTTGTGCCACAAAGGAAGTCGCTCAGGCCTTCAATTTAGGATCTCACGGGACTACCTATGGTGGAAGCCCACTATGCTGTGCAGCGGCTTATGCTCAAGTAAATGAACTGCTTGACAGAAATCTGTCTAAAAATGCACAAGTTGTAGGAGATTATTTTATGGCTAAGCTTAAGTCTCTTCCACGCGTAAAAGAAGTCAGAGGCAAGGGCCTTCTTGTAGGCGTTGAGTTTGATTTCGACGGAGCGCCAGACATTAAACACGGGTGCCTTGACAGAAAACTGTTGGTTACAGCCATTGGAACAAAGGTTATCCGAATGGTTCCACCACTAATTGCAACAAAAGAAGACTGCGACAAAGCTTACGAAATCCTAAAGGTTTCAGTAGAGGAAGCCGCAGGGATACCCAAGGCAATATAGCAGGCATAAGGTTTAGACAGATTAATTAGGGAAACACCTGAAGTCCGTTTGGGTGGCAATAGAAATTGTTTATAAAAGGCGATATTTATGGATGCCATCAGGTGATTTCCCTTTTAGCTTTAAAGCATCTGGCATTAGAATGGATGTGAAAGACTTTGATTGATACATTACTGGTAATTCCATTATTTCTTTGGCTTTTCACCTATGGGATTATTTCTTTTTTTCATCGAATGATAAAAAAAAGAGTGGGTGTTCAGAGTGAAACCTATGCAGATTCGAAGTTCCCAATATTCATATTGAACCTGCTCAATTCAATTGCGTCAGTGGGACTAATGCTGTACATCATGAATCGTCCTGTGGCGTCTGAAGCTGTTGCATATATTGCGGTGCCATATTTTGGTATTATAGCATACTACGTTACGAGTGCATTCAGAACATTGAAAGATGCCAGAAACAGCTGATGCCAATTTACGAGAATGTAGGCAAAGGTACACATACATCAATGCTTACAGGAATTATGGCAATGATGGTAGTTGCTCCATTCTTCCTAGGAGGATTTGATACAATCCCTCAAGCTGCAGAAGATGCAGATTCAGGAATAAATGCCAGTAACCTTGGTAAAGTAATTGTAATGGCAGTACTTTCTGCAGGTATTTTCTACATTTTGATTATCTTATCAACAGGGGGAGCAATCCCTTGGGAAGACTTTTATAATTATAAAAGACTTGCTACATCCTTAATGTTTTTAACACTTTATGGTGGGGCTTTTGGTACATTCATGTACTGGGTATCACTCATAGGTGCTTTGGCTGGACTCCTCACAACCTGGAATGGATTTTTTATTGCGTCTGCCCGTTTGCTTTTGGGTATGGCGCGTGCAAGATTACTTCCTCAGTTCTTTGCTAAAGTTCATCCAATATATGGTACTCCGACAGGATCAATCAAGTTCCTTGCCGCTGCTTGCTTTATAGGACCTTTTGTTGGAATAGGAGTTATTGATCCTTTGACCATTATCGGTGCAATTACCATATTTATTGTGTGGATGATTATTGGATTCCTATTCTACGCAGCAAGCAGTAAATACAGAAATGCTATTAGTAAAGAAGAAAGAAAAAAAAGTATATTTGGATCAATGGAAAAATGATTTGTTAAAACTTTACTGTAAATAATTTGTACTGGAACTATGGCCTATTTCATGGCTTCCGATACCAATTAAAAACAATTGAAAAGGAGATAAGAAACATGGGAAATATGGAATATGTATCTGCTATCGTTGATAAAGCTAGAAAGGCACAAAAGATATTTGAAACTTATTCACAGGAACAGGTAGATGAGGTTGTTCGTGCAGTTGGCAAGGCAGTCTATGACAATGGTGAGGAACTTGCCAGAATGGCAATTGATGAGACACATATGGGTGACTATGAAGACAAGGTCATGAAGAACAAGGGTAAGGCCATGGCTGTATGGAACTATCTTAAAGGGAAAAAGAGTGTTGGAGTTCTAGAATATTTTGAAGAAGAAGGTATTGTCGAGGTTGGAAAGCCTCTAGGTGTTATCGGAGCTATTACACCTGTTACAAATCCGATAATGACACCTATGCATAATGCCATGATTACATTAAAGGGACGTAATGCGATTATTATATGTCCACATCCAAACGCTATTGTATGTGGTACTAAAACCGTTGAATATATTAATGAATACCTGAAGAAACTGGGCGCTCCAGAGAACCTGGTTCAAATTGTGGAACAGCCTACCCTGGAGGTTTCCGGTCTGGTTATGAAAATGGCGGATGTATGTATTGCGACAGGGGGACCAGCTATGGTTAAGGCTGTTTACAGCAGTGGAAAGCCTGCCTTTGGCGTGGGAGCCGGAAACTGCCAGTGCCTTATCGATGTGGACGCGGACATCGTGGATGCGGTACCAAAGATTATCAGAGGCAGAGTGTATGACAATGGAGTCCTTTGTACTTGTGAACAAAGCATTATTTGCCCTGAATCCACATATGATAAAATCATGGCTGAGTTTGGAAAGAAGGGGGCATACTATATCTCTAATCCTGCTGAAGTTAAAGCATTGAGAGACGCAGTACTACCAGAGGGAATGCTGAACAAGGCTTGTGTAGGTCTTACCGCCTCGGAAATCGCAAAAAGAGCCAACATCAAGGTGGATGAAGCCACAAAGGTGTTAATCGTTAAGGCTGACGGACCAGGAAAAGCTGATCCTTTTGCCAAGGAAAAACTGTTCCCGATTCTTGCGGCTTACAGTTATAAGACTTGGGAAGAAGGAGTTAACATTGCTAATGCCAACCTTGACTATGAAGGTAAAGGACACAGCATAGTAATGCATTCATTCACTAAAGATAACATAGAATATGCTGCAGAAAATATACCGGTATCACGATTCCTTGTTAATGGAATTGGTTCAAGTGGACTAGGCGGAGCATATTCAAACGGACTGGCACCAACAGGAACATTGGGCTGTGGATCATGGGGAAACAATAGTATCAGTGAGAATCTGAACTACAGGCATTTGATCAATATCAGCAGAATTGCTTATACTGACCTAAAAGCTTATGTTCCAACACCAGACGAAATTTGGGGTTAAGAGTAAAATTTCGTAATATATTTATCGACAAGATGGGTTTGAATACCCATCTTGTTGTATTTAGTAGCAAAAATGACGTAACATTAACTCGCAGATGGATATAATCTTAACTTGCAGATAATTGTTTTGGGTAATTAGGGCTTGCTGAACAATTCAGAAAAGGCTCAGTTACAACCTTTACAGCCATTTCTGAATTCATAGAGTGCAAGGTTTTTTGCAGAATAGTATGAAAACCTTGCACTTTATGCAAAGGTGTCTGACTATTCAAGTTCACCTTTGGTTCAGAGCGCCGATAATTAGGGGCTGAAAAGCAGGTTTTATCATGTTCTTTGCCTGCTTTTTACAGATTTCATCTTTCCTGAACAAACCTTTAAGAAAATTTGGTTTGTTCAGCAGCCCCTAATTACAAATTATGGCATGATTTTTGCTCGATAATATAGATGACACAGGCTTAAAAAACTGAAAAAACTGAAGAAACTGTGGTCAAAACGTTAAAACATTTAATTTAAAGCAGAGGAGACTGTAATAATGATCATGGATGAATACAAGAAAAAGTGTGTCTCGGCAGATGAAGCTGTAAGAGTCATTCGTAGTGGAGATTGGGTAGAGTTTGCATGGGGAGCAAGCCATGCCGGTTTATTAGGTGAAGCCATTGCTCGTCGTAAAGAAGAGCTTCATGACGTGAATATGCGTGGAGGCGTGATTTTAAAGCCGTTACCTTTTATTGAGTGCGACCCCACAGGTGAACATTTCACTTGGAACAGCATGCATATGGGCGGTTATGAACGAAAATTAGCCCAAAAGAGTTTAGCTTACTACATTCCCATCAAATACTCGGAGCTTCCTCGGTACATGAGGGAAAACTGCCGTACAGACGTTGTTGCCATTCAGGTTGCTCCTATGGATGCGTACGGTTATTTCAATTTTGGTGTTACAATATCTCACTATGCGGCAGCAATTGAAAAAGCTCGTGTTGTTATCGTGGAAGTCAATGAGGATATGCCAAAAGCACATGGTGGATATGATCATAATGTTCACATTTCAAAGGTGGATCATATAGTAGAAGGAGGGCACAGCGGGCTTCCTGTTTTACCTTCGGCTGCTCCGTCGGAAATTGATAAAAAAATTGCGGATTATGTCTTGTCTGATATTCATGACGGATCATGTATTCAACTTGGCATTGGTGGTATGCCAAATGCCCTGGGTAAGATGATTGCAGAATCTGATCTTAAGGACTTGGGGATACATACGGAAATGCTGGTTGATGGATTTGTTGATATGGTTGAAGCTGGAAGAGTAAATGGCAGTCGTAAAAATATAGACCGGGGAAGAATGGCCTATTCCTTTGCTGCCGGAACTCAGAAGCTATATGATTTTATGCGAGATAATCCGTCAATCGCCGCCTACCCCGTGGATTATACCAATAATCCGTTTATTTCTTCGCAAATTGACCAGCTGATTTCCATCAACAGTGCGGTGGAAATTGACTTGTCCGGACAGGTTTGTTCTGAAAGCGCGGGACCTTACATTATAAGTGGAGCAGGCGGACAGCTTGATTTTGTGGAAGGCTCCTATAATTCAAAGGGAGGGAAAAGCTTTATCTGTCTTCCTTCCACTTTTACCGATAAAGAAGGTAAGGTCAAATCTCGAATCAAAGGGATGATGACATTAGGTTCCATCATTACGGATACCAGGGCAGGTGTTCAACATGTGGTTACCGAGTATGGTAAGGTAAACCTGAAAGGGTTGTCTTCCTGGCAGCGTGCAGAAGCTTTAATTTCAATTGCTCACCCGGATTTCAGAGATGAACTTATTGACGAAGCGCAAGAACTTAGAATATGGAGAAGGAAAAGATAGGAATCATACAGTTGTATGAATAACCGTACAGCCAAATGAACAACCGTACAGTTTTGCGAACAGCAATACATCCAAAAGAGATAAAGAAAGGTTGTGAAGTCTAATGACGGGAGAAACCTTTCTGATATAAAATACTGAAGGGTAAGGCCTTTCTTTGTATTGGGGAAGGTTGACAGGAAATTCACAGAGCAGATAGCGAAATTTAATTATTTGGCACAGTTCTTGCATCTAAAATAGTGTAAGCACAAAAATATAATGAAGTGTAAGCACAAAAAATATAAGGAGGTATAGGTAATGGGACAATTAATTAGCCCAATGGCTGGAAAAATCCAGGAGATCAACATAAAAGTAGGTCAAATGATTACGGAAGACGATGAAGTGTTTGTAATTGAGGCCATGAAGATGGAAAATGTAGTGTATGGTGATCCAG
>Ga0209386_1001152_pt1 | contig 11211 bp, 13 predicted proteins | sample NGEPertwo_FD_184510 | JGI IMG/M metagenome (GOLD analysis project Ga0209386, IMG submission 184510) | Arctic peat soil microbial communities from the Barrow Environmental Observatory site, Barrow, Alaska, USA - NGEE Permafrost154B-two... | ecosystem: Environmental > Terrestrial > Soil > Wetlands... | reverse complement strand
AAAAAAGAAAAAGAAGTTAAAATGCGCTAGTTAGGTGAATAAAACAAGGCTGCTTGTGAAGAAAGGAGTTTATCTTAAGATTTTCAAAATCGTGTCTTGACAAGCGGGGGCATTACAGACCACCCAGCTATTACGAAAGGATTTCTTAGATAAAGTTGTGTTGTACCCAGTGTACTGATATAGGCTAAGTAACGTCGTACTGGTGAATTTGGTGTGGGATGATCCATTCAATACCCTCCTTCACTTATTTTTATCTAGCTTGCCCGGGCTTTTATGAATAAGTATACGTATGTCTTAATTTAAATTTAATTTTCTCACACCAAGTGCTTGGTGATCCCAAAGTAAGTCTTTAATCATCTCCGCCTGAGTTTCTTGACACTCAATAAGTAATATAACTTCCTTGACCTTTGAATTTGTCTGCCTATTATCTTCGAGTTTAGTCATTGCAAACTTAATAATTAGACCTACAACAAAACCAATTGCCATACCGATTAATCCCCATAGAAGAGGGCCCCATGTTAGTAAAAAGCCGTAAATACTTCCAACGAGACAGAATATAGTTGCAAGGACAATAGGGAAATCCAACAAACTTAAGCCGTCCGAGGAATGCATTGAATCAAATAGCTTTTTTTCTTCCCCTTTTTTATCCATTGTTACATCAAGAATGTTCCTTTTTGGAATACCTTGCGTTTGAACTGCCGTAATCGCTAATTCTAGATAATTAGAATCATCAAATGTTGATACAATATACATACTTTAACGTTCGCCCCTTGCATTCGTTTTATTATACGGAATTACTAAATCTTACTTTCATAATGCTTCTTTAGAAAATTTAACTTCTTCCCAATTAAATAATATAATATATTTTTAGATGCAGAATTTTCGTAGCTATCATAGCTCTTAAAATAGGTGAAGTCTATCCATTTAAAGAGCTAAGCTTAGTATTTTAAATATAACGAGAAATTATCCTTTGTAGTCACCTTATCCAGGAAATTTATAACTCAAATATAGAATCGAATTACATATAACGACTCTCCAATTACTGGCTTAATATCTATCTACTCCCCCTCGAATCTAAAGATTACGGAAGTAGCACCGGTATTCTATCTAAGAAACTGAATAAAAATAACTGGGCTGCACCAAATTGGTGCAGCCCAGTTATTTTTATTCAGTTTCTTATTATTCACCGCAGGATTCGCTATGATGCTCGCCCATATCAGTATTATAATGTTCGCTCGGTTGCGCAACATTCATTTGCTGGTGTTGAACTGGGGTATCATGCGTTTCGGTAACATGTACCTTAACGACGGGTGCTGGAGTCGCATGTGTTTCAGTTACAGCTGCCGGAGTCGCATGTGTTTCTGTTACAGCTGCTGGAGTCGCATGTGTTTCGGTTACAGCTGCTGGAGTCACATGTGTTTTGGTTACAGCTGCCGGAGTCGCATGTGTTTCGGTTACAGCTGCTGGAGTCGCATGTGTTTCGGTTACAGCTGTTGGAGTCACATGTGTTTCGGTTACAGCTGTTGGAGTCACATGTGTTTCGGTTACAGCTGTTGGAGTCACATGTGTTTCGGTTACAGCTGCTGGAGTCACATGTGATGTGCTTGCATCAGTTGCAGACGTTGCTGCACTAACTACAGCAACTCCTCCCATTACCAGACCTAGAGACATCGCAGTTACCATTAACGTATGTTTGATATTTAACATTAAAATCATCCTTCCAATTTTCCTGATTTACTTATTAACCGTTCGCTTCACGCTTATAGGCTTCGCTTCCAATGATCCCCCCTGCCCTCACTAAGTTATTCGACACTGTTTATCCTTTTTTGGGGGTAGCCCTTTATAATCGCAAATTTTTCGGTTCAGAACACTGGAAAAGGTATGACATCTAGAACAAAAACACCAGTGAAGGAAGACGATCTTCCTTCACTGGTGTTTCTATGGCAGTTTAAAAAATTTTCTTTATGACTAATTTTCGCACCTGGTTTACATGTGGTGTTGAGGCGTTTCGTTTTCATGACCTACTTCCCCTGTTGGGGCCGGCTGTGTCACCGACGGCGTCGTGTGTTGCGTTGTTTCATTTTCATGGCTCATTTCCCCTGTATCTGAATGGTTCGTAGAACTATGGTCCTTTGTTGGGCTTGATTCCATATTTGGAGCATGTTCGTATTCTGGACCATGTTTAACATTTGGCTCTCTCATGGTATCAGTATCAGTGGAGTGACCTTTCATGTCTTGTGCTCTTACCTCGAAGCTTTCTTCAGGGAATAGGCTGGCTACATTAACCTTCGCATCTGCCAAAGCTTTCTGTGCATCATCACGGAGGGTATCCTGTTGAACCGATATACCTTGCTCTTCACATCGAGCGTAAATTGAATAGCCGTTAACCGTCATTCCTAGTTGCTTCGCTTCCTGTTGGATTTTTTGGTTCGCTTGGCTGACAACCACATTTCCGATCATGTTTCCACGAGTCATTTCGTCACGGATTGAGTTTCTAAGTTTTTCTGTATCAATAATGTGGGTTCCCCACCTATTGACCGGTACTACGCTGGCTAAGATCAGGTTGTGAGTTGCGTTGAACGTCCCTTTATGATTGACATTTCCTACGATCAAATCAACGGCTTGATACACGTCTAATCCTTTGATGGATAGTCCTTCCACTATACTCGAACCGCCATTGACATCTTGCACTTTAATTACCTTACCGTCTTTATTGATCAATATCTCTACACCTTTATTGATATCTAGTGAGACCGAAGCCACTGCCATATTCGGAATAAATAAGTAGAAGACACTGATGCTTAGAGCAAGGAACAAAACTGCTGCAACGGAGGCATACTTAAAGATGGTATTATGAGGTGCAAATAAACGTCTAGGATTTAGATTTACTTCTATAGTTTGGCCGACTACGGGTGACCCTTTAGGAGTAGGAATTTCTACAAAGTCCCCTTCTTCCGTGAAAATGCCAGTAACCTTTGGAGAGGTCCGCATCACAAGTCCTTTGATTTTATTCATTTTGCTTCACCCTCTCTTCCGAATCTTCGTGAATCTTCATGAAATTTTTCAGCGAATAAAATTCAGGCTTGGATAGGATGAGAGCCAAGGCGATAAGATATTTTCGCCCCTTTTCCAAGACTTTTCGTTTTATGCCGGTTAATAATTCTAGTTCTTTGATGGGTAAAAGTCTATGTGTTTGAAGCTGCGTCATAAGCACCGGGGCACGGCTTAAAGCTAAGGCGGCCCGGATGAGAGTTTGCTTTCTGTCACTGTGTTTTGGGGAAATTTTCATCAAATCATCTAACGTTATGTGATAGTCACATAGCACTCGGACGTAGTGTTCAAGAACTCGCGCAAAGAACTCTTGGTTCTCATTTTCTTGGTATTGCTCTAGGGAAGCATCAAGTTCATAGCGGTCCAGTTCTTCCTCTTCTAGATTCATGGGGGCGAGGAAAAGCTCTTGATGTTTGCCTTCTTTACGAAAATAGTCCACTAATCTTCGGCGAATCACCATATGAACAAAGCTGTAAAAAGAAGCTTCGCCATAAGGGTCGAAACTGTCAATCGCTTCGTTAAAACCTAAAAGAGCAATGCTAAGCTCTTCGTCATTATCCCAGGTTAAATACCTGTTGCAGACTTTAGAACTTACCTTAGCTATAAAGGCTTTATGAGAGCTTATAAGATCCTCTCGCACGAGAGGATCTCCGTTCTTCGCTAATATTAAGTTATCTCTCAAAAGCTGCTCTTTCACATAATCACTCCATACACTTAATAATTCGAATAACTGAAGCCGTTTTTAGGGGTGGGGGAAATAATTTATATAAAATATTCACTAATACATTAGTGAGATTTAATATGTGCTTATAGTATCAAACATTAATATAAAAGATCTTGAAGATAAAACAAGAAGCTACCTCTTTAGCTTCTTGTCATCAAACAAGAAACTAACTTAATGTGTTTACTTTGCTAGATACGGAATTTGGGGGGATATGGTAAAATGAACTTTTAGCAACTTAACCACATGTTTAAGATTTGGGAGGTTCAGAGATATTGCGCTAGCCATTGATTACCTCAATGGCTTAAATGAACCTATTAATTCAATACAGAATTCTTAACTTCCTGAATCTTGTATTGTAGCATCTTATTACTATATTGTTTGTTTTGAGTTCTTCACTGGTTAATTTGCAGTTAACTTTCTAACACCCAGTGCGTAATGATCCCAAAGTATACCAAGCTACAACAATGGGGCTTCTTAAATGAAGTTGTGTTTTGCCAAGTGAACTGATATAGGCTCTGTAACGTCGTGCTGAAGAATTTGATGCGGGACGGTCCATTTACTATCCTTCCTCCTGAGAAATCTTGTATTTAGCATATCCAGATCTCTATGAAAGAACGCAGAAGAAAGGTACCCATCAATATGGATACCTTTCTTTTGGGCTCCTTATTTGCATTGAGTTCTACGTTAGGAATCTCGCCTGGAATAAAAAAAGCTGTTTATTTTGGGCAAAAGCGTCTGCTTCCATCCCTTAAATTTAAGATGCTATTTCCAGAAATATCTTACTTACCCGATCTCTCAGCTCAAACAAATCAAAAGGCTTAGCTATAAAATAGAGAATCCCCAAACCCTTTGCTGTATCCATAGTCTCAATATCCCCATAGGCTGTCATCATAATAACAGCAACTTGACTGTCTAAGACCCGAATTTTCCGTAATGCTTCTAATCCGTTCATTACTGGCATTTTCATGTCCAGCACTATAAGTTCTGGCTTAAAGTCAATAAATATACGAAGTGCTTCCTCACCGTTTTCTGCAGTTTTGACATCATGTTGATCATCTTGGAATATCTCAACGAGCAGAGTCCGCACACCTAATTGGTCGTCTGCGATAAGAATTTTGCCCACTGCCTACCACCACCCTTCTTAATTGTTATACTGTTTCCCCCTGTGTTTCATCCAAAGACCGTCGCATAGACCCCATATTGTTGAATATGGTAATCGCTTCGCAATAATAGTCGATGATTCAGTTAAATAGACATTCCAATAACTTCCAATAGTATTATTTCACTCAAAAAATCGCAATAAGCTCTCATTACTAACATAGTGTACCATAAGATTTCTCAGAAAATTGTTGTAAAAAGGGATCCTTGATATAAACAACTATACTTGCTACGGGTGATAAACCCCTTAAAATATTCAAAATAGATGCTATATCAGATTATGCGTATTTCTAATAAACCGACAATTTCTGCAAATCGACAGATTTACTTAATAACACCTGATTTGGCCCTAATTGGCCCTAAGCCAATAGCTAATGAAGCGCATGACACTTGTTGGAAATGAAGCTGAAGACGATATGATTATTGGTTACGAAAGTACATGAAATGCCATTCCAGCGTTTTTAGTCATAAACTATAGCTCTTGTCCATGTTCATGTACAGGAGCTACTGGGACTACCGGTGCGACTCAATCAACCGGATTAACTGGTGCTGTAAAAAGCTGGGCATCAGTAGAAATATTGATAGAACTATGTTAGTTCCAGAGTTGACATTTTTGCTATATCTGTGTATATTGTATATATACAGATATAGAGTATTTACTATTCCTATTTATTTAGGAACAATCCACCTTGTTTGCCTAACTCACTTAAAGAAAGGAGGCGGCTATGTTTCTATGAACATTATTATAGCCAATTCTTCGCCCGATCCTATCTATCAACAGATCGTCACCCAAATAAAAAATCTCATTTTGAAGGGTGACCTGACGGAAGCAGAGGCTCTACCCTCAATTCGCTTTCTTGCTAAGGAATTACAAATTAGTGTCATCACTACAAAGAGAGCTTATGAAGAGCTGGAGCGCGATGGTTACATCGAAACTGTGGGCGGCAAAGGTTCTTTTGTCTCAGCTCAAAATAAAGAGTTATTACGAGAAAAGCGATTGCGTGTGGTGGAAGAAAAAGTAACTGCTGCCATCGACGCTGCTAGAACCGCCGGCTTACACAGAGAAGATCTCCTGGAAATGTTCAGACTGCTTTATGAAGAAATCTAACCCTTTGCCTGATGAATATTTATTACAACGATATAACGGAGAGAGGGAATAAGAATGTTCAAGCAACCCTTACCTATTGAAACCGACAGCATCCTATCGGTTGACCATCTAACCAAACATTTTAAGGACTTCTCCTTAAAAAACGTCAGTTTCAGTTTACCTCACGGCTATGTTATGGGGTTTATCGGGCCAAATGGAGCAGGGAAAAGTACGACCATTAAACTGATCATGAACTTACTTCATAAAGATGACGGGCAGATTAAAGTTTTCGGCCTTGATAATCTACATCACGAACTTGCGATTAAAGACCGCATTGCCTTTGTCTATGATGAAAACCACTATTATGAGGAGCTGTCCATCCAAGATATGGCTCGAATTGTCGCCTCTTTCTATAAACACTGGGAGAAAAAGACCTTTAACAAGTGTCTGAAAGACTTTGATCTTAACCCTAAACAAAAGATTAAACAACTCTCTAAGGGAATGAAAATGAAGTTTTCCTTAGCAGTCGCTCTCTCCCATAGGGCTGAACTATTAATCATGGATGAACCAACCTCTGGCCTTGATCCCATGGCCCGCAACGAGCTTTTAGAAATCCTTGCTATCCTAATCCAGGATGAACGTAAGTCCGTCTTTTTCTCCACCCACATCACCTCGGATCTAGACAAGATAGCCGACTTTGTAACCTTTATTAATCACGGTGAAATTGCCATGAGTGCCGCTAAAGATGAGATTCTAGAGAAATACGGGGTCGTCAAAGGGGCTAATGATTTGCTCGACGAAGAAACTAAGCGCCTTTTTGTAGGTGTTAAGACGAATCAATTCGGATTTGAAGGACTGGTACGAGATAAAGAAAAAGCACACCGACACTTTAAGGAGCGAGCGATCATAGAAAAGCCAACTTTGGAGGACATTATGATCTATACCCTAAGGGGGGAGCAGCATGATTAATCTGGTGTGGAAAGATTTGCTACTTTTGAAACGATCTCTGTGGTTAGCCCCGTTATACGCATTTTTTGCGTTCTTTGCCTTCAGAACCATGCCAGATGGAGGCCTCAGCGCTGCAACGGTTGCGATATCCTATATGCTCTTACTTCAAGCCATTATTCAGGATGACAAAAATCAGTCAGAAATAATGTTAAACAGCCTGCCCATGCGCCGGGGGAACATTGTCTTAGCCAAGTATCTCTCTGCCTTCCTCTATGCTACTCTTGGGATCCTGTCTTTTCTTCTCACCCAAGTTATTGTAACTGTTGTAGGGATCCCACTATCAATAAATCAGATCTCTTTCGAAGAAATATTTGGGGCTCTGATTGCTATGGTTGTCTTAATAGGTATCTATTTCCCCATTTACTTCAAGTTTGGTTATCTCCGATCGAGGATAGTGGGAACAATTCTACTGGTTGTTTCGATCTTCTTATTTGCTATGGGGCTTTCCCTTGCGCAAAGAGCGGGAGGCGTGAACAACTCCATTTTGCAAACTATTATAACCCCACTGCAAGGCGTGGTGGGTTGGCTACAAACTCAAACAGATTGGCAAATCGCCAGTTATTTGTTTGCGCTAGCCTTGATATTTACGGCATCCTCGGCTCTCCTGTCTTTGAGGTTCTATACCCGAAGGGAATTCTAGAGTTATAGAGCAAAGGCACTTCTACCGCTGTCTCAAACAATCAAACCATTCCAAGGAGGCAAGTATGGAAAACGCAAAAACAATTACAGCTATTTTTATTATAATTGCTGTAATCATGGTGAACTACCTTTGGGGGATATGGATTACTCGTCACCGACGGGGCGGAGAAAATTAGTAAGTCGGTTTCCTAGACCCGAACCAGTATTTCAGTATACTAAATATTGCCTACCATCAAATGAATTCGGAGAAATCTTTATTAATTTTAATGCATTTTCGATACAATCATTAGATACGCCCATACAATTCATCTGACGTACTTTTTCAAAAAGCATATGCATTACTGAATAAAGAGTCTGCTTCTTCAATAAACCTCAGTCCATTTCTGTATAGTCCTATTTTATTTAGAATAATTCCCATTTCTAATAGATTTTCATATGACCTATGTTTTTATTTATAGAACGTAAATAGGTCAGAATATTGCCTGATTTAAATAGGACTGGCTAGTTTTTAGATTTGAGTCCTATAACCGTGCGACACGTCCTAGTTTAATAAAAAATAACTCGTCCAGATTATCTCATATTTTGGTAACCCGCTGGTATCGGATAAATGAGGCAATCATACACGAACCCTAAAGACGGAAAATCATGGCCGTGCCACTTTTTCTGCAAGCTTAATATGTTTAGAACTCCAACATAGTTCCTGTCGCAGCAAAGACGAACGCACCGGGAAGTTCAGTTGCTAACTTACTCATCATATCTAATCCTGTACAGTGATTAGGCGCCAAGCAAGTCAAATCAAGCTCTCTGAGATAGTCAATCGTTTGTTTTTTCTGATCTAGATTGGCTGGGGCGAGATGGGTCCCGCCAAGGATTGCTCTAATTCTTTTCACACCGGTTACCCGTTTCGCATGCTCTACAATGTTCACAAGGCCTGAGTGAGCACAACCCAGCAGTATGACTAACCCTAGGTCTGTCTCATAAAACAAGCTTAGATCGTCCGACAGGGTGTCCTGAACGACTCGCCCCCCCGTAATCTCCAGAAATGTATCATCTAGCTTCTCAAATGTCGTTTTTCTGGGGATTTCGCCACTTAGCCAAAGTCCCGGCCTTAATTCAACAGGTTCCTTGTGCCAGTGAAACTCAGCTCCGGCACTCTCCAGTTGTTCTTGACGGAACGGCACCCCGAGATATTTTGGCCCGTTTAATCTCCGTCCATAGTGACCATTGAACAAGTCCGGGTGAGCATACACCGGTACTCTTCCTCTATATTGTAGGAACTTAAAAAGTCCACCAGTGTGATCATAATGTCCGTGGCTTAAGATTACTCGATCAATATGTAGGAGATCATGCCCTAAGATATGAGCGTTACTGATTAGACTACCTTGTTCTCCCGTGTCGAATAGTAAACGCTCATCGCCGAAATCCAACAACATTGACAAACCCCACTCTGATAAAAGCCCTAGAGAAACCCCTACCGTGTTCTCCACCAAAATTGTAACCTTTAACTTATTCATGTTGAACCCCTTTCAATTGCATTTTCATTGTTGTAATATGCTTAGACATGTAAGATACAACCCAGCCTATGTAAGTTGACATCGAATTTCTATAAGAGTAGTATTCTGTTAAAAGAAATGAAAGAGGAAATTATCATGGAACAGAACATACCAACAAGAGAACAAGCCTATGATCTTTTGTCCAAGTATAATAAAAATGACAGCTTAATCATGCACGCACTAGCTGTTGAAGCTGTTATGCTTCATTTCGCTGATATTCTCGGAGAACTTGAAATGGAAAAGTGGGGCATCATCGGATTGCTACACGATGTCGATTACGAAATGTACCCTGAGCAACACTGCATAAAAGCCAGGGAAATACTAATGCAACACGACTTTCACGAGGACTATATCCATGCAGTCGAAAGTCATGGCTGGGGTATATGCTGCAACGTTGAACCGATTCATAGGATGGAGAAAATCTTATTCACCATTGATGAATTAACTGGCTTAATCTCAGCGACTGTGCTCGTACGACCAAGCAAGAGCATTCTTGACCTTGAACCAAAATCAGTCAAAAAGAAATGGAAGCAGAAAAGTTTTGCTGCAGGGGTAAACCGTGAAGTCATAGTACAGGGTGCAAAAATGCTAGAGATGGAACTTGACTATATCATCATAGAAACAATTAAAGGTATGCAAAAAGCAGCTGACAGTATTGGATTAAAAGGAGACCTATAATTTAGTTCATTGAGGCTTTTACCGTTCAACTCTTAATAACTGCCCTAACAGTCTCAATAAACCGAAGCCTACGTTCCGCATCTTCAAAGAGCTTTTTTCTCAGAGCAAAAGTAAGCTCCAGTTGAACCCCTTGCCCGGTAAGTCCCCTGTTACATATATTCGTAGCCCGTACACCACCATAGGCTTTCTCACTGTCTCTGACAATAAAATCTTGGTTCTGGAGAGCCACTCGCAAATCGGTCCCAAAAGTTGTATCTAAGCCACCAATCATGAGGAATTCATCGATGGAATTCTTTAACCCGTGAATGGTCAACACTGTTTGAGCCTCCAGGAGCGCTTGCAGCAACGTGGGCTCATCAAAGTTATGACTAGTAATATGGAGCTTTCGGTTCTCTAGATATTGTAAGCCCTCAAAAGAATACCAAGCAAAATCTTCAGCTGCTATCCATTTCGTAATTTGAGAGGTATATGATTCGATTTTTCCACCGTGTGGGGCAATGATCAAGACTTCGTGCCAATGATGACTAACGTTGATCCGGTAATCCATGCCTTCTTGTTCATGCAACTGTAACTCTCTAAAATTTTTATAGAAATCTGCCATCATTGTCCTCCTGCCACACTACAGATTTATGTTATGGATAAATGCTCATTTTATGACGATGCCATTGTTTACTATGTGCTAAAAGGACAAACTCGATTCAAAAGCGAGAATAAGGGCAAACTAACAATAAATCATATAAACTGGCATTGTCTGAGGGAGTGTTTAACTAATGAAGGTAAAGCGTCATGTTATTTTTTCCCGTTCTCAACGTACCGTTAAGCTTGATCTTCCCAATGATGTCTTTGATGATCTAATCGTTTTGTCAAAGCAGGTTAATTTGTTAAATAAGACGGGGTATCGTCTAGAACCAGATGATATTGTATGTATGGCTTTAGAGGACTTTTCAGCAAAATATTTAAAGAATATTAGGGCTCTCTTAGATCGCGTCGAGGGGACGTTTTCTTTGAGTGAGGAAGACGAACCCCTGCCTTACAAATTTTAATACGAATAGGAAAAGACCTCTACCTAGAACTTAAAACTGGTGGGCACTAACAATAAAACAGGCCGTTTTCAAACGGTCTGTTTTATTGTTAGTGCGGTTACGAAAAACGCCCACCACTTTCTTTACTAGGCTATCAGGCAAGGTGTGGGCGCTCACTTTAATTGACATTAAAGTGAGCGTTTTTTCTTGACCAGTTTGTCGTTGCTAGTAGATAATGATTGACATGTGGATAAATGATTCACATGTCAATCATTAAAAAAGGATAAAAGA
>Ga0209386_1001150_pt1 | contig 11218 bp, 9 predicted proteins | sample NGEPertwo_FD_184510 | JGI IMG/M metagenome (GOLD analysis project Ga0209386, IMG submission 184510) | Arctic peat soil microbial communities from the Barrow Environmental Observatory site, Barrow, Alaska, USA - NGEE Permafrost154B-two... | ecosystem: Environmental > Terrestrial > Soil > Wetlands... | reverse complement strand
GCGCTAAGACTTCTCAGAATGACCCTAAACGGCCACGAATCGCTTAAGTTCGTTCTTCTGCAGGGGTGATAGCAGGGTCAAATCGTGCCATTCCGACGTCCTCGACGGAATCGTACTCCCAGCCTGAATGATCGAGGCTATGGGGCAAGGAAATGACCAGAGCAGGAAAGTTCGCGGCCGCTCTGAACACGCTTGCGATTGTGCTAGCTAGCAACCCGGTTTTCGCAACTGAGAGCGGTGGCCAAACGTACCCTATCGGTGTGAACTCCGTCCTACCTGGAATGGCCCCCCCTCCCGGCCAGACGTGGTGGCAGAACTATAGCGCGTACTACTCGGCGGACACGTTTGTGGACGGCAAAGGGAATTCTCTCATTCCCGGCTTCGAGCTCGAGGTCGCTGCCTTCGCACCTCGCTTGTTCCACAGCTGGAAGGCACAAGTGGGACCGTTTGGCCTTGCATCGGCCGTCGTCGTTCCACTCGCCTATGTGGGCACGCATGCCCCCTTCGGCGACGAGCACCATACCGCGATCGGGGACCCGACGATCCAGCCGCTCTATCTTACATATATGAACGGCACAAAGACCTTCTTTGCCTATAGCGGCTTGGACTTCTTCATACCGACCAACAGCACGGTCTCGCGACGATATGCGACGGCAACCCCCATCCTCACGACGACATGGTTCCCCGTGAAGGGCGTTGATCTCAACATGATGGGCCTGCTTGAGTTTGCGCTGTCGGAGAATGAATCCACCCACTACCGTTCCGGCGATCTGGCGGTTCTGGAGTTCTCGGGGCATGTCCAACCCTTCTCATCGTTTCCGGCGATCTTGTTGGGCGTGGCCGGTTCTTACATGAATCAGTTTTCACCCGATGAGATCCGCGGTGTCGAGATCGGGTTCGAAGGAGAAGCGTTCGCGATCGGTCCGGAGGTCATTTATCAAGTCGGTGAGTCCGCCGGTTTCGTCCTTAAGTGGCAACACGAACTACACGTCCGAAATAGGCCGCAAGGCGATACCCTCTGGTTCCTCTTCCAAATACCCCTGGGCGGAGGCTAGCGTTTCGACGCCTTCAGCGTTGCTTAGACAGGCGTCACGCTCGAAAGCTGGCTTGCGGAAGGATGGATACTGCCCTTGCGCAACAGCTCCGTAACCTCTTTGACAGGCAGAGGTTTGGCAAAGTAATAGCCTTGCGCTTCTCGGCATCCCCAGCTCTTCAGTAGGGCGAGCTGCTCCTTTGTTTCTACACCCTCGGCGACGACCGCGAGGTTGAGTTCGCGGGCCAAACCCAGGGCCGCTCTTACGATTGCCCCACTGCCGTAATTGGTTTCAAGGTCCATTACAAAGGATTGCGCGATCTTGATACGGCTAGCGGGAAAACGCCGTAGGTAGTCAAGTGAAGAGTACCCCGTCCCGAAATCGTCGATGGCAATTCTGATACCTTGTTCGCGGAGCCTCTGGAGAGCGTCGCCATGTCGGCGGGATGTATCCATGACGCCTGTTTCGGTCAGCTCGATCTCGAGCTTGCACGCCGGCAAGCCGGATTCCGCAAGCGCGCTTGATATGTCCTTCTCGAGTTCATGTGGCGTCCTAAACTGCAACGCGGACACATTGACGGCCACGAAGTCGGGCAAGATCTGCATGTCCATCCACACTCTGGCCTGCCGGCAGGCTTCCCGCATGACCCAGCCTCCGAGCGCAATGATGAGCCCGTTTTTCTCAGCAGCCGGAATGAATTCCCCCGGCCCGATGAGACCTCTCGTCGGATGATTCCAGCGGACCAGTGCTTCGAGGCCCAAGATACGGCCGGTCTCAATCTCCACCTCTGGCTGGTAGAAGAGCACTAACTGCTCTGCCGATATGGCTGCGCGCAGTTCGTTGCCGAGCGAGACGCGCGCCTTGATGTCTCTATCCATCGATTGGGCATAAAATTGAAAGGTCTCGCGACCTTCCTGCTTCGCCCGGTAGAGCGCTATATCAGCATGGACCAGCAGCGACTCCGCATCAGGGGAGTCGGAGCCAAAAGTCGCGATGCCTATGCTCGTCCCGATGCGGATCTCGTTTCCTTCAAGAAGGAAAGGTTCGCGCATGGCTGTCAGGATCTTCTTAGCCACCACGGCCACCTCTGTTGGCTCGGCCGTGTCTGCCAAGATCACAGCAAACTCGTCACCGCCTAAACGCGCGACAGTGTCGATCTTGCGCATGCCCCTCCGCAACCGCTTGGCAACCGCCTTGAGAAGCAGGTCACCAATCGAATGCCCCAGAGTGTCGTTGATGTCCTTGAAGGCGTCGAGATCGAGGCACAGTACCGCGAAACCTTTGTCGTAGCGGCGTGCACGCCCAATACTCTGCTCGAGCATTTCCACGAGCACGCGGCGGTTGACCAGATCGGTTAAATCGTCATGGCGCGCCATCTTCAAGATGATCGCCTCGGCCCGCTTGCGATCCGTAACATCGCGGAAAAACCACGCCCGTCCCAGATATTTTTCCTCGGGGTCGCAAAGGCAAACAGTATCGCGATCGAAGAAGCGCCCGTCCTTGAGCTCGATCTCGTCATGAGCCGTCTCGTTCGGATGGTCGTAGAGATACCTGACGCGGGCGAGAAAGCCGTCCGGATCCTTCAATTGGGCCATCACCGACAACAACATGGATTTGTCGTCGCCCGCGTCCAGAAGCGCCTGGGGAATTCGCCACATCTTCGCGAAGTTTTGATTATGCCAGATGGCCTTGGCGTCTTTATCGACAATCAGGATTCCATCGAGTGAAGATTGCACGGCCGTCGTGCGAAGTACGTGGGACAGAAGCGACTCCTGCTCCATCTGCTTGCGCTTGGTGATGTCCTGATTGACACCATAGGTCTTGATCGTCCGGCCGCTCGCATCTTTGACGATGAAGAACCGCACCGCAAGAAATCCCGTGTCCCCATTGGCGTAGATGATGCGATGCTCGATCTCACGGCTATAATGAGGGTCGGCAGATTGAAGCGCGGTCTGGACTTCGCTCGCTACGCCCTGAATATCGTCGGGGTGCACGAACCGTTGGGCATACTCGGCGGGGCTCAGCGTGTAGCCCCCGACCTTTTCCGCTGTCGTACCGAAAATCCGGTAAAAGTTGTCGTTGAAGGTGAAGAGGTTCGTTTGAGCGTCGTATTCCCAATGGGCCGCGCGGGCGATGCTGAGTGCATTTGAAAGTTGCGCCTCACTCGCCGTGAGAGCGGCCTCCGCCTCCCTGCGAATGCGGCTCACCGATGCAAATGCGACATTATTGGCGAGCTGGATGGCGAAGGCGATTTCATCCTGCTGCCAATCATGTGGCTTGTCGACGCGCTCGAAGCGGAGCAGCCCGAAGTTCTTTTCCGAAACCTGGATTCCGACATCTAGCAATGACGTGATGCGAAGCGGCTTGATATAGCTGTCGACATAACCCGCGGTCCTCGGATCCGTCAGAGGGTCATCGGAACTCACGTATCTCAGATCCTTGAGGCTTTGGATTTCTGGCCCATATTCGCGATCGCACAGCACCATGCCTTGAGAGTGTCGATCCGGGGTCGCCTCGTAGAGGTCGATACAGGTAAGGTCTGTCTGCGTTTCGTCGAACATCCAGATGGATACACGCTCGCATTCGATCGTCTTGGCCGCGCGCTCCGTAATCACCAGCGCCAACCCCTGCACGTCTCCCGTAAGGAGGGCATCGGCCTGGCTGATCTCTGAAGCCACTTGCATTTGAACTTGTGCGCGCCTGATCATCTCGCGCAGTGCAACCTCCGCCTCCTCATGCCGGGCAATCACCTGCGCGTCTATCGGCAGAGATTGCTTCACTCGAAGGTTTTCGAGCTGGGCTAAGGTGGACGAAGGCGGTGTGGCAGCAAGATCGGCGACTAGACTCGCCGACTCAGACCGACGCCTTTGTGGACTGCTTTTCATGTGACGCGATTCAGCTGCTACTCTTTTGCGGGCCTCCACATAGAGAGGTGCCCAGCGTGACCGTGAAGGAAAACACTTGGAGTCCAGTCCATATTTTCACTGCGTTTAGATTCTAAATTTAGGAAATTCGTTGCAAGCCGGATGTCGGGGTTGACGGATTATGCCCGTGCTGCATGTCCGCTTCTGGCACATCTGCGACATGCTCAGCCTCAGTCAGCTCGTCCGCAACACGCCCCAAAGCGGACGTGTGAAGCGCTGCTACTCAAGCAGCGTTTATGATTACAAGCCCGAGCATTGGACGATCTTTAGGCCGCCAGCCGCATCTCCCGGACTTCCTCAAGCACGCGCCGAAACTCTGGCTGCGGCACGAGGCACATGGTTCGATAAGTGTTCAGGAAGGGCAGCCACCCTCGTTTCTCCCCAATGTCAAACCGACCCGACGGGAAACGACCGGCGAGAACGCGCGCCGCGCACGCGCGCGACCATCGCTCCCGACAATCGTCGGCCCGGATTTTATCGTTTATTCACTGAGACATAGAAGCATTCCAATATTTCCCGACCTGCGGGCACGTTGGAAAGTTCTTAGAGTGTAAGACTGGCCTCTCGCGGAGTGGCGCAACTATCGGTAGCACCAATCGAAGACAGCAATGCTGAAATTCACTGACCCACAAAGCATCGAGAACCCCTCCCTGCCCGAGAAGCAACTCAGGCAGTCGCTGACGGTGGCCGCCGCCATCGGCATCGCCGCGATCGTGCTCGGCCTCGTGGTGCTGACGGCTTGGGTGTTCGACGTTCCGGTCATCAAGTCGATCCGGCCCGGCTGGGCGGCCATGAAGGCAAACACGGCGATTGGATTCATCCTCGCCGGCGCCGCTCTTTGCCTGATGCAAGGCCGCAACGCCTCGGCATGGGCCATTCCCGTTGCGGCCGTCTGTGCCCTGGCCACGACGGCACTGGGCGTGGCCACCCTGGTCCAATATTACGCGCAAGTGGACCTCGGCATCGATCAAGCGCTGTTCCCCACCGCGGACGCCGAGTTCCTGCCCGGACGGCCAGCCCCAATCACCGCGTTCAACTTCGCCCTGCTCGGCGTGGCGCTGCTTTTACTTTGCACTCGAACTGGCGCGCTCAGAGTCACGGCGCAAATGTTTGCCGTTCCGGTCCTCACGCTGTCCTACGTGGCACTGCTTGGCTACGGCCTTTCAGCCAGCTCGCTCTATCAGATCCCCGGCTTTGTTTCGGTGGCGTTCCATACAGCGCTGGGGCAGTTGCTGCTCGGCTTGGGCGTCATGACCTCGTCGCCAGAGACCGGCATTACGCGACTGCTGATCAGCCGTGGCCAAGGCAGCCGCCTCGCGCGGCGTCTTATTCTTATTAGCGTTCTTGTATTCCCTCTGCTTGGATGGCTCAGGGTCGAGGCCGAGGCTGCAGGGCTCATCACCACGGAGATGGGCGTCGCCCTCCTCATCTCGATCACACTGGTGGTCGTCCTTTCCTTCATTTTGCTTCCGATCGAAGCGCTCGTGCGGGGCGAAGTCGAACGGGAACGGCTCGGTGCGGCCGTCGCCGCCAGCAAGCGGGCCGAGAACACGTTCCGCAACGTGCTGAACGCGGCGCCCGACGGAATGCTCGTCGTCAATCGATCGGGCGAGATCGTCATGGCGAACACCGAGGTCGAGAAACTATTCGGATATACCCACGATGAGCAGGACCATTTTCTGGCCAACATGTCGCATGAGCTGCGCACGCCGCTGACCGTCATCATCGGCTTCATCAAAATACTGATGATGGGCTCCGCCGGCCCCCTCAACGACCGACAGGAGCAGCAGGCCTCAAAGATCGAGACCAACGCCACGCACCTCTTGGCCTTGCTCAACGACCTACTCGATTTAGCAAAGGTCCAGTCCGGCACCGAGGAGCTCACTCTCGAGCCTGTCGATCTACGGTCCGTCGTGGATGAGGTGGAAACCTCGTTGCGCCCCCTTGCCGAGAAAAAGGGCCTGGCGCTTGAGATCGATTGCCCGCCAAAACTCAACCTAGGCCGCAGCCGCCGCCGCACCCTTCTTCAGATCTTGCTGAACCTGGCCAATAACAGCATCAAGTTCACGGACAAAGGAACGGTGCGGGTCGTGGTCGAGGGCGGCGCGCAGAACAACCAAGCGGTCACGCGCATCCACGTCATCGATACCGGCATCGGCATCAGACCGGAGGATCAAGACAAGCTCTTTGAGCCATTCACGCAATTGAACCCGAATGCAAACGAGGCCGGCACCGGACTCGGGCTTCATTTGAGCCGCAACCTCGCCCGCTCGCTCGGGGGTGACGTGACCTTCCACAGCCTTTTCGGCCAGGGCAGTACCTTCACGCTGGTATTGCAGGAGGAGTCCGACGCTCCGGCGCAAACGCGCATGGCCAGCTAAACAGCGCACAACGAAGGGTTACACCCCTGCGCTCGGTCAACCTGCCGCTTCGGCGAGAAGTTCGCGGACGCTCTTCGCCAGAGTCATCGGGTCGAATGGCTTGGCAATGATCCCCAGAGCGCCGAGGCCCAGATAGAGGGATCGTTCGTGGTCCATGGTGCGCGCCGTCATGAAAATGACGGGCGTCTCGGCATGGCCCGGCAGACCCCGAAGACGGGAGAGCGTCTCGATCCCGTCGATCTCGGGCATCATGACGTCGAGCAGGATCACATCGGGCTGGTAGCCTTCCGACAGGAGGTTGAGCGCCTCCATGCCGGACGCCGCCGTTGATAATGCGATATCGGGATCGACACTCAGTGAAATGGTGACGATATCGCGGATATCGTCCTGATCCTCGACGTGCAAGACTTGTAGTGACGTCACGGACAGTAAACTCCCACTAATTATGCCCCTCAATCGCACGAGGTTTCTCTGCGACGATCAATGGTAACCCCCTTGAGTTTCTGAGAAATGATGTTGACCGCTAAAGTCTTCTATATCGCTGCCCGTAGGGCCGATAAAAGCGGCACCGCGTTATTCACGATCGCCCGGAATTGCGTGAGGTCGTAGCTGGAACCCTGGACGGATCCATGTCGTGAACCCAGCATGAATAGCGCGTTCAGCGCTGCTTCAAAGCCCCCTCTCTAAAAACGAGCTTACTCAGCGTGCGGAACGCCGCGGCACTTAGCAGCGCCCGCCAAAACAGGAGTAAGCGCAATGACCCTCAGAACCCTCCTCATCACGAGCGCGGCGGCGTTGACCATGACCGCCGTGTTCACGCCGGCCCAGGCCGGCTCTTACCTCTCGCTCGAGCAACATGGCGCAGGCAATGCGTTCGGAAGCGCCCAGCACGGCCGCCGCAACCGCCTGACCGTCTATCAGAACGGCTACGGCAACGATGCGATCGGCGCGCAGACGGGCGCGCGCAACCGCGTCGTCATTGGCCAGCAGGGCCGGTGGAACGGCGCCAACGCCAGCCAGTTCGGGCGCGGCAACATTGTCGGCATCGCCCAGTTCGGCAGCGGACATCAGGCCATCACCACCCAGGACGGCCACGGCAACGCGATCGGCGTCATCCAGGCCGGCCGCGGCAACGCCGCCAACGTCACCCAGATCGGCCGGGGCAACGTCTCGGTCATCGTTCAGGACTGAGCGCCAGGCCAGGAAAGGGCTGAAACCCATGTCACATTCTATCCTCAAAACACTGGCCGCATCCTTGCTGCCTTTGAGCCTTGCCTGGAGCGCGGCGGCTGGCGGCCCGGAAGGACCGGATAGCCTAACCGACTACCCCTCTTGCGACATCCACGTGGCGTACGAGGGTCACAGCGTGGTGCTCGAAGGCCTCGTCTTCGCACCCATGCCCGTCTCCGGCGTCTACGAGATGCGCATCCGCCAGCGGGGCGCCAATAGCTCGGACATCCGCCAGAGCGGCGAGTTCGAGGTCCCGCCCGGCGCGGAGGGGTCCCTCGGCGTCGTTTCCCTCTCCCGCGGCCAAGGCGGCTACGTCGCCAGGCTCACGGTGCAGTGGGACGACGGATCTGCCGACTGCACGCGCGAGATCGGCACCAGCACGCGCCTCTAACATTTCACCCAACGCGGGAGACACTCACAATGATGACTTCAATCCTTAGGGCCGGCCTTGTCGCTGCCGTCATGGCGGTCGCTGCAAGCACACCGGCCTCGGCCGGGGGCGGCTTCACCTTCCAGCTTACTCCGAGCGGAGACAGTGCCGATCTCATTCGGAACGGGCTCCAGATCTACGGCATCGTCAACGAGCTCAAGGGCAAGAACCACGCGAAGGTCAACCAGAAGGGCCGCAACAACGCGGCCGCCGTAAGCCAGAAGGGCGCCGGCAATCACGGCCTCGTCTATCAGCGCGGCACCGACCACAACGCGACCCTCACGCAGGCCGGACGCGACAACGCCTTTGGCATCTTCCAATTCGGCCGCGCGACGAATATCGATGTGGTGCAGGCGGGACGGGGCGATGTCGGTCTCGTGTTCCAAGGAGGTTGGTAAGAGGCGGCTGGTAAGAGGCGGCTGGTAGAATCCCCTACAGGAGCGGCACCGCGTAGTTCACGATCGCCCGGAACTGGGTGAGGTCGTCGCTGGGCAGGCCTGCGTCGAACACGCCCCAGTCGACATATTCCAACTCCACGCGGAGTCCCTGAAGGCGGCCGCGATGGGGCTCATAGACGAAGCGCAGGTCGAGCTCGTCCTGGTTGGCGAAATCGCCATTGGCGGCATCCCGCGTGCCGTCTCCCTTGCCCCACGCGACATGGAACCTCACCCCTTCGAGCCCGAGCCTCTCAAGGTCGTAGGACAGAGCGAGCATGGTGCCCTGCACGCCGGCCTGCTCGAAATTCGTGACGATCATGGCGGTATACGAGGTGCTGAAGCCGAACGGCTTCTCGATGTCGGCTTCGTCGCCGGTCTGCGACACCGCGCCGGTGAACACGAAGCCCCGGTAGCTGGCGACGAGCCGCGCCGAGGTCTGGTAGGTTTCATACGGCGCACCCGGGATCAGATCGGCGCCCACCGTTCTCTGGTCGAGCGCGTTGATGCCGAGCCGGAAACTCGGCTCCCCTTCGCCGCCGCCGACCGGCAACATGTAATCGATCTCGCCATAGGCCGTGTTCAGCGTGTCCTTGATCCAGTAGTTGGCGACGCCGAGATTCCACGCGGCCCCGTGATAACTGACGCCGTTGACGAGCACACCTTCATCCTGTGCGACGCCGAGCCCGTTGCTGAACGCCTCGAACGCGGCGGTATCGCGCGGCTTATATTGCGTCAGATAGGACGCGATATAGTCGAGCTTCTGTCCGGCCTTGTGCTCGGGCACGAGGACGATGCCCTCGAAGGTCAGCGGGATCATTCTGACGTCGTACGGATTGATCCACGGCGTTCGCACCAGCTGCCGCCCCACGACGAGGTCCTGACCGGCGAAATTCATCCGCCCATTGATCTGCCCGAGTGTCGTGATCTGGTCGCCGTCGGTCGTGAGATTGACCGTGTCCCCGGCAAACGCATTCCCGTAGAGAGGCTGCGACGTGTAGAGCACGCTGCGCAGCTGGAAGAAGTCGGCGATGTAACCGGACTCGTATGACAGGGAGCCGCCGGTGGTCAGCGCTTTGGGATCGTCATAGCCGAAATCATGCTCATCGAACCAGTAGGTCCGGCTGTTGGCTCTGAGATCCGTGTCGCGAAAGAAAGCCGGCGCATTCGGCATGCGCTCGTGGCGCTGCGCCTTGAGCCGCGCTTCGCGCGGATCGACATAATGTTTGGGACCCTTCAGATCGTCCCGCGGGTCGATGGGGCTCGCGAACCCCTCGCTGATCGGACTGAAGGCTTCTTCGGCGCTGGAAGGAATGGGATAGTCGGTCGCGCCCTGGGCAAACGCCTTGGGGGAAAGACCCGCGCCGGACGCCATGGCAAGGACCAGGACGGCCAGGACCAGGGCGCCACGAACGCCCCTGCCCTTTAGCAATCCAGCCATAGCCTCCGCCTCCCCCACCGCAATGAGGCCAGCCCCAGAGTCAGGTGGTCCAACCCTAGCAGATTCTCGATTGCCTGCGAATTTGGCGCACCTTCAGGCTCCCGCAAGCGGGCGCGCTTTGCTAGTCTCGCGCCATAAAAAATCCCTGCCAACTCAATAAGGTCGGTTCATGCTTATACATACGCGCCGCCGTGCGCTTGGCCTCCTCATCGCCGCAAGCATCGGCGCCCGCTTATTGCCGGCGCGCGCGCGCGCCGCCGAGGAGGAAGCGGAGACCGGCGATGAGGCGGAGACCGAGCAAGAGGCCGATGGGCCTGAGTGCTACGACTCCAAGGACTTCGGACCGTGGAAAGCGCAAGCGAGCAATTCCAAGGCCGGCGCGGGCCTAAGCGATGTTCCCGTGCTCAATCCCAACGCGTGCGACTTGACCATGCAGTTTCAGATCAACACGAGTTTCGAATCGAAGATCTTCGTCACGGGCAGTCCCGAGGGAACACCGTTGCCGGAGGAATTCCTGGTCAAGCCGGAGAACCGCCTCATCGCCAAGATCTTTGACGCCAAGACCGCGGACGCCAAGACCGCGAACAGCAAGACCTCTGACGGCAAGATCGTGGTGGACGAGCAATTGTGCGGCAATTGCACCGACATCTATGACGACTCCGTGAGCATCGTGCTGCCGCTGGCCACCGCACCTCTGTTCCGCGAGGAGGAGACCGTCGAGCTCGCCCTCAGGCTGGCCGGCAAGACGGCCGACTGCCGCTTCAAGATCGACTGCGTCACCATGCGCCAGGCACTCGACTGGGCTTCCGAGCGCCGCGACGCGCTGGCCGAGGAGTCCACCCAGGACGAATGCGCGCCGCCGGAGGGATGCTTCATCACCACCGCCTGCTGCGAGATCGTCGGTCTCGACGACGATTGTTTCGAGCTGCGTAGCTTGCGCCGCTACCGTGACGAGGTCCTGGCCAAGCAGCCGGGCGGCGCGGCGGCAATCGCGCGCTATTATGCGCAAGCGCCGCATATTGTCGCGCAGATCTCCGCGCAAAGCTTGATCTCGGTCTATGCGTGCTTCGTGCTGCCGGCGGCACTCGCCGCCAGGCTCGGGCTGAACGCACTCGCCTATCGTCTTTATGTGCGGATGCTCGATGAGCTCAGCGCCGAGACCGTCCCGGACACACCAACGGGCGCGAAAAACGTCCCGCGCCCGTTGCTTTAACGGGGCGCGATTGCCCTTGCCTTGAGGGACAGATGGCGCACATCGAGCGGCCTCATTGTGCGCCCCGTCACACTTGCTCAAGACGCAAAGCCCCGGCTTCGCCCCATTGAGGTCGGCCTGGCGCCCCACTC
>Ga0209386_1001149_pt1 | contig 11221 bp, 10 predicted proteins | sample NGEPertwo_FD_184510 | JGI IMG/M metagenome (GOLD analysis project Ga0209386, IMG submission 184510) | Arctic peat soil microbial communities from the Barrow Environmental Observatory site, Barrow, Alaska, USA - NGEE Permafrost154B-two... | ecosystem: Environmental > Terrestrial > Soil > Wetlands... | reverse complement strand
GTGCAGCGAGAAGAAGCTGCCGACCAGGGCCATCACGTAGACCGCGAGCAGGCTGAGGCCCCAACCCACGGGCTGAGGATCGAAGGCCATGGTGGGCGGCATCGACATTCCCGCCCCAAGGGACAAGAACATGCCGATGGCGGCGGCAATGGTGACCAGCACGGCGATCTGGATCAGCAATTGCCGGTAGAGGTAGACGTTCGAGGCGCCCAGCGCTTTCATGGCGGCAATCTGTCCCGTCTTGTGCAGCGTGGTGATGTAGAAGAAGACTCCGATGAAGAGCGCGCCGATGACCAGCGACACCCACTGGATGCCGTCGGTGGCCAGCACCATGACGCTCATGCCGTTACCGGCGAGGGCGGCATCCTCGGGAGTGGCGACCTCGAATCCGAAGCCGAGCTGTTCTTCCAGATCCGCCGGCGAGACCCCGTCCGCCAACTCGACGGCCACGATGGAGGCGGAGCCCTGCAGCGGCGGAGAGATCCCTTCGGACGCCTGTTCGCTGCCGGGCACGTCTTCGCCCCCCGCTGACGCCTCTTGGCCGGTCTTCCCGAGGGCCGTGGCCAGGTAGATCTCCTCCCAGGTCGACATGTCCACGTAGAAGGTGGGGACCATGATGTAGCGACGGTTTTCGGTGAAGCCGACAACCGTCAATTCGCGGCCTATGGGGGTGAGGCTGACCGTGTCGCCCAGTTCAATGCCGTCGACCTTGGCGGTGACGTCGACGATGGCCTCGCCCGGTCCGGGGGGCCCGGCTTCCCCTTCGACCTGGGGCAATTGCTCCCACTCTCCGCCCAGTCCGAATAAGCGCGCGTCAAAGCTCGCAGCGTTCTCGCCGGCGCCGGCCCCGGAGACGCTGGCCTCATTCGGCTCGGCGGCCACGGAGATCATTCCGTGACCGACGGGATAGGCGTTGTCCACCCCTTGGCTTTCGGCGACCGCAGATACCGACCGCGCGCTTAGCAGGCTGCGCTCGAGCGCCAGCTGCGTATCTCCTTGAAAAACCAGGGCGTCGGCTTTCAGCGAGCCTTTGGCTCCAGTCATGCCCGTGATCAGTCCTTCGCTCATCGCGCTCATCAGCATGACGAGGGCGACAACCAGGCCTACGGCTAGGGCGATGAGGCCAAACCTAACCTTGCCGTTAAGCAGCTCTTTGAGTGCGAGCAATATCCGCGTCCTTCCACACGTTGCGACCCCAAGCAGTCTAGACCTCGGCGGGACTCGCTTCCAGTCATCGCCGGATGGCCGAGTTTCCCCCGGCCGTTTTCGGGCAAGTATCGAGTCAGCCTAAATAGATGAACACCAGCGATTCCCACAGCGGCTATCCGCTCGCCCGATAGGAGCAAAGACATGAAGGACCGCGACACAGCCCGCAACCCCCGCCCGGACCAGGCCACCAATCGTCGGCTCGACCGCCTGCGATGGTACAACCTGGCGATGGGCGTCTTCCATCTGGCCCAAGGCGTGCTCATCCTCATCCTCGCCAACGACTTCACCCTGCCGGTGCTGGGTCATTTTCTCGAGGGTCCTCCCGGAAGCGCGCCCCCTGAACCGACGCTCCTGTTCGATCTGCGCGTCGCATGGGGAGTGGCGGCCTTCGTCTTCATCTCGGCGCTAGCACACTTCACGGTTTCGCTCTTCGCCTACGGCTGGTACCGCAACCAGCTCCTGCACAGGCGCAATTACGCCCGTTGGATCGAATACTCTTTCAGTTCCTCCATCATGATCGTGCTGATCGCCATGCTCACCGGGATCTACAGCGCGGCGGCTCTGGTCGCCCTCTTCGGCGCGAACGCGGCCATGATCCTCTTTGGTTGGTTGCAGGAGAAGTACGAGAGGCCGGGAGAGATCGCCGGCAGCGGCTGGCTCTCGTTCATCTTCGGGAGCATCGTGGGCATCTTCCCTTGGGTGGCGATCGCGATCTACCTCTTCAGTCCGGGATCACCCGCGGAGCCGCCAGCCTTCGTCTACGCCATCTTCGTTTCGCTGTTCGTCTTCTTCAACATCTTCGCCCTCAACATGGTCCTGCAGTACAAACGGGTGGGTTGGTGGAGCAACTATCTCTTCGGTGAGGCCGTCTACGTCTTCCTCAGTCTGACCGCCAAGACCGCCCTGGCCTGGCAGGTGTTCGCCTCGACTCTGGTCGAGTAGGGGGGAGGGCCTGCCCGGGAGGCCAGGCTCAAAAACCCCCGACCGGCGGGTGGTTGGTCAGCCCATTCGCAGGGCGTACGGCGAAGACATCGAGCTTAGTCTGGCATTGTCACAGTCAGACGTAACCCGAGAACGTTGGGGGAAGCACGATGTCCAAGTTCAAACTGGAGAACATAGGCCGTACGGCGGCGCGCCATCCCTGGCGCACCATGGGGAGTTGGTTGCTCCTGGTAGTGGCGGCGGTGGTGTTGAACGCCACCCTTTTGGGTGACGCCCTCACCGCGACCGGCAACTTCACCGACGAACCCGAGTCGCTTCAAGCGGCCAACCTTGTAGAAGAGATATACGGTCCCGATCAGGTAAGCGAAATGGTGATCGTGCGGTCGGAGAAGATGACCGTCGACCACCCGGGGTTCGCGGCTTATGTCGAGGAACTTGCGGCGAACTTCGCGTCCCTGGGGCCTGATGTCGTTGACGGGGTTATGACCTTTGCCCAGACGAACGACCCCAGCCTGGTCTCGGCGGACCGGCACGCCACCCTGATCCCCGTGATCCTGGCGGGCGACGCCGATCAGGCGCTGGCCAATGTGGACCCGCTCATCGAGATGGCGCGGGGCGCTGACGGCAAGGGGGGTTATCAAGTGCTCATCGCGGGCGGAGCCAGCATAGGCGAGGACTTCATGAAGATCGCCGAGCAGGACGCCCTGACCGGCGAGAGCATCGGCGTCGGCGTTGCCCTGCTCATCCTGGTAGCCGTCTTCGGTGCTTTGGTCGCCGCCGCTGTGCCCGTGCTCCTTGCCGCCATCAGCGTGGTCGTCGCCCTAGGCGCGACGGCCCTGATCGGGCAGAAGTGGGACCTGGCCTTCACCGTGACCAACGTGATCACCATGATGGGCCTGGCCGTCGGTATCGACTACTCCTTGTTCATTCTTTCGCGCTTTCGCGAGGAACGGCGGCGCGGTCTCGAGAAGTACGACGCCATCGGCCGCGCCCAAGGCACCGCCGGCCGGGCCGTGCTCTTTAGCGGCATGACCGTGATGGTGGCCATGACCGGCCTCTTCTTCATGCCTTCAACGGTCTTTCGCAGCCTCTCCATCGGCTCGGTGCTCGTGGTGGGCGTCGCCATCCTCGCCGCGCTATCCCTGCTGCCCGCACTGCTCGGCCTGCTGGGCGACCGCATCAATGCCGTGCAGCCCGCGGCACTCTTCCGGCGAGTGTTCCGCCGCTCCCGGGATAGGTCCGCCTCCGAGGTCACGCAGCCCGGCTTCGGTCTTGCTGCTGCGGAACAGCACGGCTTCTGGGACAAGGTAACCCACGCCGTCATGGCGCGGCCGGTGATCAGACTGCTGGTAGCGGTCATCCCGCTGGCTTTCGCCGCTTCCTTCTACTTCGACCTGAATCCCGGCACCTCCGGGGCCTCGACCCTCCCCGAAAGCGCCCCGACGAAGGCCGCCTTCGACATGCTCGACCGCGACTTCTCCTTCGGCCAGATGGCTCCGGTGGAGGTGGTCATCGACGGCGATCCCACCGCGCCGCAGGCCGCCGCCGCCATCGAGCGGCTGCAGGATTCCCTCGCCGCCGACGCTGCCTTCGCCGTTGCCGGTGAAGTCGAGGTCGCACCCCGTGGGGATCTGGGATTGCTCAATCTGGGATTGATGATGGATCCCAACTCCGAGCAGGCCGAAGACGCCGTGCGCCGCCTGCGCGCCGAGCACATCGCTGAGGCCTTTGCCGGTACTGAGGTGCCGGTCCTGGTCGGCGGAGAGACCGCTCTCAACGTGGACTTCTTCGCCACGGTGAACACCTACACGCCGTATATCTTTGCCTTTGTGCTGGGGCTGAGCTTTGTGCTCCTGATGATGGTCTTCCGCAGCCTGGTGGTTCCGGTGAAAGCCATCCTGATGAACCTGCTCAGCGTGGGCGCCGCCTACGGCATGCTGGTGCTGGTCTTCCAGAAGGGTATCGGCGCCGATTTGCTCGGCTTTCAGCAGACTCCGCGGATCGAGGCCTGGCTGCCCATCTTCCTCTTCTCGATTCTTTTCGGGCTCTCCATGGACTACCACGTGCTGCTCCTCAGCCGTATCCGGGAGCGCTACGACGAGTCTGGCAACAACACCGAGGCGGTGGCCTTTGGACTGCGCTCCACGGCGGGCCTCATCACCGGTGCAGCGGTCATCATGGTCGCGGTGTTCGGCGGATTCGCGGCCGGCGACCTGGTCATGTTCCAGCAGATGGGCTTCGGACTCGCCGTCGCCGTGCTGCTGGACGCGACCATCGTCCGCTCGGTGCTCGTGCCGGCATCGATGAAACTCCTGGGCTCGGCCAACTGGTGGCTGCCTCGTCCGCTCGGTTGGCTGCCCGATCTGCGCGTGGAGGCTCAGGATCAGCAACTGCAACCGGCCTACGTGCGGGAGCGTCGACGGTCCTAGCAATCCTCCCTGGGGGGCGTGCGGTGCCCCGCGGCCGCCGCGCGCCCCCGAAATGGACTCCCCTCTCTCGCCGAATAGCCGCCTCATCCGAGGCGGCTCCTGGTTTTGATGGGAAGTAGAAGCGGAAGTAGGAGATGAGATGAACGCGATCGATTTCGAGAGAACCCTCAAAGCCCCCTTCCGTGACGCGGAGTGGATCACCAAGGCCCTTCTTGGGCTGGTGTTCGTGGTGCTCGGAGTCACTTTTCCCGCGGTGGTCGGCGCGGGCTTTGTCTCGGCCGCCGCTTCGGCCTCGGCGGCGGCTTCGAGGAGTGGGGGAGCCCGGTCGAAGTCAGCGGGGAGCAGCAAGACGAGTTGCTCCTCGGCGTCTGAGCCGGTGAGGCCGGCGCGGTAGCGGGCGGTGGCGATTTCGACCACCTCGGCGGTCCCCAGCCAACCGAGGGCGAATCCCGCCGCGGTTTCGCGCATATCGGGGGTGGCGTGGGCCAGGACGAACTCCGTGGAGAGCTCGAGGACCACTCGACCACAAGGACGTTCATTCGGCGAAGCCAACTTTCCGCCTCTCCTTCGCACGGCGGCAGGAACGCGAGAGTAGCGGTTGCGGACCGGCCGGTCCGCAGCAGGGTTTGTCACTGGCTGATGGGAGGGTTCGCAGGCATTCGGACCGCAGGTGCGGCTCGTGTACGATTGAAGAAGTGTCTTCGCGTTCGCGGGAGGGAGGATTGCGTGGTCGATGATCTCGGTCAGCGAATTGCCGTCTGGGAATCCGGGGCGGCCGAACGAGGGGTGGCGCTGCGCGCGGTTTCCATCGCCCAGGTGGTGTTCGATCCGCGGACAGTGCTCAAATGCCAGTTTGGCTGCCCGGCGTGGGGCCGGCGGTGGACCTGTGGGGCCGAGGCCTGGGGACCCGACCGCTTGATTCCGCTGTTGAGCATGTACGAGAACGTGCTCATCCTGACCGGCACTGATCTCGAGGCGGTGACTTCGGAGGCGCTCGCCATAGAACGGGCGGCCACGGTTAGCGGCTTTCCCTTCGCCTTGGCGGTCGCGGTGACGCTTTGCTCGACCTGCGGGGCCTGCACCTATCCGGACGGTGCCTGCCACAAATCGGATGATCTCCGGCCGGAGTCGGCGATGGCCGGCATGCATACCCTGGAAACGCTCCGGCGGTTGGGCATCGATACGCAGAGTGAAGACGGTTGGCTGCGGACCAGTTACGTCTTCCTCGAGTGAATGCAGGCCGGGATGGTCGGTGCTTTGCGGCTAGGGATCGCTCGGGCCGGGGCTCGCGCTGCGGCCGGGGGCCGCTCGGGTCAGGGCTTGAGTTGGGTCAGGGCTTGAGGCGCCAGCCGCGGTCAAGGAGCATCACGGCCAAGGCGAAGAGCCCCGCTGCGACCACCGTCGCGACCATCAGCGACGCCATCACGCTCGACTCGTGGAAACCGGTGAAGCCGGCCCGCGCGGCGTCCACCAGATAGTAGATGGGATCCAAGCGGGTGATCGTGGCCCAGGGCTGGGGCAGGTTGCCCACGGCGTAGAAGACGCCTCCCACCAGGGCGAGCGGGGCAATGATGAGGTTCGCCACCAGAGAGAACTGATCGAAGGTCTCGGCCCAGATGCCGGCCACGATGCCCAGCGAGGCAAAGACCAGCCCGGTGAGCGTCAGCGCCAGCACGGCCAAGAGCGGATTGGCGACTCCCCCGGCGAAAGCGCTTCCCACCAGGACCACGATCCCGGCGGTGAGCGTGGCGCGCAGCAGCCCGCCCGAGAGGTAGCCGGCGGCCAACTGCCACGGTCTCAAGGGGCTGGTCAGTACGTCCTCGATGTACCCCTCCCGCTTGGCCTGAAAGATGCTCGTGGCGTTGTTCCCGAAGGACTGATTGGCTACGGTCATCACGACCAGCCCCGGCAGGATGAAGGTCAGGTAGGGGAGGCCCTCGATCTGCCTGATGCGGCCGCCCAGGGCGCCGCCGAAGACCAGCAGGAATAGGAAGGCATTGAGCACGGGCGGCAGGATGGTCTGGGTCCAGACGATCAGCACGCGTCGGGTTTCCCGGCCGGCCAGGGCCAGGGTGCCCCGCCACTGCGCTCGGCGCAGGTCGCTTGGTGGGGCGCTCAATGCATTGCCTCCAGGTAGGCATCCTCCAAACGCCGCCGGCCGTCGGCGCTGCGTACGAGCTCCCGGGTCTCGCCCTCGGCCACGATCAGCCCGTCCCGGATGAAAGCGACCCGCTCGCAGAGCTCTTCGGCCTCTTCCAGATAGTGGGTCGTGAGCAGAACCGTGGTCTCCTGCTCTTGGTGCAGCCGGCGCAGGAAGCGCCATAACTCGTGGCGGAGCTCGAGATCGACTCCGGCCGTGGGTTCGTCCAGGATGAGCAGCCGCGGCCGGTGGGCCAGGGCGCGGGCGATGAGCAGGCGGCGCCGCATTCCGCCGGATAGACGGTCGGGGCGGGTTCGGGCCTTCCCTCCCAGATCGAATGCGTCCAGCAACTCGTCGGCGCGTTCGTCGGCCTCCGCCCGACCGAGTCCGAAGTAGCGGGCGTGGTAGGTGAGCACCTCTCTGGTGGTCAGGAAGCGGTCGAGGTGCACCTCCTGGGGGGCCAAGCCGACCAGCATACGCGCGGCGGCGGCGTCGGCCACGGCGTCATGCCCAAAGACGAAGACATGCCCGGCCGCCGCCCGCACCAGCCCCACGATCACCCCGATCAGGGTGGTCTTGCCGGCACCGTTGGGGCCGAGCAGTCCAAAAAAGGAGCCCGCTGGGACCTCGAGCGCGAGCCCGCGAAGCGCATGGACTCCATCTGGGTAGTATTTGTGCAGGTCTGTGACCCGGAGCGCCGGAAGCATGGCGCCCATCATACGCGAGGTCGCCTCGTGCGCCCCACACAGCCTGCTGTGCGGGGCCCGCCAGGTACGACTGGCTGCGGCTCGTCACGACCGGCTCCGGGCAGGGAAGGCATGTCGAGAGGACAATCGAGACAGGAGGAGAAATGCCCGCGTATGTAGTTGCCCGTCTTTGCATCGAGAACGAAGAAGCCTTCGCACGATACCGCGAAATGGTGGGACCCACCATCGAGGCCTACGGGGGTCGGTACCTCGTGAGAGGTAACCGCTTTGACGTGGTGGAGGGAACCGATCGGGTCGACCGGATTGTCATCCTGGAGTTTCCCGACTTCGAGAGCGCGAAGCGCTGGCACGAGTCCGACCAGTATGAGCCGCTGAAGGCACTTCGGGAGAGCTGCGCCGAGACTCAAATGTTCATCGCTGAGGGGGCTGCGTAATTAGCCGAGCTAAGTGAAGCCTAATCCCTGCCTCATTCCCGCCTTAAGGCCCGGTTGGACAATGGAGTTGTAGACGAAGTTGTCAGACTGAGGAGGCCGCCATGAGTACGCACGGTTTTCGAGTAGCAGCGGTGGCAGTGGTGCTCGTCGGGCTCGGGTTGCTGGCGGCGGTTGCCCAGGCATTTTCCCCCGTGGGCCAGCCGGGATCTCCGGGATTTGCCCTGCCGGTCAAGGACGCGCAGATGTTGGCGGTCGTCGAGTCTTGCTTCCCGGGCGATCAGGAGCGGGACCAGAACCAAGCCAACGATCAAACTCGTGACAACCTTCAGAGCCGTGACCGCGACCATGATTGCCTCCCCGGAGATTGCCTCCCTGGCGTCGAGTTGGATTGCGACCGAGTCAGGCTGCAGGCGCAAGATCAACGGCAGGATGCGAATTGCGGCTCCGGTCCTGCGGAGGCCTCGCAGTTGCGAGAGCGCGCCCAAGGGCAGGAGCGCGTGGTCTCAGATCAGGGGCCAAAGCAGGACGAAACCGACCTAAAGCAGGCGCGTAGTCAAGGGCCGCTGCACCAGCAGGTGCAAGAGCGGGTCCAAGCGCAGATCCATGTATCCGACTCGACCGCTGTGACTGCGCGCGAGCAACGCCAAATCGAGAGGCCGCTGAACGGGCAGGCTCAGGAGCAGAATCGCGTTACCACGGAGACCCAAGCCGAGCTACGTGAGCAACAATGCACTGAGACGCAGGCCCAGGTCGGTGAGCCGGAGGGGAAGGGTAAGCGCTAGACCCCGCCCTCCCTGGAGCAACGGCTCCCCGTTTAGCTCGATACCCTCTCCCCGGGGCCCACGTTCCTCGCGTGGGCCCTCTCTCTTCGTCACAATAGGTGGGGACTTTTCGTGGCCACCAGTGGGGACTTTCAGATGGCCATTGACAGCCTGGGTGGTTGAGGAAGATTCGCTGGTTCGGCGAACAGAAGAAGTTGTTGATCGACTGCGCGCCGCTGACGAAGGCCTAGGAGCGAGCGCGTCGGGAACTTGATGCGGAATCAGGTGGTTGAGGCGGGGACCGTTGTGTCTCGGCCGATGGGGCGTCATTTGGCGCCACCGGAGGGCACGTCCTGTTTGTTCTGCCCACCTGAAGTTGTACGATGGCATCCGGCCTCACTTTACTTGTCATACTGACGAGGGCGGGGGGGGGAACGCATCGCTCGGCGACTGACTCGAGATGACGCAATGCGACTACAGTGGGAGCAGGTTTGGCGTTCACGCAATCCGGTCGTGAAGGCATAGTCGTTTCCGCCGCCCAGAGCGGCGGCACCCACACCAGCCGCACTATGATGCTCGAGGATCTCTCGACGGTCCTGGATTGCGTAGCTCCTGACGCCCCTCAAGCCGAGTACAAAGCTGCCATCGTCGGCCATAACTGCGTGGGCAAAGGCACCCTTACCGGTCGTCAACGCACCTACCGCTATCTGCGCGAACTCTACGCCCTCGACCCCGCCGCCCTTGTCTTTCGGGCCTTGCGTGACTTGTGGGATGTCGACCTGGAGAGTCGGCCCTTGCTGGCACTCCTGAGCGCCCTGGCGCGCGATCCGGTGTTGCGGGCGACCGCGCCGCCGGTACTCCATGCACCCGAGGGCTCCCCGGTCGACGCCGCCATGCTGGCTCGCGCCGTCCAAGACTGCTACCCGGGCAGCTACGGTGACGCCATCGCCGCTAAAATCGGTCGGAACGACGCCTCCAGCTGGACCCAGTCCGGCCACCTGGTCGGCCGGACGAACAAGAACCGGGCGCGGGCACAGGCCACGCCGGCCGCACTCGCATACGCCCTGCTCATCGGTCACACTGAAGGCCTCCGCGGCAGCGAGCTCTTCGAGAGCGAGTGGGCACGGAGGCTCGATCACCCCGCTGCCTCCCTCCGCGAACTCGCCGTCCGTGCGTCGCAGCGGGGCCTCATCGAGTACCGCCACGGGGGTGGGGTGACTGAGGTGGGATTCAAGCTGCTCCACCGTCCGTTCGCGGCGGCGGAGCCGAGTCCGGGATAAACATCATCATTGACTGCCGAGATGATAACGTTAACGAGGCGTGATGAGTATGTTCACTGGAAGCACGGCGGCGAGAACTGGTGAGCGCTTGTCGACCGAAACCATCATCATCTTCCGTACTATAATGATCACGAAATCCCCAATTGATAAGGTTTTGGGAACGTGATGATAATGATGAACGGAATTCCAAGGAGTGCTTCTGGACCGCCTGCAGGTGAGGCCGGCTCATTCTCGCCGGGGTTCCTCGAGGCTCAGCCGGTTTCTCCCAACCTGGTCCAGGTCATCCGCCTGCTCGGCGAGTACAAAGGGAAGGAGACCCTCTACCTACAGCAGACGCCTCAGGTGTTGGAGGCGTTGCGCGAGAGCGCGATCATCCAGAGCACCGAGTCGTCGAATCGTCTCGAGGGCGTGATCGCATCTCCCAATCGGATCCGTGAGTTGGTAGAGGAGAAGGTGGCCCCGATCAACCGCTCAGAGCAAGAGATCGCGGGGTATCGGGACGTGCTGGCTACCATTCACGTGAACCACGACCATATGGCCCTGAGTGCGAATCTGGTGCGTCAGCTACACCGGGATCTCTTCCAGTTCACCGTGGCCGGCGGCGGCAGCTACAAGGTAGCCGACAACCAAATCACGGAGAAACGACCCGACGGGACGGTTGTCGTACGCTTTCAGCCGGTACCGGCATGGCGGACTGCCGCGGCGATGGAACAGCTCCACGACGGTTTCGGCGAGCGCTGGGAAGCCAGAGACATCGAGCCGCTGTTTGTCATCGCTGCCTACGTCCTTGACTTCCTGTGCACCCATCCCTTCCTCGACGGGAACGGTCGACTCTCTCGGTTGCTGACTACGCTCCTTCTCTATCGCGGCGGTTTCTGCGTTGGCCGATACATCAGTCTGGAGCAGGTCGTCGAGGAGACTCGAGAAGGCTACTACGAGGCCCTCTATGCGTCGTCGCAAGGCTGGCACGAGGGGTCGCATTCGTTGCTTCCTTGGTGGGAGTACCTTCTGGGAGTCGTGCTGCACAAGGGGTACCAGAACTTCGAATCTCGCGTTGGCACCCTGACGTCTCAGCGTGGAGCGAAACGGGAGATGATCAGAGACGCTATCGAGCGCCTGCCGCCGACGTTCCGAGTCCGTGATATCGAGCAGGCGATGCCGGGAATCAGCCGGCCAACAGTCCACAGGGCGATCAAGGAACTCAAGGACGAGGGCAGCATCCGGCTTACTCGAGGGGGGAGGGACGCGCTGTGGGAGAAGGTTCCTCAATCCTGATGACCGAGGTTGGCTTCAAGCTACTGCTGCGGCAGTCCCCACCC
>Ga0209386_1001148_pt1 | contig 11229 bp, 8 predicted proteins | sample NGEPertwo_FD_184510 | JGI IMG/M metagenome (GOLD analysis project Ga0209386, IMG submission 184510) | Arctic peat soil microbial communities from the Barrow Environmental Observatory site, Barrow, Alaska, USA - NGEE Permafrost154B-two... | ecosystem: Environmental > Terrestrial > Soil > Wetlands... | reverse complement strand
CCGAGAGAGTTGCCGGGGCTTCTTTCAGTTGTAATTATAGGAATGCTTAATGGTTTGGGAGACATAAGAATTGCAGCGGTCGCGAACGTTATTGGAGGAGTAGGCCTGATTCTCTTTGGGATGGCACTTAATGAGTTTTCATTAATCTTAATCTTTCTTTTAATTTACAGCACGGGTCAGCATATTTACATGCCGCTTTCCAGTACAATTGCCATGTCTTTTGCAAAGGGCGATAAATTCGGAGAAAGACTTGGGCAGATTCAAGGGTTGGGAAGCCTTGCCATCATTGTGTCCAGTGCCATTTTATTTGTAGCCTATAAATTTATTGATGTATCCTATCAGACTGTGTTTACCATTGCAGGAGTTGCAATGCTGCTGGCAGGTGTTCTTTTCTTTGTAATCGGCAATAAAAGCCATAAAATTGTTTCAGAAAAACGTTTTATATTTCGCAAAGAATATAAAATGTATTACATTTTGCCGCCAGGATTTAGTTTTACTGAAGCGTAATTATGAAAATCCCAACAAAATTTCCAATAAAAATCCCGACGTAAAACAATATACAGAAATTCTTTAAATATGATATAATTATTAAGTAAACTTTCTTAGGAGGAAATAAGTATGAGTGAAATAGAAAAGAATGAAACACAGATATCATCTAACTTTATCCACAATATTATCGATAAGGATCTTGAAACCGGGAAATATGGAAATAAGGTCTATACTAGATTCCCGCCAGAGCCAAACGGCTATTTACATATAGGACATGCAAAGTCTATTTGTTTAAATTTTTCAACAGCAGAAAAATATAATGGTAAATGCAACTTGAGATATGATGATACAAATCCTGGAAAAGAAGATGTCGAATATGTTGATTCAATTGAAGCCGATGTGAAATGGCTTGGATTCAACTGGACGAAGCGTCTTTTTGCGTCTGATTATTTTGAAGAAATGTATCAGTGTGCCGTGGAACTAATAAAGAAGGGCAAAGCCTACGTTTGTGAATTGACCGCTGAGGAAATGAAGGAATACAGGGGTACATTGACAGAGCCAGGTAAAGAAAGTCCATCGAGAAACAGAGGCATTGAGGATAATCTGAAGCTTTTTGATGAAATGCGCAATGGTAAGCACGCTGATGGAGAGATGGTATTACGGGCAAAAATAGATATGTCTTCTCCAAATATTAATTTAAGAGACCCTATTCTGTATAGAATTGCACATCAAACTCACCACAATACTGGAGATGACTGGTGCATATATCCAATGTATGATTATGCTCACCCAATCGAAGATGCAATTGAAGGAATAACACATTCAATCTGCACGCTTGAGTTTGAGGACCATAGGCCACTATATGACTGGGTGCTTTCCGAATTGGAATGGCCGACTCCTCCGCAGCAGATAGAATTTGCAAGGCTAAACCTTACCAATACTGTAATGAGCAAAAGACATCTGAAAGCCCTGGTAGATAACAACCAGGTTGAAGGCTGGGATGATCCTCGTATGCCGACGATAGTAGGGCTTAGAAGAAGGGGGTATACCTCAGAGTCAATCAGAGATTTTTGTGATAGAATTGGAGTTTCGAAAGCAAACAGCATGGTGGATATTGCCCTTCTTGAACACTGTATCAGAGAAGACCTTAAGACAAAAGTGGAAAGCAGGAATGTAATCGAAAACCCGGTTAAGGTTATTATCACCAATTACCCTGAAGATAAATTTGAAGAAATGGAACTTGAAAACAACAAGGAAGTCCTTGAAATGGGAAACAGAATGATTCCTTTCAGCAGAGAACTTTACATTGATGGAGAGGATTTTCAGGAGTTCCCTCAGAAGAAGTATTTCAGATTGTTTCCGGGGAATGAAGTCCGTTTAAAGGGCGCCTACTTTATTAAATGTAATGATGTTATAAAAAATGAAGATGGGTCGATTAAAGAACTCCAATGCACTTACGATCCAGAAACAAAAAGTGGAAGCGGATTTGAAGCCCGTAAGGTTAAAGGGACAATTCATTGGGTGGAGGTAAAGACAGCTGTTGAAGTAACAATAAGATCTTACGGATATTTAATGATTGAGGATGAAAATGGCGAAAATATTATTAACCCTGATTCTCTTCAACTAATCAAAGCGTATGGGGAGCCGGCAATAAAAGATGCTGCGGCTGGGGAAAAATTTCAGTTTTTCAGACACGGTTATTATATTGCGGATGAAATACTAAATACAGAAAAAAAGAAGATATTCAACAAAATAGTTGACCTGAAAAGCTCCTGGAAAAAGTAAGCCCATTATAAGCAGGAGAGAATGGGCTTGTATTTTACAGAACCCTTGCAATCAGTCATTTAAAAAATCAGTTATTCACAGGCACCCTGTGGATAAGTATGATACCAGTACTATTTCCAACACAAATGAAGAGCAGATAATTAATGTGTATATTTTAATACACATCAATTATCTGCTTATTTTAAATCAGTCAAAACTTATCCACAGGCTCAATTTACAAAAACCCACCAACTGCAAGGGTTATTTTTTTAACAAACCCATTCTCTCCTGCTTATAATGGGTTTCCCCAAAGTTCTTCGTCACTAGGGGTTGGATTATCAGGCATAAAGTAGGCAATTCTTGAAATATTAATCAAATGCTTGTAATCAAGGTTCTCGGATATGCTGTTGTGACCCCAGGAACCGCACCCTAATGTGTTGGTAGGAGCTAAACCATTGTTGAAACTTCCCCCGGCACTGCTTGCGCAAACCTGGTTGACAAGAAAACGGGAAACAGACAATTCTGTCCCAATGTATTCTATGTGTGCCTTATTGTTTGAATGAATTGAAACACTGTGACCCTTGCCTTCAACTTCAAGATTTGCTTTGGCAATTTCAACCCCTTCTTCAAAGGTATCGTATTTATAGGCAGAAAGAACAGGGCACATTTTTTCTTTAGCCAGAATGTCAGATTCTCCAGATCCATCCGCTTCAACAACAATTACTTTGGTGCCTTCAGGAATGTTTATTTTTGCAATCGCTGCGATGGATTGCACAGACTGGCCAACTGCGTGTCTGCTCATATGACCTTCTTCATCAAAGATTGCAGTTCTTAAAGCTTGCTTTTCCTTTGAATCTCGGATAACATATGCGCCTTTTTTAGTAAATTCATCTAAAATATCATCAAAATCTTCGTTAGGGCAAATCACGCTTTGCTCGCCAGAGCAAATTATTCCATTGTCAAAAGCTCTTCCTGCGATAATTTTAGGAACAGCTTCTTTATAATCAATACCTTGATCAATGATACATTGAACGTTACCGGCGCCAACCCCAAGTGCAGGTCGGCCAGAACTGTAGGCGGCATTGACCATGCTCATTCCACCGGTTGCTATGACAGTATCGGCTGATGAAATCAGGTTTCTTGTGTTCTCTCTGGATTGAGTATCCAGTATTTGAACTAAATAGTCAGGCATGCCGAGTTTTTTAAGCTCATCGTTAATTAGCTCAACTGTTTTTGTACTGCATTCGATCGACTTATGGTGAGGTGTTATAATGATGGCATTTCCGCCTTTAAGTGCAAACATGATATTGCTCATGGGAGTCACGATAGGATTGGTACATGGGGTGATAGCTGCAACCACTCCAATTGGTTTGGCGACCTTTGTTATTCCCGTTTCTTCGTCTCTCTCAATAATCCCTCTTGATTTTTTGCCTTTCAGGTTATTCCAGATTATTTTTGACTTTTGCTTGTTTTTCGCAACTTTGTCTTCATAGTTGCCCATTTCTGTTTCTTTGACTGCAAATTCAGCCAGATATTCTGCATTATCGTAGACAGCCTTGCCAGCTGACTTCACCGCCAGGTCAACTTGCTCCTGAGACATGGTTTCGTAAATAGTTTGGGCTTTTCTTGCTCTTGAAATATATTCATTGATATATGTTTTGCTGTTAAAATCCATAATAAAATCCTCCTTTAGACTCTAAGATTAATTATAATTAAAAAAGGCTTGTTTATCAAGCCTAAGTCAAAATTAGTACAATATATAAATAATCTAAAGGTTGCAAACTCCCTTCAGCTTATTTTTAAAGGCTGCCAGAAAAGGTTCAAGATCAGCTTCATCATTTAATATCGCCGCTTCGAGATTGGCCGAGGCTTTTTCTAAGTACGGCAAACCTAAAGTGCCGGCAAGCCCTTTTACTGAGTGAGCAAGTCTTCTGGCATCAATAAGTTCCCCCTCAGCTAAGAGTTTAATTACATCCTCATAACTTGTTGCATAGTTTTCTTTAAATTTACTTAAGTGTTTATTATATAAATTTTCCAGGCCGCCCAGATTTTCAATAGCTTCAACTTTGCCTGCAAATGGATCTTCCAGACTTTCCGTCAGGATTTTCCGATCCAAGATTCTTCGCTCCACGTCGGGGGTTTTCGAACCATTCAGGTCAAATCCTTTTGAACCGTTCAGGTCAAATCCTTTTGAACCATTCAAGGTGGGTTCCTTTTTACCATCAGTGAGATATGGAGATAATGTATTATATAGCTGAGAAAAATTAAAAGGTTTTGGGATAAAAGCCTCTATGATGTTTTTGTATTCCTCTACAATTTTTTCGTCAATACTTGTTGCACTAAGGGCGATGATCGGAATTTTGATACCCATCTTGTTTTTAAGGATTTTTGAAGCTGTATAACCATCCATATTTGGCATATGAATATCCATTAAGATTAATTGATAATATCCTTCAGGTGCTTTTTTGCATAATTCCAAAGCGATTAGTCCGTCAGGCGCATTTTCGCAAACGATGTTAACCTCAGCTAAAAGACTTTCTATAACTTCATAATTAATATCGTTGTCCTCGACGACAAGAACTCTTTTGCTCTCTCCATCAAATGGCGCAGAGGAATCAAGCGCAAATGAATCAATGAATTTGTCAGGAGAGACTTTTATCATTGGAACGGTAAAAATGAATTTACTCCCCTTGTCCTTTGTGCTCTCAACCCAGATTTCACCGCCCATTGCATCTATTACATTTTTGCATATGGTTAATCCAAGACCTGTTCCCTTATGCTGCTTGGTTAAAGGATTTTCCAGCTGCTTGAATTCCTGGAATAGTTTGCCTAGGTCTTTTGAATCCATCCCTAATCCGGTATCCTCCACTGTAAATTTTAATACAACAGAATCCATGTTTTCGTCTAAAGACTCCACCAAAAGTTTGATATATCCTTCATTGGTAAATTTTGTGCTGTTATTAATAAGGTTCAGTAATATTTGAGTTAACCTGGTTTTATCAGTTGATATACACAATTCGGGGTTGTAGTTATATTCGGTTTTCCATAATATGTTTTTTTCCCCGATTAGAGCAGTGGCAATACCCTCAATTTCCGAAAGCAAATTCGTTAATAAGATATCTGTGGGATAAAATCTAAAAGAAGAATTCTTTATTTTCGAAAGATCCAGAATATCGTTAACCAGGTTTAACAGCAAATCGGAAGAGGTAGTGATTCTATCCAAAATAGATTTCTGCTTCTTGGAAAGCTCGGTGTTCTTCAAAACGTAGGAAAGACCAATAATAGCGTTTAAAGGGGTTTTTATCTCATGAGTAATATTTGCAATAAAGGCATCTTTTGCTTTTGAATGGAATTCAATTTCCTTTAGCTGATTCTTTAACTGAATCTCCATATTTACCAAATCAGTAATATCTCTTATTATGGTTACAAAATTAACCTGATCCTTTTCATCCCTGATGGCAAAGCGGCTGACATCTATATGTTTTAGATTATCTGAGGTATGAACTGTAACAGTAGAATGAATAAGACCTTCCTCAAAGCTTGCCGGTTTCGATACCACTTTTGTAAATTCTTTTGGAAGCAGGTCCAGAGGAGACTTGCCAATAAGATTTTTTTCTGAGATATTCATTATTTCTTTATATTGTTTGTTTGTATACTCGTATTTATTTTCAATATTGATTATTGCCAGACCAAAGTCGGCAGTTTCAACTGTTGTACCAAAAAGATTTCTGTAATAAGAATTGTTTCTATTTGTAATGACGGCATAATAAGCTACAAACGCTCCGAAAGCCGCTAAAGTAAGTGATAAAAAAAGAGAAAGGAGCCCAAAAATATTTTGAAGCTTCAAATTAGTATCTTCATAGTCATTGATACGAGTAATATAGGAACTGGTAAATTTATTCATAAAATAATCAAATTGATTCAAGGAATTGCTATAGAATGGATCAGTGAATATGGTGCTGTCTTTATCTTTAACGGAGTTAGTAAAATAGGAAACAAGCTGATTGAAACTGTCTAAATACATTTTATATTCGGTTAATTGATTCCCTTTAATGTCAAGTCTTCCTGTCAGGCTGCTCATATTGTACTTCTCTTCAGATAAGCTCCCGGTAATCCAGGTGGAAGCCTGAAGGTCTGACGTCAGGTCGAAATTCAAATTAATATAATCGTTATTCTTATAATCCTTGACCAACTTCAGAAAACTATCTTTGCTTTCCTGATTATTTGTTAAAATGTATTCCCTGGAAGTTTGCTGCAGGGAACCCAACAGATAGGAATAAGATAAATTAAGATTCATCAATAAGGTTTTTTGGGTTTCATATTTTGATACAGCATTTCTATAGAAAAAAGAACCGGAAGCAGTGATTATTAATAGAGAGGAAAGGATAACGACAATTATCAATAAGGTAACAGGTTTCCTGATTTTCTTAAACATGGCACACCTCCTATACTCGTTATAATTGAATTTTAGCCTTTTCTTGAGTAAATGTAAAGAAGTTCTGTCAATGTCCTATTAAAGGATTATATTTAACTTGAAGGTAGACTGCAAAAATGGTAAAATATAACAGTGCGTAGGAGGGATAAATGGAAATAAATAATCTGGCAGTCGATATTTTAATAACATCAATCAGTATTATAGTTGGGTTTTTAGGAGGATATTTTGCTGTTTACGCTTTCAATAAATTTCCGGCAGACTGGTTTTGTGATTATGGGGAAAAGCCTGACCAGAAATTGATTGCTAAAGAAGCAAAGAGAATCAGAAGCTATCCCTGGAAACCCGCTCTTGCCATGGTATTTACCGTGATTTGCATAAAACTTGGGATTGAAAACTGGCAGTTTGCTATCCCTGCTGTCATTGCAATATGGATACTTGTTCAGATTATTATGGCTGACAGGCTGTATATGATTATACCCGATCAGTTTATTATCCTTTTGGCCGCTACCGGTTTTGGGTTTATCCCATTTTATGATAATTTCCTGGAGCCTGTATGGGGAGCGCTGTTAGGACTGGCGCCGATGATTTTGATTTACATAATTGGAAACCTGTTTTTTAAAAAAGAGATTATGGGGTTTGGAGATGTAAAGCTGATGGCGGCAATAGGATTCCTGCTTGGCCCCCTCGGAATCATATTTACTTTTATAACAGGATTTATCAGCAGCGGAGCTTTTTTTGGTGTTGCATTATTAATGAAAAAAGTCAAGATAAAGGATGAAGAACCGCTGGGGCCATTCCTTGGGATAGCTGCAATTCTCTATCTGGTTTTTTATAAAGATTTACACATGTTTTTAAATATTGTATAATGATTGGACTAATTGAGTTATTTTAACAGGTACTAAGAAATTAAGAATAAGGAAAGAGGATATATATGATTACAAGTAAACAAAGGAGCTTCTTGAGGAGCCTTGCTCATGATATTGAACCTTCAGTGTTTTTAGGGAAAAGTGGGCTGACACAAAATGTAATAGATGAGATTGATGTAAACCTGGAAAAAAGAGAGATTGTAAAAGTTAAACTTCAGGAAGGTTGTGAATTGACCCCAAAAGAAGTTGCCAATAAAGTCGGTGAAGTTCTTGGGGCAGAGTTTGTACAGGCAATAGGGAGGAAGTTTACACTTTACAGAGAGTCAGAAGATTACAAAAAAATTGAACTTCCAAAAGTGTCAAAGGTGTCGAGGGGACCAAAACCAGCAAAATCACCAAAACCAGCAAAACCACCAAAACCACCAAAACCAGAATAACAAGAAAGAGATTGAAGCCAAATGAAAAACCTGTTGCTAACAATTGAATATGATGGCAGTAATTTTTTTGGCTGGCAGAGACAACCTGATGCAAGAACCATTCAAGGCGATTTAGAAAAAGTTTTAAGTGAAATTTGCGGTTCGAAAATTTTAATAAACGGGGCCAGCAGGACAGATGCGGGAGTTCATGCATATGGTCAGACAGCCAGCTTTAAAGGGGATTGGACAATCCCGACAGATAAAATACTGGTGGCGGCAAACAATCTGCTGTCCGGGGGGCAAAATAATGCCGGGTCAGTCGGGGATGTCAGGATAACCCATATTGAAGAAGTTGCATTAGACTTTCATGCCAGATACAAGGCAAAAGGAAAAACCTATATTTATAAAATTAGAAATTGCTACGAAAAAGACGTATTTGACAGAAACTATGCTTATCAGATAGTAAAGCCATTGAATCTGGCATTTATGGAAAAAGCAGCCAGGGATGCCATGGGTACACATGATTTCAAGTGCTTTCAGGCAATGGGTGGAAGAGAGCTGAAATCAACAGTTAGAACAATATCAAACCTTCAGATTTATGAAGATGTACTTGAAGAAGAAGAAAATCCAGGCGGATTTTATGATAGAATTATTACAATAGAAATAACAGGAAATGGTTTCCTTTATAATATGGTAAGAATATTAACCGGAACGCTTGTGGATATTGGTGTTGGAAAAATAGGACAACGCGGTATGGCAATGGCAATTGAAAGCATGGATCGTGAAAAAGCAGGGCACACCGCTCCACCGCAAGGACTCTATTTGTCGGAAATATTTTATTAAGAGTAGCATGATATGTTTCACTAATTTGCAGTAATAAAAACAAAACAGTCGTCTTATTTGACGACTGTTTTGTTTTTATTATTATTTAGGAGTTTACACCCATGTAGAACTGGCATTATGGGTGGGGCATACGTTGTCTGAAAAACCCTCTTATCTGACAAATTATATAACGGAACTGTGATTAATTCCGTGACATTATCACTTTAATTTTGTATACTAGAAATAATGGATGCAGTAGAAAAAAACATTAGGAGGATACTATGGACAGACCAAGCTGGGATGAATATTTCATGGAAATGGCGGCTCTTACTTCAAAGCGTTCAACGTGCATGAGAAGACAGGTAGGTGCGGTGATTGTAAAAGATAAGCATATTATTGCAACCGGATATAACGGAGCACCAAGAGGGATCAAACATTGTGAGGAAAGAGGCGGTTGCCTTCGAGAAAAGCTAAACGTGCCTTCGGGAGAGAGACATGAACTGTGCATGGCGCTTCACGCGGAGCAAAATGCAATAATACAGGCAGCTACATTAGGGCAAAGTATAGAAGACGGCGTTATGTACGTAACCAATCAGCCCTGTGTTATCTGCGCCAAGATGATTATAAATGCGGGAATAAAGAGAATTGTCGTGAGGGAAGGGTATCCTGATCAGTTATCAAGAGATATTCTGGGTGAAGCAGGGCTAAGAATTGTAATGCTGGGAGAATAATAGGGGATTATAATGAATTTTATATTTATATTTTTTACGGCTTTCATATTGTCGTTACTATTTACGCCTGTAGCCATATGGATTGCACCAAAAATTGGTGCAGTAGATATACCGAAGGACACCAGAAGAATGCATACGAAACCTATGCCCAGATTTGGCGGCATGGCAATATTTATCGGAACGATGGCGGCGATAACGGTTTTTCTTGGGAATGACCCTAGAGCAATGGGAATACTTATTGGTGGTATTTGCATCTACGCCCTTGGGGTTGTTGATGATTTAAAGGGAATGCCGGCAAAGGTAAAGCTTTTGGGTCAGATTGGCTGTGCATCGATTGTGTTTGCTTTTGGAATCAGAATTCAGTTTATAACAAATCACTTTGGTGACGGGCATAGTTATTTGGTGGGGATTACAAGCTTTATCATAACGATCATCTGGATTGTAGGTATCACGAATACTGTGAATCTAATTGATGGTTTGGATGGACTTGCAGCAGGTGTTGCAGTTATTGCATCCTTATCTATTTGTTATACAGCATATATTCATGGAATGTATGAAGTCACTTTTGCAATGCTTGCAATAGCAGGGGGAGCCCTCGGATTCCTGCCTTTTAATTTTCATCCGGCAAAAATATTCATGGGAGACGGCGGGTCCTTGTTTCTAGGATTCATGCTTGCTGCCTTTTCCATTATGGGGCCAGTAAAAGGTGCGACTATTGTTGCAACCATAGTACCTGTTTTAGTTCTTGGCATTCCAATTTTTGACACGGCATTTGCGATACTGAGAAGATTAATCAACAGAAGACCGATTATGGAAGCCGATAAGGGACATTTGCATCATCGGATGATGGCTGTAGGTCTGGGACAAAAGAGAACCGTTTTGATGATTTATGGAATATGTGCAGTGATGGGTATAGCCGCTGTTCTTTACAGCAGAGATTTATTTGTTGAAACTATGGGACTTATTGCAGCAACATCAACATTTATATATATATATATTACAGACTCAAGTACCCAGAGGCTGGGAATAGAAGCAATTGATATTGCAGCTGAAGAAGAGGAATAATAACATGAAGGTAATGACAGTTTTTGGAACAAGACCTGAAGCCATCAAAATGGCACCCTTAGTAAAAAAATTAGAAGAAGCAGAGGATATAGAATCCATCTTATGTGTTACCGCACAGCACCGGGAAATGTTGGATCAGGTATTGGAATTATTCGAACTGCAACCTGACTATGATTTAAATATTATGAAACCAAATCAGACAATCAGTATGATTACCTCTAATGTTATTCTGGGACTTGAAGATGTACTTAAAAAGGAAAAACCTGACGTTGTGCTTGTTCACGGGGATACGACAACAACCTTTGCGACGGCTCTTGCCAGTTTTTATCAGCAAATCAAGGTCGGGCATGTTGAAGCGGGGTTAAGAACATACGATAAGTATTCTCCTTACCCAGAAGAAATCAACAGGGTGTTGACCGGCCATATAGCGGATTTTCATTTTGCTCCAACAAAGACAAATGTTGAAAATCTATTAAAAGAAGGAATTAAACAGGAAATTATATTTATAACCGGGAATACTGTTATTGACGCACTTTTAACAGTTGCAGGTAAGCCCTATGAATTTGAAGACAGTACTTTAAAGGCGCTGGACTTTGAAAACAGAAGAATTATCACAGTTACCTGTCACAGACGAGAGAATT
>Ga0209386_1001147_pt1 | contig 11232 bp, 11 predicted proteins | sample NGEPertwo_FD_184510 | JGI IMG/M metagenome (GOLD analysis project Ga0209386, IMG submission 184510) | Arctic peat soil microbial communities from the Barrow Environmental Observatory site, Barrow, Alaska, USA - NGEE Permafrost154B-two... | ecosystem: Environmental > Terrestrial > Soil > Wetlands... | reverse complement strand
GGTCTGCACGAGAGGCGATTCTTCAACCAGGTCTAGGCGCGCCGCCGCCGACTTGCGGACCTTCGTGGTCGGCGGCGCGTCGGCGAGACAGGCGCCGTGCAGCACGTTCTCGCCGTGGACACGATTGGGAGTGATGTGCCCGCGGGACGCTCAGCCGTTGATGGCGCCCTGGATCTCGGCGACAGTCCCCTCGCTCGGTAGGCCGCTCGACAACGTGACGACCATGACGGTCGGCCCGAACGACTTCGCTGCCGTAAACGCAGCCCGCAGGGCGGCGAAGACCGACTCTTCGCCTCCCGGGGCGAAGCTGCTCAGGCGGCCCACCGTGACGTCCACGCCCGCCTTGGCGGCGGCTTGCACGGCGGCTTCGATCGCCGCGTGCAGATGCGCCTGGCGTAGCGGGTAGACGGAGAACTGCAGACCGACCTGGTCCTGGGCTGCCGGCTCACTGGCGGTCATCGCTTGCCTCCTTCGTAGTTGCGCCTGCCGGCCACCGTGCGTGATGCACGGGGAACACGCCGGCGAGGCTCTGCCTTGGGGTTGAGATCTCTCCTCTCTGTTCCCTACGTCAGGGTCTGCAAAGCTCGTCCGCGAACCGGAGACGCCCTTGGCTTGTTCGCGCAGACGTCGACTCGCACGAGAGTCGGTCAATGGGGTCAGGTCAGTCTGGCGCCGACGGCGTCTACTTCCGCAGACTAATTAGTGTGGTAAACTATCGTCGTGACGAAGATTCCGGACATCGCGGCCGAGCCCGCAGCAACCACTCCTGCGCGATCGCCTGTGGACCCTGAGGTCGCGGCTCGCCTGCGCCTGGTCCTCAACCGTCTGGCGCGGCGTCTGCGCAGTCAGGCGACCGGGGACTTGAGTCCCTCGCTTGTCTCGGCTCTCGTGAGCATCGAGTTCCACGGCCCCATCAGCCTTGGGCAGCTCGCGGCGCATGAGCTCGTCAAGCCGCCGAGCGTGACGCGCATGGTGGCCGCCCTTGAGGAACGTGGTCTCGTGCGACGCGAGACGGACGCCGCCGACCGGCGCATCGCTCGCGTGAGCCTGACCGGCGAAGGTCGACGCACGTTGCGCCGCACGCGCACCCGCAAGACCGCCTATCTGGCAAAGCGCCTGCGCCAGCTCGACGAACCGCAGCTGGCCGTGCTGGTGGAAGCCCTGCCGGTCCTCGAGCGCTTGCTCGAGGAGGAGCGATGAGCCGCATCTCGGTCGCGGTGGCGACGCGTCGCCGACCTGCGTTCGCCGAGCGCATGTTCCGCTCGCTGCGCACACGCAACTATCGTCTCTGGTTCTTCGGGCAGATGGTCTCGCAGAGCGGCAGCTGGATGCAGGCCGTCGCCCAGAGCGCTCTCGTCCTGTTTCAGCTCCACGGCAATGCCGTCGACCTCGGCATCACGGCCGCTCTCCAGTTCGGGCCGGTGCTCGTGCTGGGTCCCATCGGCGGTCTGTTGGCCGACCGCTTCGACAAGCGCAAAGTGCTCCTGGCCACGCAGGCGGCGTTCACGGCGCAGGCCCTCGTGCTCGGCGTCCTCGTCGCGACCGGCGCTGTTCAGCTGTGGATGGTGTGGGTGCTCGCCTTTGTCATGGGCGCCATCAACTCGGTCGACAATCCCGCGCGGCAGAGCTTCGTCGTGGAGATGGTGGGTCCCGAGGACCTCACTAACGCCGTGGGCTTGAACAGTGTCATCGTCAACGCGTCCCGCATCGTGGGGCCGGCGATCGCCGGCATCCTCATCGTCACGATCGGGATGTCGTGGACCTTCATGCTCAACGCGGCCTCGTTCTTCGCGGTGCTCGCCGCGCTGTACGCCATGCGTCCGGCCGATCTGCAGCGCCTGCCGCCGGTGGTCGGCGCCAAGGGCCAGATCCGCGCCGGGCTTCGCTACGCCTGGGCAACCTGGGAGCTGCGCGTGCCGCTCCTCATGATGGCCGTGATCGGCACGCTCGCCTACAACTTCAGCGTGGTCCTGCCGCTCTTCGCGCACCTCTTCCAGCGTGGCGCCGGCACCTACAGCGCTCTGACCACCGCCATGGGTGTCGGTGCCCTGATGGGTGGTCTGATCGCCGCCGCCCGTCGCCGCCCCAGCTATCGTCTGCTCGTGCTGGTCACGTTCGCGTTCGGCGTGTTCCTTGTCGCCGTCGCCGTCGCTTCCTCGCTGTCGCTCATGCTGCTCTTGCTGGTGCCCATGGGTGCCGCCAGTGTGCTCTTCCTCGCCACGGCGAACTCGCTGCTGCAGCTCCACTCGACCGGGGCGATGCGCGGCCGCGTGATGGCGCTGTGGGCGATGGTCTTCCTCGGCTCCACGCCGATCGGCGCGCCGCTGACCGGCTTGTGTGCCGCGCACTTCGGCGTGCGCCTTACACTCGCGCTCGGCGGCGTGGCCACCCTGCTGACTGCGGGCGGGGCCGCCTTGGCGTTGCGCCGTCTCCGTGATGAACGAAGGGCGACGGCCGCGACCACTCGGGAGAATCGTGTTGCGACACACGGTCCAGAAGTCGCAGCCGGCGTCGAGCTCGCCCGCGTTGACGCCGACGCCCGCGCTCGGCGGGCGGAGACGCCCGGCGCGTGCTCGCAGATGCCGCGCTCTTCGCGATCGCTCATCGACGCCTGAGGCGGACCGCAGTCTGCCTGTCAATCGTGCTCGTAGCCGCTCGTGGCCCAGGCGTCGGCGTAGCTCTCGCTGATGTCGAAGGCGTCGCTGACGCTTGCGTGGAAACCGGTCGCGCGGTCGTCCTCGACTCCGCCGATCTTGGAGAGGTGCTCTTACTTGACCGTCTGGTGGAAGCGCTCGACGACGGGGTCGGCCCCGGGGGCGTAGTGGCGGGCGCCGTCCCCTACTCGCTCTCGAAGTCGATTCTGAACTCAGCCGAGGGTACACTCACCCGGTCAACAGCCCCCGTCAAGGTATGCGGGCGCGCAACACGAAAGGACCGGTCCTCGCATGACCCTGTACGTCACCCTTCCCGACGGCTCCTCCCTCGAACTCGACGACGGCGCCACCGTGCGCGACGCGGCGGCGGCGATCGGCCCGCGGCTCGCGAAAGCGGCCATCGCGGGCCGCGTGACCGCCGCCGCCGACCCCGACGTGACCCTGCTGGTCGACGCCGCGGCGCCGCTGCACGACGGCGATTCGATCGCCGTCGTCACCCTCAAGGGCGACGACCCCGACGCCGTCGACGTCCAGCGCCACTCCGCCTCGCACGTCATGGCGCAGGCCATCCTGCGCCTGTTCCCGGGCGCCAAGTACGCGATCGGCCCTACCATCGAGAACGGCTTCTACTACGACTTTCAGCTTCCCGAGCCCATCACCGAGGCCGACCTGGCGCGCATCGAGAAGGAGATGACCAAGGTCGTGAGCCAGAACCTTCCGGTCGAGCGCTACGAGCTGCCCGTCGACGAGGCGCTCGCGGTGTTCGGGGCCGGCGAGCCCGGCACGGGCCCCTCCGGCCTGCCCGTGGGCCTCGACCAGCCCTTCAAGGTCGAGCTCATCGAGGACCTCGTCACCGCCGCCGAGGCCGATGGCGGCGAGGTCCCGACGATCAGCGTCTACACCCAGGGCGACTTCGTCGACCTCTGCCGCGGCCCGCACCTGCCGAGCACCAACAAGCTCGGCAGCGGCACCTTCAAGCTCACCAGCCTGGCCGGCGCCTACTGGCGCGGCGACGAGAAGAACCCCATGCTCACGCGCGTCTACGGCACCGCCTTCGCCACCAAGGAGGAGCTGGCGGCGTACCTCGAGGCGCTCGAGCTGGCCCGCCAGCGCGACCACCGCCGCATCGGCCGCGACCTCGACCTCTTCAGCTTCCACGAGGAGGGTCCCGGCTTCCCCTTCTTCCACGCCAAGGGCATGCGCATCTGGAACGCGATGGTCGACTTCTGGCGCGCCGAGCACATGGCGGCCGGCTACGAGGAGATCCGCACGCCGCAGATCCTGCGCCGCGAGCTCTGGGAGCTCAGCGGCCACTGGGAGAACTACAAGGACAACATGTACTTCACCGAGATCGACGAGCAGCCGTTCGCCGTGAAGCCCATGAACTGCCCCGGCGGCCTGCTGGTCTACAAGAGCCGCCGGCGCTCCTACCGCGACCTGCCGCTGCGCCTCGCCGAGCTCGGCCAGGTGCACCGCCACGAGATGAGCGGCGTGCTTCACGGCCTCTTCCGCGTGCGCTACTTCACCCAGGACGACGCGCACATCTACTGCACCCCCGAGCAGCTCGAAGACGAGGTCCGGGGGGTCGTGCGCTTCATGCACCAGATCTACGCCGCCTTCGGCTTCAGCGACGTCAAGATCGAGCTCAGCACCCGGCCTGACAAGAGCATCGGCAGCGACGAGATGTGGGAGCGCGCCGAGTCGGTGCTCGCCACCGTGCTCGACAGCGAGACCGGCGCCGACGGCGCGCCCCTCGCCTACCAGCTCAACCCCGGCGACGGCGCCTTCTACGGCCCCAAGATCGACTTCCACATCCGCGACGTCATGGGCCGCACCTGGCAGTGCGGCACCATCCAGGTCGACTTCGCCATGCCGAAGCGCCTCGACATCACCTACACCGGGGCCGACAACGAAGAGCATCGGCCCGTCATGATCCACCGCGCGCTGCTGGGGAGCATCGAGCGCTTCATGGGCATCCTCCTGGAGCACTACGGCGGCAACCTGCCCACGTGGCTGGCGCCGGTGCAGGCGCTCGTCATCCCGATCGCCGACCGGCACGCCGCCTACGGCCACGAGGTGCTCGGCGCCTTGCGACAGGCGGGCATCCGCGCCGATCTCGACGACCGCAGCGAGAGCATGGGCAGAAGGATCCGCGACGGCCAGCTGCAGAAGGTGCCGTATCTGCTGGTGGTCGGCGACAAGGAACAGGAGAGCCGCGAGGTGGCCGTGCGCGAACGCGGCGAGCAGAAGGGCTCAGTCCTGCTCGCCGACGCCGCCGCGCAGATCGCCGGCGAGATCCGCGACCGCCGGCTGCCGCCGGCCTGACGGCTGCCGCCGGCCGGCCCGGCGGCGGGCTGACGCCCGCCGCGCCGCCGATGCGGCCCCGTCCCGCCGTCGCTGGTCGAGCACTGGACCGTGCTCGTCGCCGAACGCCGTTGGGTGCTGGCGATGGAACTCATGGTCCAGCCTCCGGAGCGCAGGGATCACGAGCGCGAGGCGCTCGAGCTCCCCTTCCGGACGCTTGAGCTCATCTGACCCAGCCGCCTCGGCCCCTCGCCGCAACGTCACCCGGCGCACGGTCATTGTCATCTTGACCAGTTATGGTCATACTGTGACCATGGACACCGTGACCGTCGCCAAACTCAAAGCCAAGCTCAGCCACTACCTCCGCGAGGTGCGCGAGGGCCGGTCGTTCACCGTCCTCAGCCGCGACATCCCGGTGGCGACCCTGGGTCCTTACGAGCCGGAGGAGATCGACGACCTCGAGATCATCGAGCCCACCGAAGACCCGGCACTTTGGGGTCAGGTCGATCTTCCGCCACTGGCTCTGTCGCGCGATATCGTCGACTACCTCATCGAAGTCCGGCAGGATCGTGATCTCGGGCTTGGCGCCCCCGCGAGCGAGCCGTCGCACCCGCGACGCACGCCGGGCGGGGCTGGGGTCACCGGAGCCGCCTCCGGCACTGGCGAGGTGGAGGAGTGATCGCCTATGTCGATGCGTCGGTCGTCTCTCGGGTCGTCATGCGTCAGCCGAACCGCCTCGTGGAGCTCGAGACATGTACGCAGCGGCTCACGTCGCTACTCACTCAGCTCGAGTGTCTGCGGGCTATGGACAAGGCTCGGCTCGACGAAGGCCTCGACCAGGACGAGATCCTGGCGCGCCGGCTCGTCCTCTTTCAGCAGCTCCGACGGATGAGCAAGATCGCGGTCGCTCGCTCGGTGCTTGACCGTGCCGGTTCTTCGTTCCCGTTGCCGGTCAAGACTCTCGATGCTATCCACCTTGCGACGGCCTTGCAGCTGCGCGAGCGCCGGTATCACGAGCTCGTGTTCGCGACGCACGATCGCCAGCAGGGTCGCGCCGCCGCAGCGCTCGGCTTCGAGGTCATCGGCCTGTAGTCAGGCCGGCGCGCGGCGCCCGCCCGGCCTCTGCCCGTGCGATACTTGCCGCATGCCGTCTGTGAGCGCAGGACTCCTGATGTATCGGCGGGTCGCCGGCCGCGAGATGCGCGCTTTCTGCGAGTTCTACGAGCAGGGGCTCCGCGAGCTGGTGGCGCGCTGGAGGGAGCGAGAGGAGCGTGAGAGCGCATGACCTGCGCAATCCTCCTGGAGAGGATGACGAAGAGCTACGGCAAGAACCGCGGCGTGGCGGATCTCGACCTCGAGGTCGAGCCGGGCTGCGTGTTCGGCTTTCTCGGTCCCAACGGGGCCGGCAAGACGACGACCATCCGCGTGCTGCTCGACCTCATCCGGCCGACGAGCGGCCGGGCGCTCGTCTTCGGCCTCGACAGCCGCCGCGAGAGCATGGCGATACGCCGGCGCAGCGGCTACTTGCCCGGTGAGCTGAGCCTCTACGGCAGGCTCACCGGGGACGAGACGCTGCGCTACTTCGCCAACCTGCGCGGCGGCGCGGATCCACGCTCGGTACACGTGCTCTGCCAACGCCTCGACTTCGATGCGGGGAAGAAGGTCGCCGACCTCTCGACCGGCAACAAGCGCAAGCTCGGCCTCATCCAGGCGCTCATGCACCGGCCGGAGCTGCTCATCCTTGATGAGCCCACCGTCGGCCTCGACCCGCTGGTGCAGCACGAGTTCCACCACCTGATCGAGGAGGCCAGAGAGGCGGGGCAGACCGTGTTCCTGTCGTCGCACGTTCTCCCCGAGGTGCAGCGCGTCTGCGACCGCGTGGCCTTCGTCCGTGAGGGCGAGTTGGTGGCGGTCGAGGACGTCGCGGCGCTGACCGGGCGCGCCGTCCGCGAGGTCGAGGTCACGTTCGCGACCCCGGTGTCGCCCTCCGCCTTTGAGGGCGTGGACGGGGTGACGAACGTGACGGCGAACGGGACCGGCGCCGGCCCCGGCGCCGGGGCCGGCGCTCACACACTCCGCCTCACCGTGAGCGGCTCGCTGGACGCCATCGTCAAGATGCTGGCGCGCTACGAAGTCGTCACCATGACGAGTCGCGAACCCGACCTCGAGGACGTCTTCCTCACCTTCTACGGGGATCAGCTCGGCGACGCCAAACGCTCCGCGTCCGCTGCGGGGGAGGAGGCCGGCGATGCTGCGTGACCCGTTCCTCAAGAGCCTGCGCGACCAGGCCCGCGGCCTGATCGTCTGGGTGATCGGCATCGCCGCCTACGTCGCGCTTCTGATGTCGGTGTACCCGAGCGTGAGGGACAGCGCCGGCCAGCTGCAGGGCTACGTCGACAACCTGCCCGAGGCGTTCCGCACGGCGTTTCTCGGCGCGGGAGGGGACTTCGCCTCGCCGAGGGGCTTCATCAACACGGAACTGTTCTCGTGGCTCGGGCCGATCGTGTTCATCGCCTTCGCCGTCGGGGCCGCCAACCGCGCCCTGGCCGGGGAGGAGGAGGACGGTACGCTGAGCCTGCTGCTGGCCTACCCGCTCTCGCGGCGCCGCCTGGTGCTGCAGAGGTTGGCGGGCATGGTGGTGACCATCGGCGTCCTGGGCCTCGCCTTCTGGCTGTCGCTGGTCGTCGCCACCTCGCTCGCCGGCATGGATGTCGGCGTCGGTGCGCTCGGGCAGGCCCTGCTGCTGTTCACGCTGCTCGGCCTGGCGGTCGGCAGCGTCACCCTCGCCGTCGGGGCGGCGACCGGCCGCAAGGCGGCGGGCAGCGCCGCCGGAGCCGGGGTCGGCGTAGCGATGTATCTCCTCAACACGCTGGGCCAGATCAACAAGACGCTCGAGCCGTACCGCGTGCTGTCGCTCTTCCGCTACACCGGCGGTACGACGCCGCTGGGGCGCGGGCTCGGGGGCATCGACGTCGCCGTGCTGGCCGGCACGACGCTGGTTCTCCTGGCGGTGACCCTGATCCTGTTCGAGCGCCGCGACATCCGCGTGTGACGGCGGACGGGCGGCGGCGCGCGCGGCACGCGCCCGGCGCGGGGCGCGCAGGCTAGATCCAGCCCTGCTTCCTGAACGAGACGAGCATGACGATCACGGCCAGCGCCTGGCCGCCCAGCCCGAACGCGAGGAAGGCCGGCCAGCCGCTGATGTTGAGCACCATCCAGCCAAAGTTCATGCCGAAGAACCCCGTGATCCAGGTCAGCGGCATGAAGATCGTGGCCACGATCGTCAGTCGCTTCATGACGTCGTTCAGCCTGTTGGACACGGTGGACAGGTAGACGTCCATGGCGCCCGTCGTGAGGTCGCGGTAGCTGTCGATGAGGTCGCTGATGCGGATCAGGTGGTCGTAGACGTCGCGATAGTAGCGCTCCGCGTCGGGCGTCATGCCGGGGATCGAGAGCACGCCGGTGGCGACGCGCGCGAAGAGGTCGCGCTCCGGGGTGATGATCTTGCGCAGGCCCACGAGCCTTCGCTTGATCGCGAAGACCTCCTGGAGCTGGGCGTCGTCGGGAGCCTGGAAGACGCGGTCCTCGATTGTGTCGATGCGGTCGTCGAACTCGCTGAGCAGGGGGAAGAAGCTGTCCACCAGCGCATCGACCACCGCGTACAGGACGAAGGCGGCGTTGTCGGTGTGCAGATGATGCGTGGTGATGCGGGTGCGCAGGTCGCTGAAGGCTGGGCAGTCGTCGTGATGCACGGTCACGAGGTAGTGCTCGGAGAGAAAGCAGTGCACCTCGACGAGGTCGTCCTCGTCACGGTTCGCGCCGTAGACCACCAGCATCACGTAGTCGTCGTAGGTGTCCAGCTTGGGACGTTGACCGAAGTGCTCCGAATCCTCCAGCGCGATGGGATGGAAGCCGAAGACGTCGCGCAACAGGGCGAGGCCTGTGGCGTCGGGCCCGTGGATGTCGAGCCAGAAGAAGCTGCCGGCCTGCAGGCGCGACGCGATCGCGTCGCGGTCGGCCGGCACTACGGTGCTGTCGGCGTCGACGAGGAATTGGGTGGGCGACGTAGCCGTGGCTCCTCCTTGCGCGTGGGTCGCCACGGATGCTACTCCCGGCGAGATCAGTACAGGTCGACGGGGGGCGCGGCGAGGCACTCTTCGAGCGCTCGCCGCCCGTTCGCGAGCACGGCCGGCCCGTGGGTGGTGAGGACGTACTCGATGTCCTGCTCGGCCAGCGGGCGAAGGGTGGCCGCGAAGACGTCGCGGTACCAGGCGGCGCCGGTGCTCGAGCCCTGGTTCCAGAACCGCAGGCCACCCTGCGCGCCGACCACGGCGTCGCCGAAGACGAAGGCGCGCAGACCCGGGAAGTACAGCGGGTACTCGCTGCGCCGCGGCTTGCCGATCGTGTAGGCCAGAACGGCGCCGTCGGCGATCTCCGCCGCCTCGCCGGTGGCGCTCTGCGGGATCACCTCGAGCGGCGCCAGGCGGGTGAGCCGCTTCTTGACGCCGGAGTGCCCCCAGATGAGCGTCGGCACGGTGCGGGAGTAGCGCTCGTAGAACGTCTCGGCGCTGCGCGTGTGGTAGGGGATGGTGACGAGCAGCTCGAGGCGCCGGGCCTCGCCGATCATCTCGTCGATGTCGGCGAGCAGCGGCGCCCGCCGGGCGTCATCCTGGGACGGCAGCAGCGGGTCGACGAGGGCCAGCGCCTCGCCGTCCACGAGCGCGTAGCTCACGACCTCTTTGACGCTGGACCGCCACTCCGGGTGCGGCACCGTCCAGCGGTAGATCTGCGGCGCGATCTGCTCCATCCCGTCCTCCTCGCTCGTCAGCCCCTAGGATACGTCAAACGGCGGCGGGTCGGGCCCCGCACGCTTCTCATCCGCCCCCGGTGGGTACTCACCGTTCGACATCAGCGATCAACGTCGCGCCGCCCGGCGGCGCGTCCGGTCCCCGGAGGTCCGTGATGCCCGTGAGCCGTGTGTTCCTGCAAGGACCGTTCAAGGTCGACTTCAAGAAGGCCTGGCTGCCGGAGGCCGAGCGGCGCGCCGCAGGCGCGGAGGCCCGGACCCGGGTCAGCCGCCGGGCGCTCGGCGTGTGGGAGCCGGTGGACGAAGCACGCGATCCCGTCGACGTGGTGATGGCCGTCGCGGCGCCTCGTCAGGCGCGCCTGATCCCGCTGCGCACCGCGCGCATGGCGGTGTCGCCCTTCACGTTCTACCGAGGCGCCGCGCAGCTCATGGCCAACGACCTGGGGATGCAGCCGCACACCGGCATCTACGCCCAGCTCTGCGGCGACGCGCACCTCTCCAACTTCGGCATCTACGCCTCGCGGGAGCGCACCCCCGTGTTCGACATCAACGACTTCGACGAGACCAGCCAGGGGCCGTGGGACTGGGACCTCAAGCGGCTCACCACCAGCTTCGTCCTCGCGGCTCGCGACAACGGTCAGGCGCGGCGTTCCGAGGAGGCCGTGCGCACCGCGGTGGGCGCCTACGTCGCGGCGCTCAACGAGATGGCCGGGCTGGGATGGCTCGAGCGTCGCTACCGCATGATCCGCGCCGACGCGCCGGTGGCCGACGGCATCGTCTGGACCGGCAAGACGACGGCGCTCGTGAACCAGGTGGTCAGCAAGGCCGCCAGGCGCACACAGGCGTGGACGGTGGGCAAGTACACGGAAGTAGTCGACGGCGTGCCGCGGCTGCGCACCGTCCCGCCGGTGATCACCGCCGTCAGCCGCCGCATCGCGGCGGCGGTGACGGCGTCCCTGCGCTCCTACCTCGAGTCGCTGTCGGTGGAACGCCGCGCCTACCTGGCGGCGTACCACGTCGTCGACGTCGCGCACAAGGTGGTCGGCGTCGGCAGCGTGGGCACGTATGACTACATCGTGCTTCTCGTCGGCGATGGCCCGCACGATGAACTCGTGCTGCAGGTCAAGGAGGCCGAGCCCTCGGCGGTCAAGACGGCGCTCGGCGAGAAGCCGCTGCTGGCCAACGGCGAGCGAGTCGTGGTGGGCAGCTGGGTGATGCAGGGAGTCAGCGACCCCTTCCTCGGCTGGACGGAGCTGCACGGGCGCAGCTTCTACGTGCGCCAGCTCAAGGACATGAAGGGATCCATCGACCCGGCGCTGCTCACGGGAAGAGCGCTGGTCGGCTACGCGCACCGCTGCGGCTACACCTTGGGTCTGGCCCACAGCCGCGCCGGCGACCCGGACGTGACCCTCGGCTACGCCGGCAAGGGCGCCGCGCTCGCGAATGCGATGTGGGAGTTCTCGGAGG
>Ga0209386_1001146_pt1 | contig 11232 bp, 9 predicted proteins | sample NGEPertwo_FD_184510 | JGI IMG/M metagenome (GOLD analysis project Ga0209386, IMG submission 184510) | Arctic peat soil microbial communities from the Barrow Environmental Observatory site, Barrow, Alaska, USA - NGEE Permafrost154B-two... | ecosystem: Environmental > Terrestrial > Soil > Wetlands... | reverse complement strand
CTGACGGCATGCCCGGCGTCGCCGTCGCGCTCGTGCTGATCGCCGACGAGCCGGCCGCGCGACGCGCCGGCGAGGAGCTGTTCCCGGCCGCCGAGCACCGCCTCCTGACGCGGCAGGACCTTCGTCCGGCCGCTCCTTTCGAAGGTCGTCTGTTCACGATCCTCGGCGAGCAGCCGGCGGGGAGCTGCGTCGGTCTCGTCGTGCCGGTCGTCTGGCGCGGGGACGCTGCCGCGAGCGGCTTCGCCGCGCCGCTCAGGCTCCCCACGGGCACGCTCCTCGCCGTCGCCGACCACATGAACCTGGAGCTGCGCGGCCCGCTCAGCGGCCGCTGGCCGGCCGCTGTGCCGCGCGCCTTCCCGGCGCTCACCGGCATATATCAACCCGCCGTCGTTCGTGCCCGCGGCGGGGCTCGGGTATACTCTTCCGGCGTCGTCGTGGCGGGCGTCGTCGTGGCGGGCGTCGCCGACGCCGGGCGGCTCACGCCGTTCGAGGCCGGGGCACTCCGTGAGGCGGGCGTCTTCGTCGTCTCCGACTCCCTGGTCCCGTCCGCCATCGTAGCTGCGTACTACGGTCTCACGTTGGCCGCCTGCGGGGTTCCGCGAGCGGACGATAACGACGAAGGGTGAGGGTCTCTTGGCTTCCGACTACGACATCAAGGATATCGGTCTTGCCCCCCAGGGCGTGCTGCGCATCGAATGGGCCGACATGCACATGCCCGTCCTCAGGGCCATCCGCGAGCGCTTCGAGAAGGAGAAGCCGCTCGAGGGCGTGCGCATCGGCGCCTGCCTGCACGTCACCACCGAGACGGCCGGCCTCATGCGCACGCTCGTCGCCGGCGGCGCCGACGTCGTGCTCTGCGCCAGCAACCCGCTGAGTACGCAGGACGACGTGGCCGCGGCGCTGGTCAAGGAGTACGGGGTGCGCGTCTACGCCATCAAGGGCGAGGACGACAAGACCTACTACGCGCACATCAACACCTGCGTGGATCACCGGCCCAACATCACCATGGACGACGGCGCCGACGTCATCGGCGTGCTGCACGGCGAACGTCCCGACATGGCCGCCGACATCATCGGCGGCACCGAAGAGACCACCACCGGCGTCATCCGCCTCAAGGCGCTCGAGGCCGAGGGCAGGCTGATGTTCCCCATCGTGGCCGTCAACGAGGCCAACACGAAGCACATGTTCGACAACCGCTACGGCACCGGCCAGAGCACCCTCGACGGCGTCATCCGCGCCACCAACATCCTCATCGCCGGCAGCACCGTGTGCGTGGCCGGCTACGGCTGGTGCGGTCGCGGCCTCGCGCTGCGCATGAAGGGCCACGGCGCCGATGTCATCGTGCTCGAGGTCGACCCGCTGCGCGCCCTCGAGGCGGTCATGGACGGCTACCGCGTGATGCCCGTCGCCGAGGCCGCCAAGGTGGCCAAGCTGTTCGTCACCGCCACCGGCGACATCCACGTGCTGCGCGGCGAGCACTTCGAGGTCATGCAGGACGGCACGATCATCGCCAACACCGGCCACTTCAACGTCGAGATCGACATCCCGGCCCTCGAGAAGCTCTCCGTGAAGAAGCGCACCATTCGCGAGTTCGTTGAGGAGTACACCATGGCCGACGGCCGCCGTCTGTACCTGCTGGCCGAAGGCCGGCTGGTCAACCTTTCGGCGGCCGAGGGTCACCCGGCGGCGGTCATGGACATGAGCTTCGCCAACCAGTCTCTGAGCGCCGAGTACTTGGTCAAGAAGCACACCACGCTCGAGAACAAGGTCTACGTGGTGCCCAGAGACATCGACGACGAGATCGCCCGCGTCAAGCTCGAGACCATGAGCGTCGAATGCGACACGCTCACCGAGGAGCAGGCCAAGTACCTCGCCTCCTGGGACCAGGGCACCTGAGCCGGCGGCGGCATGGCTGAACCACTCGGCGGTGGCGGGGTGCCGGAGGACGTTTCGCGCTTGCGCGTGCGCACCGTCGAGATCCTGCCCGGCGAGGTCGTGCTGATCGACCAGCTCGCGCTCCCGCACGAGGAGCGCTACGTGCGCTGCCATACCTGGCAGGAGGTCGCCGCGCGCATCACCGATATGACGGTGCGCGGCGCCCCGGCCATCGGCGTCACGGCGGCCGGCGGGCTGGCGCTCGCGGCCGCCGCGGCCGGCGCCGCGAGCCCCGGCGACCCGAACGCCTTTCGGGCCGCGCTCGAGCAGGCCGCGAGCGGCCTGCTGGCCACGCGGCCCACCGCCGTCAACCTGCGCTGGGCCGTGGACGAGATGCGGCTCGCCTGGACTGTGTGCGACGAGCCTCCGGTCGCCTGCGCGGCCCTGCTGCTCGCCCGCGCGCAGGCGATCCTCGAAGACGACATCGAGCGCTGTCTGCGCATCGGCGAGCACGGGTCTGCGCTCTTCAAGGCCGGCGACACCATCCTCACGCACTGCAACGCCGGCGCGCTGGCGACGGCCGGCTACGGCACCGCCCTGGGCGTCGTCCGCGCGGCCTTCGCCCGGCACGGCGGCATCTCGGTCCTCGTCGACGAGACGCGCCCCTGGCTGCAGGGCGCCAGGCTCACGGCCTGGGAGCTCGGCGTCGAAGGCATCCCGTACCGTCTCATCAGCGACAACATGGCCGGGCACTTCATCCAGCGCGGCGCCGTGGACGGCGTGGTCGTCGGCGCCGACCGCATCGCCGCCAACGGCGACACGGCCAACAAGATCGGCACGTACACCGTCTCGGTGCTGGCCAAAGAGCACGGCGTCCCGTTCTACGTCGCCGCGCCGCTCTCCACCGTCGACCTCACGTTGGGCAGCGGCGCCGGCATCCCGATCGAGGAGCGCGCCGAGGCCGAGGTGACGTCGTTCCACGGCCGCCAGGTCGCGCCCGACGGCGCGCGAGCCTACCACCCGGCCTTTGACGTGACGCCCGCGGCCAACATCGCCGCCATCGTCACCGAGGCGGGGGTGCTGCGCGCGCCGTTCGAACAGTCGCTGGCTACGGCCTGCGCCACCGGGGAGTGCGGGTCGTGAGCGCCGCCCGGCCGGCGGCAGGCGCCGCGCCCGCCGCCCCGCTTCGCGCCTACATCATGGCCGCCGGTCTGGGCACGCGGCTCTATCCGCTCACGGGACGCACGTCCAAACCCATGGTTCCCATCCTCAACCGGCCGGTGATGGAGCACCTGCTCCATCTCCTGCACCGGCACGGCATCCGCGAGGCCGCCGCCAACCTGCACTATCACCCGGACAAGATCCGCACGTACTTCGGCGACGGCTCCGCCTTCGGCGTCGACCTGCGCTACAACCTCGAGCGGGAACTGCTGGGTACGGCGGGCGGCGCCAGCGCCTTCCGCGAGTTCCTCGGCGGCGGCACCTTCGTCGTGGTCAGCGGCGACGGGCTCACCGACATCGACCTCACGGCCTTTGTGGCGGCTCACCGGCGCCACGGGGGCATCGCGTCCCTGGCCGTGAAGCAGGTCGACGACCCATCGCTCTACGGCGTCGTCGTCCACGACGCCTCGGCCCGTATCACGGGCTTCCAGGAGAAACCCGCCGCCGCCGACGCGCTCTCCGATCTCTGCAACTGCGGCATTTACGCCTTCGAGCCGGCGATCTTCGACTATGTACTCGCCGGCGTCTTCGTCGACTGGGCGAGGGACGTCTTCCCGGCTCTGCTGGCTGCCGACGCACCTATTTACTGCTGGCGACTCGAGAGCTACTGGAACGACGTCGGCAACATCGAGCAGTACAGGCTCAGCAACTTCGACGCGCTGCTCGGCCGCGTCAAGCTCGACGTGCCGGGACGCCAGATCCAGCCCCGCGTGTGGGTCGGCCCGGGGACGCAGATCGATCCGGGCGTGCGCATCGAGGCGCCCGTGCTCATCGGCGCGGGTTGCCTCGTCGAGTCCGAGGCGGAGCTCATCGGCCCGCTGATCGTCGGCGACGGCTGCGTGATCGAGCGCGGCGCGGTGCTCGAGGGCATGATCCACTGGGACGGCGTCAAGACCGGGCGCGGTTCGCGCCTGGCGGGCAGCATCCTCGGTCGCAACGTGGTCGTTCATCACGAGGCGGTCGTCCACGAGGACGCGGTGATCGGCGACCGCGCCGATGTCGCGCCCCACGCGCTGGTGTCGCCGGGGGCGCGGATCGAGCCGCGCTCATGTGTCGGCCCCGACGGCTTCTGCCGCGACTCGCAGCGCACTTGAGGGCAGGCCGCGCATGACCGGCATCCTGGACGGCCTGCTTGACCTCGTGTTTCCCCGGCGCTGCGTGCAGTGCGGAGCGGCCGGCGGCTGGCTCTGCGAGCCGTGCGCCGGCGACCTCCGCCCTCTGCCGGCGCAGCATTGCCCGCGTTGCGGCGCCCCCGGCCCGTGGGCGGCGCCCGGACTGCGTCACCGCGCCGGCCGCCGCTGCCCCGAGTGCGGCGGCCGCGACCTCGCGTTCCGCTCGGCCGCGGCCGCCTTCACCTACGAGGGGCCGGCCAAGGCGCTGATCACCGCCTGCAAGTTCCGCGCCCTGCGCTCGCTGGCCGACGACATGGTGGGGCGGGCCTCGCCGGCGTTCGCCGCCGCCGCCGGCGCGAACGTCGACCTCGTCACGTGGGTGCCCGGCCACCGCGACCATCAGATGGAGCGCGGCTTCAACCAGGCCGAGCTGCTGGGGCGCGGGTTTGCACGCCGTGCCGGGGTCCCCTATGCTCCGCTGCTGCGCCGTGTCCGCCACGGGGCCCGCCAGAGCGGGCTCGACCGCGCCGGGCGAGCGGCGAACGTTCGTGATGCTTTCGCGTTGCGGGAGGGTGTTAACGGGGTAACAAGAAAGCTCAAACGAGTGCTGATTGTTGACGACGTCTACACCACAGGTGAAACGTTGGATCATTGTGCAGAAGTGCTCGCTCACGCCGGTCTCGAACCTCACGTCTTCACGTTCGCGCGCACCGTTCGCGCGACGCCTTCCCAAGCATCGCTAGACCATGCCGTACAGAAGGAGCGATGTCCATGAAGATCCAGATCAAGGGTCGCAACGTCACCGTGACCGATGCCCTGCAGGACTACGCCAGCGAGAAGATCGAGCACGTCCACAAGCTCCTGCAGCAGCGCAAGATCGACGAGGTGACGCGGGTGGAGCTCGAGCTCAGGGTCGAGAAGAACCCCAGCATCCCGGAGCCGTGCATAGCGGAAGCGACGGTGTTCACGCGCGGCCCGGTGATTCGCGCGCGTGAAGCGTCGACCGACATGTACGCAGCCATCGATCTGGTGAGCGACAAGCTCACGCGACGCGTGAAGAAGTATCACGACAAGATGCACGGCAAGACACGACACGGGCACGATAAGCCCGCCGTCGAGGTCGAACCGGCTCCCGAGCTCGCGCCGGTGGCCGCGGCGGCGGCCCTGGCCGACGAGCTCGCCGGTGAGACCGCGCACGCCGGCGACAACGGCCGCATCGTCAAGACCAAGCAGTTCGCGCTCAAGCCCATGACGGTCAACGAGGCCACCCTGCAGCTCGAGCTGGTGGGGCACGACTTCTTCGTGTTCACTAACGCCGAGTCCAACCGCACGAACGTGGTGTACCGGCGCAACGACGGCCACTACGGCCTCATCGAGCCGATCGAGAACTGAGGCCTGAGGCCGGCCGCTGCGCGGCCGGCCCACGTGCCCGTGAACCTCTTCGTCCGCGCGGCGGTGCGACGGCTGCCGCGCGGTGTGCGACAATGACTGCTGAGCGCCAACGAGCGAACCGGGAGTGCCGCGTCCGTGATCAAGATCGTCGACAAGCTGCTGCGCGCCGGCGAGGGCCGGCGCCTCAAGGGCCTCGGGGAGCAGGCCGCCAGGGTCGCTGAGCTCGAGGCCGAGGTGGCCGCTCTCAGCGACGAGGAGCTGCGCGCCAAGACGGTCGAGTTCCGCCAGCGCCACGACAACGGTGAGCTGCTCGACGACCTGCTCCACGAGACCTTCGCCGTCGCCCGCGAGGCGGCCAAACGGACGCTCGGCATGCGGCCCTTCGACGTCCAGGTGCTGGGCGGCATCGTGCTCCACGACGGCGACATCGCCGAGATGAAGACCGGCGAGGGCAAGACGCTCGTGGCCACCATGCCCATGTACCTCAACGCGGTGGCCGGCCACGGCGCCCATCTCGTCACCGTCAACGACTACCTGGCCAAGCGCGACGCGGAGTGGATGGGCGAGGTCTACCACTTCCTCGGCCTGCAGGTCGGCGTCATCCAGGCCAACATGACGCCTGAGGAGCGCCGTGCGCAGTACAACGCCGACGTCACCTACGGCACCAACTCCGAGTTCGGCTTCGACTACCTGCGCGACAACATGACGATGCGGCGCGAGCACATGGTGCAGCGCGGCCATCACTTCTGCATCGTCGACGAAGTCGACTCCATCCTCGTCGACGAAGCGCGCACGCCGCTCATCATCAGCGGCGCTCCCGAGACGGCCGCCGATACCTATCGACAGTTTGCGCGCGTCGTGCCTCGCCTGCATCCCGTCGAAGACTACGAGGTCGACGAGAAGCAGCGCACCGTGGCCGTCACCGAGAGCGGCGTGGCCAAGGTCGAGCGCGCCCTCGACATCGACAACCTCTACAAAGACACCAACGGCGGGCTGGTCAACCACTTCATCCAGGCCCTGCGCGCCGAAGCGCTCTACCACAAGGACGTCGAATACGTGGTGCAGAACGGCGAGGTGCTCATCGTCGACGAGTTCACCGGCCGCATCCTCGATGGGCGGCGCTACTCCGAGGGCCTCCACCAGGCTATCGAGGCCAAGGAGAAGGTGCCGATCCGGGAGGAGAACCAGACCCTCGCCACCATCACGCTGCAGAACTACTTCCGCATGTACGACGTGTTGGCCGGGATGACCGGCACGGCCAAGACCGAAGAAGACGAGTTCCGCCAGATCTACGGCCTCGAGGTGGTGCAGATCCCCACCAACGCGCCGATGGTCCGCAACGACGAAAATGACTTCATCTTCACGACGGCTAAGGAGAAGTTCGCGGCCGTCGTCGACGACCTCGTCGCGCGCTACGAGAAGGGTCAGCCGGTGCTCGTCGGCACGGTCTCGGTGGAGGTCAGCGAGATGCTCTCGCGTCTCCTCGTGCGGCACGGCGTGCAGCACAACGTGCTGAACGCCAAGCAGCACGAGCGCGAGGCCGAGATCATCAAGGACGCCGGCCAGAAAGGCGCGCTCACGATCGCGACCAACATGGCCGGCCGCGGCGTCGACATCAAGCTCGGCGAGGGCGTCGTCGAGGCCGGCGGCCTCTACGTGCTCGGCACCGAGCGCCACGAGAGCCGGCGCATCGACAACCAGCTGCGCGGCCGTTCCGGCCGGCAGGGCGACCCCGGCGAGACCCGTTTCTATCTCTCCGCCGAGGACGAGCTCATCCGCCTGTTCGCCGGCGACCGCATGTACCGCATCCTCAGCCGTCTGGGGCCCAAAGAGGGAGAGCCGCTCGAGGCCAAGATGCTGAGCAGCGTGGTAGAGAAGGCGCAGGTCAAGGTCGAGGAGCTCAACTTCCTGCGCCGCAAGAACGTGCTCAAGTACGACGAGGTCATGAACGAGCAGCGGCGTGTGGTCTACGACCAGCGGCAACGCATCCTCATGGGCGAGGACTTCGGCGAGCAGGTCCGCGAGATGGTCAGCGAGCTCGTGGAGGGCGCGGTGCGCTTGCACCTCGAGGGCGAGCAGTTCTCCGAGGAGTGGGACCTCGACTCCCTCTTCGTCGGTCTTCGGCAGATCTACGACCCGGCCTTCAAGAAGGGCGACATCGATCTCAGCTCGGCGACGCTGGAGGAAGTCATCGACCTCGCCGTCGACGACGCGCTCGCCGAGTACGACGAGCGCGAGCGCGTCATCGGCGAGGAGCAGATGCGCAGCGTCGAGCGCGCCGTGATGCTGCAGGTCATCGACACGCGCTGGAAGGACCACCTGCTCGACATGGACTACCTGCAGGAGGGCATCCACCTGCGCGCTCTCGGCCAGCGCGACCCGCTGGTCGAGTTCAAGGGCGAGGGGTTCGACCTCTTCCAGGACATGATGGAGGGCGTCAAGTCGAGCACCGTCACGACGCTCATGAAGAACAGCCCCGAGGATCTTGCCGTGTTCACGGCCGTGACTCTCGAGGAGCCGCTCATGAGCCTGAACTACACGAGCGGCGACGACCTCATCACGCAGACCTCGTTCACCGGCGCGGCGCTGGCCGCCGGCGAGTACGGGGCGCCGGCCGAAGACGGCTTCGCGGACGCGCCGCCGCCTAACGTGGCCGCCGGAGGCGGCAAGCGCGGCGGCGCCACCACCAGCACGGGCCCCGTGGCCGTGCAGCAACGGGTCGTGTGCGACAAGGTCGGGCGCAACGACCCGTGCCCGTGCGGAAGCGGGAAGAAGTACAAGAAGTGCCACGGAGCCTGAGCAGCTTCGCTGCTCCTTCGCTCCGCGACAGGGTCCCAGCTGAAGCACAAGCGCATTTGGGGTAGACTACGGCGGTCATGAGCCCCGCCGCCTCAGAAGTACTCGTACAGCTCGACTCGCTCCGTGAGCGTCTCAAGGAAGCCTCCGGGCGCCTGGGATGGCTGCGGAGCTATCTTTGACCCCCCCAGGCTGACAGCCGACCTCGAAGCCCTCGAGGAGCGCATGCGCGCGGGCGACTTCTGGGACGACCAGGACGCCGCCTCCAAGGTCTCCGCCGAGTACAGCCGCGTCAAGCGCCGCCTCGAGGACTTCGCCGAGCTCGAGGGCCGGTTCGGCGACCTCGAATCCACGGAAGAGCTGCTGCGCGAGGAGATGGGCGGCGACGCCGTCGACGACGAGCTCCTCCAGGAGCTCGTGCACGGCGTCGCCGAGCTCGAGGCCGATCTCCAGCGCGGGGAGGAGCTGCGCTTCTTCAGCGGCAAGTACGACGAGGGCGGCGCGATCATGACCGTCCATCCCGGCGCCGGCGGCACCGAGTCGCAGGACTGGGCCGAGATGCTGCTACGCATGTACCTGCGCTGGTTCGAGCGCCGCGCCTTCAAGGTCGAGGTGAACGACTCGCAAGAAGGCGACGAAGCCGGCCTCAAGAGCGCCACGCTCACCGTCGAGGGCGAGAACGTCTACGGGCTGTTGCAAGCGGAGCGGGGCGTGCATCGCTTGGTCCGTATGAGCCCGTTCGACTCCGCCAACCGCCGGCACACGAGCTTCGTCTCCGTCGACGCCTCGCCGCTGGTGAGCGACGACGCCGACGTCGAGATCAACGACGACGACCTGCGCATCGACACCTACCGCTCGAGCGGCGCCGGCGGGCAGCACGTGAACAAGACCAGCTCCGCCGTGCGCATCACGCATCTCCCCACCAACATCGTGGTGCAGTGCCAGAACGAGCGCTCGCAGCTGCAGAACAAGGCCGTGGCCATGCGCATGCTCAAGTCCAAGCTGGTGGATCGCGAGGAGAACCGCCTCGCCGACGAGCTCGCCAGGGAGCGCGGCGAAGTGCGCAACGTCGATTTCGGCAGCCAGATCCGCAGCTACGTGCTGCACCCGTACCAGATGGTGAAGGACCTGCGCACCGGCCACGAGGTCGGCAACGCCCAAGGCGTGCTCGACGGCGACCTCGACGGGTTCGTGCACGAGTACCTCGTGTGGCGAGCCGGCGGCAGCGCGCCGCGCAAGTAGCGGCGGGCATGCCGCCCGCGCCCGCGCATCACCTGGAGTACGTCGTGAGGAACTCCGCCAGCGCCGCGAATTCGACCTTGAGCTGAGCCTCCATGCGGCCGGGGAGCTGCTGCTCGATGTAGCTGATCGTGTCCTTCTTGCTGTGCCAGATCTCGCCATACTTCGCGCTGTTGATGTAGCCGTCCTTGTCGCCCAGCAGCCAGTTGGTGGCCTCGAGGTACAGGTAGGGGATCCCGTTCTTGGCGAACACGGCGTGGTCGCTCCAGTCACCGGTGGTCCCGTACGGGTAGTCCTTGTTGAGACCCGGACTCGTGAGGATGGTGGCGCCCATCTGCCGCGCCATGCTGCGCAGGGTGAGCTGCGGCCAGGCCTGAGCGGCCTTGCTGTAGCAGTACACCTGGTCGCCGGTGGCGACAGAGTCGAAGTTGATCATCAGAACGGTGCCGGCCTTCTGCTCGGCGGTCATGCTCGCGAAGTAGGCCTTGGAGCCCTTGAGCCCGGTCTCCTCGGCGCCGAAGGCCACGAACACGAGAGTATACGGCGTCTGCTCGGCGCGCAGCGTGTCGGCGAGCTGCATCATGAGGGCGACGCCGCTGGCGTTGTCGAAGGCCCCACGACCCGCCGCGACCGAGTCGTAGTGAGCGCCGATGACGATCTGCCTGGGGCTGTTGCCGCTCTTCGTGGCGACCACGTTGGCGGAGGTGCGCGAGACGCCGCCGACCTTGAAGGAGAAGTCCTGCACGCTCGGGTCGTAGCCGAGACGCGCGAACCACTGCGTGATGCGCTCGGCGGCCCGCCGCTCGGCCGCCGTGCCGGCGACCCGCGGGCCGATCTCGTCGGAGAGCTCCGCCATGTACTCGTAGGCGCCGGTGGCGGCCGCTGGGGCCGCGCCGGGTACGTCGCCGGAGGCGGCGCGGGACGACTGCGTCTGGAGGGCCGGGAGGCCAAGCGCGAGGCCGATCGCCAGGAGCGCGACCACCAGTGCGGCGAGTCTTCTGCGGTTCATGCGGCTCTCCTGGTTCGCGGTACGGACTGGCTTCTGGAGTGCTTGTACACGGCCGGCGGGCGGCGGTCAAACGGCTCGGGCAGAGCTGCGGCCTGCCCGCGTGGCCGCGCCGCCGGCGCCCGGCCGCGGCGGCGTGGGGTACGATGGTCGCGATGAGCGCCGATCCGCCGATCAGCGAGGGCTTCGTCCCCTTCTGCGGCCACCGCATGTGGTACCGCGCGGTCGGCGACCGCGAGGCCGCCGGCAAGCCGCCGCTGGTCCTCTTGAACGGCGGTCCGGGCGTGCCGCACGACTACTTCGAGCCGCTCGCGGAGTGGGCGTGCGCCGGGCGCCGGGTCGTCTTCTACGACGAGTGCGCAGCGGCGATCCAGGAAGATCTGCACCGCTGTCTGCCCGGCTCGGAGTGGGTCGTGTTCGAGCAGAGCGCTCACCTGCCGCACTTCGAGGAGCCGGAGCGTTTCCGCGAGGTGGTGGAGGGGTTCCTGGGCCGCGTCGAGGGAGGCGCCGCGTGAACGGCGGCGCGTCAGGCGTCTCCCCGGGCCCTGCCGCCGTGGATGCGGCGCCGTACCCCAAGATCGAGCTCCACGT
>Ga0209386_1001145_pt1 | contig 11238 bp, 2 predicted proteins | sample NGEPertwo_FD_184510 | JGI IMG/M metagenome (GOLD analysis project Ga0209386, IMG submission 184510) | Arctic peat soil microbial communities from the Barrow Environmental Observatory site, Barrow, Alaska, USA - NGEE Permafrost154B-two... | ecosystem: Environmental > Terrestrial > Soil > Wetlands... | reverse complement strand
ACAAGTTGATTCGTAAAACATTAAAAGACACACTCAGCAAGATTGGGTACACAGTTATTGAGGCAGAAGATGGCGAATCAGGTTTGGTCCTTGTTCGCGATGAACATCCTGATCTTGTTATTACAGACTTTCAGATGCCTGGAATCGATGGTTTGGAAGTCCTTGCGGAAATACGTAAATTTAATATTGCACTTCCTGTAATATTACTTACTGCTTTTGGTGATGTTGTATTAACCATTAAATCAATACAACTCGGTGCTTTTGATTTCCTTGAAAAACCGATTGATCCCTATCAACTCAAATCTACCATCCAACTCGCACTAAATTCGGTGAAGGTAAGTAATAGCCTGAACGAAGTACTCCACGAAGATGTGTCAAGCGAGAGTATGATCGAGGACAATATTTTGGTCGGAAAGACCGTTCAGATGAAAGAAATCTTCAAAAATATTGGACGTATATCACTGAATAAGGTAAATGTGTTGATTCAAGGGGAGACCGGAACAGGAAAGGAATTGATTGCCCGACTTGTACATTACTCTGGTATCACCAGCAGCCAACCGCTTGTGATTGTGAATTGCAGTGCACTTACTGAAACGCTACTCGAGAGTGAGCTTTTTGGTCATGTAAAAGGTTCATTCACAGGTTCTATACGTGATAAAAAAGGCAAGTTTGAATTGGCTGGCGAAGGTTCGATCTTTCTTGATGAGATTTCGGAAATATCACTCAATACACAGGTTAAGTTATTACGGGTAATTCAGGAATTGGAGTTTGAAAAAGTAGGTGGTGAAGAGACTATTCCAATGAAGGCCCGTATTATTGCTGCGACTAACCGCAATCTTGAAGAATTAATTAAAGAGGGGAAATTCAGGGAAGACCTTTATTACCGGTTAAAAGTTTTCACAATTGATCTTCCGCCACTACGTGATAGAAAAGACGATATTCGTGATCTTGTGATCCATTTTCTACATAAATTGAATAAGCGGTTCAATAAAAATGTTGTGAAAATTGGAGATGGCGTGATCGAGATGTTAAAGGCTCATGAATGGTATGGCAATGTTCGCGAACTCGAGAATACTATTTTACAGGCAATTGTGATGTCAAAAAGTGATGTGCTCGAAAAAGAGAATATTACACTGAATAACAGGCAACACCAGGAGGTCGCAGTTAGAGTAGAGGTTCCGCAGTACCGTTCGCTTGCAGAACTTGAGAAATATCATATTAAACGGATACTCGACGAAGTTAACTGGAATAAGCTGGAAGCTTCACATATTCTTGACATTACCCGCCCAACATTAAATGCGAAGATAGAAAAGTATAATCTTGTACGAGGCTGATGTAGCTCGGATTTTTCTGCTGGTTTAATTTTCGGCTATCCTATTAAAAATCCCTTCGATTCGAAATCGAAGGGATTTTTATTTTCGGACTATCTGCGAGGGAGAAAAGCGAATGACCGGTATAAAGTGAGAAAACACAATCGTTGTCTATTCAATAATTCTCATCGCACCTATTATTCTTAATGGAATTGCCACGGCATATATACCGTGGCAATTGATATTTAATTACAAATGGGTTTAGATATATGTTTGGCTTCGCAGTGGAATTTTAAATTCCAACTTTCACCAGGATCTTTACCTTCCCATTATTTTCGTTTTACACGTACAACATAAGCCTCAGTGAATCCTTTACTAATAAGCTTAGGCAGGAATGCAATTGCCTGTACCCGACCCGGGAATCCACTAATTCTTACCTTATAATAGTCACCTTCATATATCACAGCAATCGGAAGATCAGTTATCTTACGGAGTTTCCTTTCTGCATCATTGGCGTTTTCCTGACCGACAAAGGCTCCCACCTGGATTACCGCACTGTAATTATCGTCATCAAACGAATTATCGTTGGTGTAGTAATTTTCCGGATTTAGATAAGCCTCAGGGAATCCGGCCTGCGCCAGTTTATTGATGAGTATGTCGGATTCTTCTTTCCCGGCTAAATCTGTAATAAGAAGTTTGTTAATACCATTCTCTGGTACAATCGTTACTGTCCGACCGATTGCTTTACTGATTCTTTCCTGGGTATCTCGTGCTTCGGAGGAATCCTTAATCGCAATTATCTGGATTACCGGACCGTGTACTTCGTTTGAAGCAACCTGACCTGGTGTTGTAACTTCCTCTTTAGACTCAGGTTTTGTTTCAGTAATTGGTTTCACTGGTATAACTTCTTCTTGTCTCTTTAGAACAACTGGTTTTTCAACCGGTGGCGTTACCTTACTGATTTCAACAGGTTTTACCTGTGCCTCATCATTTGGTTTCTGCGGAATTGCAGGTTTTTCAACTGGTGGTGTTACCTTACTGATATCAACAGGTTTTACCGTGGCATCAACAATGCGTTTTTGCGGAACTGCAGGCTTCTCAGCTTCCAGATTTATCTTAAAGTTGTTTCCTTCCATTTCTGCAGCAAACATTCTGGCACTTTCGCGCGATGTAAATCCAGGTATACGTATTTTGTAAAGACCATTCGAATAGATAATTATAACCCGGTCGCCAATACGTTTAACCAATTCTTTCTGCGCATTTAATGCCTCTTCTTCAGTCTTGTATTCACCAACCTGAATTGACGTATTCGGTTTAACAACCGGAATATACGATACCGGGAATCCGATTTTTGCTATTGTTGTAGCAAACTGGCGTGCAAGATTGCGGTTTGCGTAGCCCGCGATCCGTACTTTGTGATAACCATTTTCATATACAATAATCGTTGGTTTGCCAGTGAGATCTTCCAGTTTCTTTTGTGCAACAAATGCTTTCGACTTATCTCTGAATGCGCCAATCTGAAGTACATCACCTTCGTAATCAATAATTGAAGACTTGATGACTATCTGCTCAGGACCTTTAACTTCTGCAATGTTCTCTTTTGCAGTGTCTGCGAGTAAAGGTTTAACAGATGGGGCAATTTTTATAATCGCTGGTGACTCGACAGCCTCTGCAAGTTTACGTTCAGCTGGAGATAGCATATTCAGTGTATCGGGCTCCTCTACCCTGGCAGGACTCAACCTGAAATCTAAACCTTCAACGATATCTCCATCGAAGGAATGGGATATAGTAATAGGTATCAGCTCCGGTTCCGAAACCATATTTATATTTTTAAGCTGTTCTGCATCAATCCGAACAATATATTTTCCAGGCTTCAGTCCAAGATAACTGTAATAGCCGTCAGATTCGGTCATAACCCGGGCTGCTCGAGTTCCATCGGTACGATATACACAAACCAAAATTCGCCCCTGACCATTATTCCCGTTAGAAATCGTTCCAGTCGCCTCACCCATCACTGAAATCGGGACTTCAATGTTTTTAAATTGGTTTGGATCGATCATCACCTTCATGGTCAGGTTATGCATCTGCCAGGAGATATTGTCGAAGCTGTTTTTATCGAGTTCCAGTAAATAACTTGTATAGGGTGTGAGATCCAATATCCGGATCGTGGTGTCTTTGTCGTTTCGAACAATTGTCCCACCATTAATTCTGAATTGCAGACCGTCAGCTCTTGGTTCTCCTTTATCGCGCTTCCCGTTGCCATCAACATCGAGGAAGGGGAGAAGCGTTATCGCACCTTTACCAACACTGGTCCGGTTATTTGCTCCGAGATAGCGCGTTTTTCTGTCGTAAAGTAAGCTTCCCCTGGCCGATTCTACCAAAGTAGTCTGGTCGTTGGTGTTCCGGACCGAGAATCCGGTCTGTGCAAAGGATAGATCATAGCGAAAGCCAAATTCAAAGCTTTTGGTGTTAGCTCTGAGATTTTGTTCGTACGACATACTTAAATAGCCTCTTTTAAACACCGGTTTTTCTATACCTGCCTTTGCCGTAACAAATGAACTCTTATTGTAATCGTATTGCACCTGGGGCGTTAAGGTAAAACGTTTTGGCAAACGAAACGAAAGAGAAAGATTGCTATAATAATAAGGAGAGGTGAGTGAGTTAAACATCCCATAAGTAATAAAATTGGTGTTTACGCCATAAACAGACCCTGACCATAACATCTCTGCTGTGGTCGATTTAAGTTTTGGTAAGACAATCTGGTTCATCGTAAAACGGGAATAGGCCGAAAAATTCTTCCCTTTCACCGGAAATGAGACCACCACTTTACGCTCTTCGAGATAGTTGTAAATAATCGCCGTTTGTCCCGGATCATATTTGGTATAGTCGAGCTCCATCTGCACATTCGAAGGGAGACGATAACTTAAGAAACTCTTGAGACGAACCCCGTAAGTATATTCCGAGGTCAATAGTAACCCACTCATTAATCGAAGTGAGGCACTTAAATATGGCATCGCATTACCCGTTGTTATCGATGAAAGGTATTCGACTCCCCCACCAATGGTCAAACGACGGTTCACTCCATAATTAACGTTCGCCCTTGAAAACCGACTCGACAAGGTATCTTCTACAATTCCAGCACTTACTGAGTATTCCAACTCCTTGGGAGGTAAAAAATTAAAAGGGATTGCGATATTCTCCTCTTTCACCCTCTCTTCGCCCCAGGGACCATAAAACTTCAGTTTTACCTCTGTATTTCCATAAACAAGTGGCACTTCAAACTTATAAAATCCGGAGGCATCCGCCTTCATGTAATCCACCAACTGATTATTAACATACAGCTCGACGGTCCAATTGGGTTCAGTAATATCACTAATGGTATAAGAATCGAAAGAGCGTCGGTAGGTGGTAGGAGTATTCGTGATTTGGACACCAACGATAGGGTTGTAAATAGAAGAAGTAATAGGGGTAGTGATCTTTCCTGCCGATACCTGTCGCAAATAAGAACGGTCGTTATTAACAAAACGCCAAAGATACTGCTGTTGCTTCTCACTGAACGGAGTGTTACTATCGTAATTAAGATAAGCATTCGCCTCACCTCCGGCAATCACCGTTCCCAATGCCAGATTTAATCGGGTATCTGTTGCACCTTTTAGGATCTGAGTAGAGACGACCGACCAGTCGGCCATACCAAAATGAAGTGCCGGATATTTTCTGCCAATCGTAGTATCTGCCTTCACTTCCCCTTTTAACTTGCTGATATTCTCCCGCATCTGTGCCTGACGCAACTCCCGGATCACAGGCAATTCCAGTTCAGTAGTCATAGTAACTGATAAGCTGCGAAAACTGAAGGCACAATTAAGACCAAATATTTGTCCCAACAGTGCAGATCGGACATACAAATTGGTTTCCGTTTTTACGATATCATCTGGTTTCAAATTATAGGTTTTATCCTTATATACAATCTTTTTATTGATACGATCTATCGAATACGTTGCATTCAAATCGATAAAGAACCCACTCACGGAATCGAGTTGAGCTGATGGAGTATTTTTAATTTTCAAAAAATTAAAAATATCGACGACCGGAAGATAAACTGTTTCATCGCGAATTACCGCGGGTAAATCGATACCACCCACCTTCTGCACATTAAAAAATACTGAGATCTCATCATAGTTATTATCCTCCTGAGCAACACCCTGAATAGGAAAAAATAATAATAGTACAAATAGATAAGCCAGAATTACCAAAATACCCGAAGAAGTTTGCATCCTCGGGTATTTCAGAATTATTGGTATAACCATTTGAAACATATAGTACAGAAATAAAATTATTGTTGATTAAAAGTTACATCAAAAGTCCCACTATAATCTCCTGAAGGATTAGCTGTTAATGATCCAACATCCAGTGTCCCACCGATATATACATCTGTGAATTGTGTCTTAGTAATATACTGAAAGCCAAATTCTGAATAAACATGTGGAGTACCCAAGTGCATCTGCAGATAAAACCCACTTTTTGTTAACTTCGGATTGGTATTAGGATAAGAGATCGTAATTAATACCCCCGGCTCAGCATCCACGGTAAATAGCGCACTTTTACAATCAAAGGAGTGTAATAACAGAATATCCCCGGTGGCAGTCGCCGTATTAGAATAATCCACTATCACTGACCCACCTGAATTAGAAGTAGGAATAATAGTCCCAAAATTAAGATGCTGCACCGTACTCACTGTAATAGTGATAGGACGAGGAGGTTTTTCTTGTGCCCGCCCATTTAGCACAAAGCCGAAAAGAAAAAGGATGATAGAAAAGGGGATGATTAACCCTCTTGTAATTCTGTATGTTGTTTGGCTATTCATAATCTTTTCGCATTAGAATTTTTTCTGACTCTATACTTTTTCCGGAAAACATAGTGACAATATAGATGCCACTGCCAACATTCTGATCGATTTCAACAGTCTCCATTTCGAAAACGCCCTTTTGGAGCAATGTCTTTCCCTGCATATTTGTTACAATCAGATTTCCTTTCGTATTGAAAGGCAGGTTCACCTTTACATACAATTGATTTCCGGATCGTATAATTTTAAACATTTTTTCAACAATTTTAGCAGGTTTTTCAATTCCTGAAAGGGAGAAAACGAGGGTGAAGCGTTGATTGTATTCGCCCTTTTTGAGGTAGAAACGATAAGTCGGATATTGTTTCAGATCCTGTGTAGTATTTCCGATAGCATCGATCAGATAAAGATGCATATTCGAATCTAAAGCACGAATATCTTTTGCCTTAAAATTAATCCATCCATCGGTAAAAGTATTAATTCCCAGCGGTATTTTTGTAATACTATCACCCGGGGTAGGCATTCCATTGATCGATAGATTCTTTGAATCGGTAGATATTGTATAAAGGTTTGGAACCAGCACATCGGTATTGATCAATTTAAGAGCATCTACATCCCCTTCAAATTTTTGATTGGCCTGATCGTCGAAATAAATCACAGCAGCATCGTCGATGGGCTGATTTGTTTCGAGATTCGCTGCAAAACGGAGGATTGTCCGTCTATCAAAAACAGCAGCCTTGAAGACAGGATTCAGGTTATTCACCCGAACGGAATTTGTCACCCCCAGAGTAGCACTCACAGGATAAGAACCCTCCGACACATGCACAAAGAAACCTTGCATGGAAGGGATAATGTTGGGCGTACTGGTGGTATTTGCACTCGGATCGGCATATACTCCATTGACATAACTACTGTAAACACCACCATATTGATCGGTCGTTCCGGCATTGAACAAATAAATTGCGTTATCTACATTCGTCTTGGTCCAACCTGTTAAAGCATTCCAATCGATAGGTGAAGGATATGGGTTCCCAACCAAATTAAATCCTTTGGTATATGTGCCGTTGTGATTATATAAACTTTTACTTAATGCCCCATTGTTGACCACTCCTGTAATATCAGCAGTTTTAACCGCGGCATCAGAACCAAAATTAACCGCATAACCCTCTATTGGATTAAGCGCATTGGTGGTTGTGGTATAAGTGGTCCATCCTGACATATCAGCACCCGCATTCTGATGACTCTCATCATAACTATATAATGATGGGAAGGAAGCCGCTAGATTTATATCGTCGACAAACTCATTTACAGTAGCAGTACTGAATGGAGAACCAAAATATTTATACCCAAAGCCCGATGGCAAATAGCGCTGCATGGTAACATTTCCGTTTACCTCACCGCCACCAGATCCATCAATTAAGGCAGTTTGAGTCGCTGACGAGATAAGCGTTAGATTGCCACCGGAATTAAGATTTCCTGATGTCGCCTTCACGATGCCTGTCACGTTGAGTGGGCTATTTAACGTTAATCCTGCGGCATTATTTACAGTCAGGCTATAAACCTGATCAGTATAAAATGCCCCTGTTGAAATGGATTGAGCCGAAGATCCGGCAAACTCAACAACCGAATTGGATGCAGTAGCATCAATTTGAGCGCCATTGGTCAGGTACATATTCCCTTTAATAGTAAGTTTATGTCCATTGGTCACCATCCGATAGGTTGCCTGGGCATTCGTAATGTCAGTAACTGAGCGATCTGCATCCAGCAAACAATGGTTGACCGGAACATCATCAAAAACAATATTATCATCCGTTGCTGGAACAGCATTGAAAGTCCAGTTGCCAGGGGTATTCCAATCTGTATTCGCCGTCCCTTTCCATCTGTTATTCATTAGCCGGTCCCATGCCCCCATTGCTGTGCCAATTCCTCTTGTATTTAGCCCGTAATCGGTTGCGATACCAGTTCCTGTTACACCTATAAGATCAACGCCTATTTTATAATCAGAAGCAATGGTTGAACCAGCATTGACAAAAACAGGGTTGGAAATTTGACTTGCAGCGTCCATTGCAGGAATGAGCGGTAAAGTAATTTTGTTTGTCGCAGCATAATATCCTAATACACCACCTATCCCAGACGCATTGTAATCGTTATAATCCAGAATTAAATTGGTGTTAATATTGTAGTTAAAGAAAGCCGCATAATGGTAATTAGCCCCCCCGATAGTTGAACGGTTATTCACAAAAATATTATTCCTGAAATCCCGAGTATTTGTAGTTACTGCACTGTATAAGGCGTATGATTTATTGGTTGAGCCAGTAACCAAACTACCACCAAGATAGACTGTGTTAAAATATAGGTTATTATTGTTACTTGCAGCACCGGTTTCGTAAATGCCATATAACGTGGTTTTTGTATTTCCACCCAAACTAATAATATTGTTCGAGTAAGTTGTTGTACCAGCTGCGATCTTTATACCATATATAGAAGCTGAAGAAGACGCGCCAGTGACCGATAAGCTATGGATAAAATTTTCCGAAACAACATTTGCCACTGTTCCTCCGGTAAAGTATAATCCAATAACACTTCCTGCAAAAGAAACGTAAGTATTCGATAAATTGTAAATTGTATTCCCGGTTACCGTTTTTTGCGTCGCAATAGTTAATCCAATTCCGCATACAGAAATATTAGTTGCAGAATTATTCGCATTTGAAATAGTTAAATCATGAATTAGATTATTAGAAATGGTATTTGTTCCATTTACAGAAACTATTCCACTTATACGTCCTGCTGTACCCGTTGTAGTATTTGTAGTGCTATTTGACAGGTTAGCTATCGTATTGCTATTTATTGTAATAGTACCCGTTCCTGCATTGTAGATCCCATAAACACTTTGTGCATTACTTGTACTGGTAGAACTTGCGTTGATACTATTTAAAGTGGTAGCACTTCCTATGGTATTGTTCGCGATCGTTGTAGTTCCTGCCGTATTGGTTTTATTTATACCGTAAATGTTCGTAGCAAGCGTTGCTCCATTGCCCGCTGTGATGGAGCCCATTATATTATTCTGACAATCAATAGTTCCTGTACTTGAGATATTTATTCCATATACATTTGTGGTTGTAGCGCCTCCTATTACAAGAATTGAACCAGTTCCCGTAGCAGATCCGATAATATTCCCAGTGACGGTACCAATGTTTACATTACCTGCTGTAATATTAATTCCCGTCCAGGCTGCTGATCCTGAATTACTCCAGGCAATGTTCTGGATAGAGTTATTGTTTATATTACTAGTAGTGGCGGTTCCAACAGTCATATTAATGGCCGTGAATACATTATTGAAGTCGTTGGTCTTTTTCCAGGCAGAACCACCAGCTAAAGAAGAACTTCCCCCTATAAAGTTTCCACTTACGGTAATATCGGTTGAAGTAGCATCTGATGCTGTGATCGCACTATAAGCTACAGATGCAGATGGGACAAATGATGAAGTTTCATATAAACTATTCCCAGTTATAGTCCAGGAACTATTATTTGCCGCAATGTTTATTCCGTTTGAAGCGATTCCACGATTTAGAAAATCGTAAATATTATTATTGCTGATCGTGTTTCCACTGTTTAGCTTGGTCGATGTTCCAGACGAATAAATAGCATTAAGCGGTCTGTTAGCATCTGTAGAATTTGTAATGTCATTGTTATCAATAATATTGCCAATATTTTCAGTAGTGGTGGTCGTTGAGAAGAAGATGACGCCACTTTTTGTATATGTTTCTGAACCCTTAATAATGCAATATTTCACGATATTGTTCGAAGCGCCGTTGATGAAACGAACAGTTGAAGTTGTTGAAGCACCTATGCTGGTATTGCTGATTGTAAGATCCTTATTAGTACCTGTTGTATTGACCCGTCCATCAAGAGTAACATTATCAGCTCCGTTTAGATTGATAAGTGGACCTGTCACATTACCACTTAAAGTAATTCCTGTTGTAGTAGGATATATCGTTAAAGAATTCCATGTTCCCGCATTTAGACTATTTGCACCAGTCTCATTAGTTGAACTACCTGAAATAGTAATAATAATTGTCTTTCCTGTATGAACTTTCAAGTTTATTGCAGCAAATGCACCTGATGCGCTGGTTAAAGATCCGTATGATCCATCGGCACCAGTTGATCCTGAAACTGTGATAATATAGCCATCAAGAATCGTAATACTAGTTGTGGTAGTAACTTCTCCACACCCTCCTGCCGCAGCTACGGTGTACGTTACAATATAGGTACCCACGGAACTGGTGCTTGGGGTGATTGCACCCGTTGCTGTATTTATACTTAATCCGGCCGGAGCACTGTAAACACCTACAGTATAGGCTCCCGTACCAGTTAGATTTACATTTTGTGGAGCCGATACCGAAGTGTAGTAAGGAGTTCCAGTGTAAGATATCGCAGCTGTTGGTAATACAGTAACAGTCACTGTAGCGGTTGTAAAACATCCATTATTATTCGTGTAAGTAATTACACTTATTCCTGCAGCCCATCCTGTAACCACACCATCAGATATTGTGGCTACCGATGGAGTTGTTGATAACCATGCATCGGATGCCGCCGCTGTACCTGAACCTATTAAAGTAGTCGTCGAACCGACACATAAACTCAACGTTCCAGAGATAGTTGGTAATGGATTAACTATGATTGTTCCTGTTGCATTAACCGTACCGCAACCACCAGATAAGGGGATGGTGTAATTAAACGTTCCGCTGGCAGTTGGTGTTCCGCTGATTGTGATCACATTGGCTGCCCATGCTGCAGTCACACCTGCGGGTAATCCAACTGGAGTTCCAATACCCGTTGCCAGTGTTGTGGCATGGGTAATTGGTGTCAGGGCAGTATTGATACACAGGATAGGAGTTGCAGATGCTGCAGCTGCTGTCATGTTCGCAGTAACAGTGATTGAACCCGTTTTGGTTACTGTACTGCAACCGCCTGTTAAGGTAATTGTGTAGTTAAATGTTCCCGCAGCAGTTGGTGTTCCGCTGATCGTTACTGTATTCGATGCAAAAGCACCAGATACACCTGCAGGTAATCCGCTGTAAGTTGCACCTG
>Ga0209386_1001144_pt1 | contig 11240 bp, 11 predicted proteins | sample NGEPertwo_FD_184510 | JGI IMG/M metagenome (GOLD analysis project Ga0209386, IMG submission 184510) | Arctic peat soil microbial communities from the Barrow Environmental Observatory site, Barrow, Alaska, USA - NGEE Permafrost154B-two... | ecosystem: Environmental > Terrestrial > Soil > Wetlands... | reverse complement strand
TGTTGAAAAAATACCATACCAATCCTTTGTACACATATCACACCTCACAGGCTTAACTCTTTACTATATCATAATGTGAAAACTCGTGCGTGTCCAGCATTTTCTTCATCTTATTTGAGAAAGAGCCCTCTACAATAACATAAGCGGAAATGTTTGTCCAGATTATTTTCAAAATTTCGCTCGCCTGGGGTGGTGAGTAGTTACTTGAAAAGACTAAAGAGAACCTTAAAGACATGCTTTATACTTCCTGTCTATCAGATGCGGGAAACTTATAGGTCATTGCGATTGTCAGAATTCAGGGTTGCATAGGCCCGTCAGAATATAGCTTGATAATACGTCTATAATAAATAAAGGAGTGATACGATGAAAAAATTAGGAATCATTTTAGCAACGCTCTTCCTTGCATTGGTGGTGTCTGGTTGCTCAAACCAAAAAGAATCAAACAATGTAAAGGAAACACCAACGAATGAGGTAACTCAAGCCAACAGTCAGAATAACATTAGACCCGAGATTAAATCCAATATTGATAATTTGAAAGACTATGACATTATAGATATTGAGCATATGACCAAAGGGATTGAGGTACCCCAAAAATATGAACCAGAGTCCCCAAAAGAGTTTAATGCAGGAATGTTTAAAGTTACCTTTCAAAAAGTGCAGCAAAATGATAAAGACCAAGTATGGGGTATAGTATCAGTAGTCTGTCAAACCGAATCAAGGGTTGGGCATCTTGCAAAGGTTGTTCCTGGTAAAACGGTAGTTGATGGATTTATTTTTTTTGCACAAATTGAAGATACTACAAATCTAATCAATAATAATTTGAAGTTTACTAAAGACGAAGAAAAATATCTCATCGAACACCTTTATGGCCGCTTTGCCAATAAAATGACATCCTCCCAAGCTAACTTTGTGAACGAAACAAAGGATTTTGCACTAGCCATCTACTTTAATGGGAACGAAGGTTTAGAACGGTTTCATCAAGAGCAAATATGAATATATTGAGCAAGAATAATAGTTAAATGTGAAACAAGCCTATTTATAGGATTAGAGATTAAAATTAGAGTGATTAGTGTTGCGTATTTAATGTTATTTCCAACTTTGCACCTCAATATAGAAACCCTTAGTCGTATTGCGAGTCTCCTTTTATCATACCGAAAATCAACAGTATACTTTAACTGAGCCAAAAATTAAAACTTCAGTTATCACACGAAGAATAAAATGCTAAAATATATGTCAATTAGTTGACATATAAACCTGCAGGGTTATAGAAAGAAATGGAGAAATACCTTAACAGCAGGAGTTTAATTACAAGACGAAAGGATGGGGTTAATGTATGTCAAAACTTAATAATCCCTTAGAAATTTACAAGTTACTCCCAAAATCAAATTGCAAACAGTGTGGGTTAGCGACTTGCATGGCGTTTGCCGCGGAGGTAATTAAAGGACAAAAACGTCTTGAGGAATGCCCTCATCTGTCAAGCAACGTAATTGAAGAATATGGTGGAAAAATTATTAAGCAAGTCACTCCGGAAGAACAACTGACGCAACTACTTGTGCCGTTGAAAAAAGAAATTGCTAAAATGAATTTTTCTTCATCCGTTAAACGATTGGGAGCTAGACTCGAGGGTGATAAGTTGGTCATTAAGTCTCTGGGAAAGGATTTCACGGTAGATCCCGAGGGCAATTTATTATCTAACTGCCATATCAATGTATGGGTGACGGTACCCTTACTGAACTATATTATTTACAGTGCAGGGACTGATTGTTCTGGTAATTGGGTTCCCTTCAGAGAGCTTAGTAAAGACACGGTATGGGACGCGTTTTTTATACAGAGGTTTGAAAAACCTTTAAAACAACTAACAGATGCTTATCCAGAACTTATCGAGGATATCATTGGTATCTTTAGCGGAAAGCCAATTAAAAATACTTTTTCCTCTGATATCTCGCTTGTACTGCATCCTCTACCAAAGCTTCCGATGCTTATTTGTTACACCAAACCAGAAGGGGATATAGAATCCAAACTTAATGTTTTTTTTGATTCATCTGCAGAAGAAAATCTTAACATTGATTCAATCTATAGGATTAGCGTTGGGCTTTTGATGATGTTTCAAAAGATTTCTGCTAGGCACACTAAGCCATGAAACTGACTTAATAGAGTCAGTTTCATGGCTTTCTTATTTCCCGGATAGAGTAAAAAGTATATTGACATATGTTTAAAAAGGTGTATAATTTGAACAATAAAGGGTATATGTTCATAATTTTGTGGGGGTAATTCAGACTTAGGAAGAAATGGAACAGGTCAGATGGGCTTCGGGGCGCGGACATGGTGTAAGTAGTTTGGGAAATTCCCAAGATAGAAAAATAGTCTCTTAAAAGCAAGCTGAAATCTTGGAGCAACAAGTAATTACATAGTTTATAAGTGGCAGAAAGTGGCGTGGGCATGCTCTTGTGACTTTTGTCTTAAATTACGAAGAACGGATTATGACAATACCAAGAAAATGTTAGATAGGAGCGTCGCTTGCTGAAAGAAACGGATTTGCTCAAAGAGAAAATAAGTATGAGGAGGGTACATTATGATTGCTGAAGTAGATCAAGATGAGTGCATCGGGTGTGAATCATGCCCTGAATTCTGTCCTGAGGTTTTTAAGATGGGGGCGGACGGGATAGCAGTAGCTTATACAAACCCTGTCCCTAGTGAGTGTGAAGAAGCCGCCAAAGAAGCAGCCGAGGGCTGCCCAGTGCATTGCATTACAATTAAATAGCAAGGGCTAATTAGGTGAAACAACTGTACCAAAGGTGGATGATTATCATCCACCTTTGGTACATCGTTAGAGTTGCTTTTGAGTGAACTCATTCAACTAAAGTTGAACATCTAGAGTTGGGAAAACCATTTTGAATCTGACCCGGTGAGTAGATCATAGTGACACCATTGAAAGAATTGCTAAGCTAAGCTAATAGTAATTTAATGTCGGAGGTGATCGTCTTGGGAGAACCAATAAGAATTAAAAGTTTAGATCCAACATTACGTGATGAGATGGCAGTATTATTGAATAGTTATGATTTTTCAAAGTGCCTTACTTGTGGTATGTGTACGGTTGGCTGTATTTATAGTAATCTACATGAGGATCAAGATCCACGTAAATTCATACGTAAAGTAGTACTGGGTATGAGAGAAGAAGCAGAAAACGATCCATTTATCTGGAATTGTACAATGTGTAATCGATGTACCGTGGAATGCCCAATGGGGGTGAATATAAACGCACTCGTGAGAGCCTTTAGAGGAAAAGTGGCGATGCCGCCTGGTCATTTGCAAATTATTGCTGATGATCATATACGGACAGGTAACCAGATGGGTGTGGAACAAGTTGATTATGATGAGACATTAGAATGGATTGAAGAAATGATGCAGGAAGATCTGAAAGATCCGACTTATAGGATTCCTTTAGATGTTCCTAATGCAGATTTCTTTTTTGGATTTAATGCTCGGGAGATTAAACATTATCCAGCTGATCTGCAAAGTGTTTTAAATGTTTTCCACGCGGCGCAAGCAAACTTTACGATCAGTTCTAAGCGCTGGGATGCTACTAATATTTGTTTGTTCACGGGCAAAAACGATGAATTCGCTGAAATTTCACGTCCAATGTTTGAAGAAGCTGAGAAGCTAAACCCTAAGGAGATTATTGTCACAGAATGTGGCCATGCGTTCCGATCGACAAGAGTGTTTGCGCGTGATTACTGGAAGGGGAAACAGCTCCCTGTGCGAAGTATAGTGGAGCTGTATGAGGATTGGATTAAAGACGGTACATTAAAACTAGATAAAACTAGAAATACTATCCCAGTAACTCTACATGATCCTTGTAATGCTGTACGTAAAGAGGGAATTGTTGAGCCTCAACGTTATGTGTTAAGTAACACTGTCATGGATTTTCGCGAAATGTTTCCTAATAGAATGTATAATCTTTGTTGTGGAGCTGGGGGTGGAGCGGGTGCCGTAGCTCCAACCAAAGCAATGCGTATGATTAAAGCTAAACCAAAAGTTGATCAATTAATAGCTACAGGTGCAAAAATTGGTTGCATCCCTTGCCATAACTGTATGGATCAGTTTGTTGACATGAATAAGCATTACAAACTGGGTATGAAAATGATGCATCTAACTGCCTTAATAGAAGTGGCATTGGGTTTAGTAGATGAAGAGAAGCAATTTTTTCATTAATTATTTAAACTTTATGTTGCCAAATAGTTTTGCAGTGCCCCCTGCAAGTTGGCCCAGTGTCGCTAGTACGTTTCTCCAATGGTCGTTAAAAAAGCAAGTATTTCAGCTTTTGTTGAACATGCTTGCTTTTTTAATGCCTAATATAGATCGCAACCCTACATGGTGCTGCATACTTTTTAGGAAAATTAGATTTCTTCATTCCTCAAAGGGCTAATGAAGTTGGAGGGAGGCCGTATGCCTATGTGCAATGCACGGATTGTTTTTGAGGGAGACAAGAGAAAGTACTACTTAATTATTGACATATGTTCTTAAAAGAGTATAATGAAAATCATAAAAAACATATGTCAATAAATCATAAGGAGGATACACAATGAAAATTGCAATGCCAGTAGACGACAAATCAATGGAAACAACTGTATGCCAGTCCTTTGGGCGCACACCCTATTTTCTTATTTATGATACAGAATCAATGGAAAGCGTATTTCTGAATAGTTATGCAGCAGCCAGCCATGGTGGTGCAGGGATTAAGGCGGCACAGACCATTGTGGATCATAAGGTTAGTGCTCTACTTACCCCGAGATGTGGCGAAAATGCTGCAGAGGTAATTAATGCAACCAATATCAAAATTTATAAGACAATCAACGATTCTATCCAAGATAATATTGATGCGTTGAAGGACGGGAAGTTATCTATGCTTGAAGAAATCCATCCTGGATTACATAACCACGCGGCAATATGAAAATTGCAGTGCTAAGTGGTAAGGGAGGTACAGGAAAAACACTTGTATCGGTAAATCTGGCTGCAGTGGCTAAAGAGTCCATCTATATTGACTGTGATGTTGAAGAGCCAAACGGGCATCTTTTTTTCAAGCCTAAGGATATTGAGTCAGAAAGGATTTCGATCAAGATTCCTTATGTTAATGAAACGGCTTGTAATGGCTGCCGTAAATGTGGCGATTTCTGTAAATTCAATGCCTTAGCCTATATCAACAGTAAGCTGTTAGTTTTTGATGAGGTTTGTCATTCATGTGGTGGATGCGTGCTGATTTGTCCTGAGAAGGCCTTGACGGAGAAAGATAAATTCATTGGAGAGGTTCAAAGGGGTGTTTCGGAAAATGTTACTGTAATTACTGGGATGCTTAATACTGGTGAAGCATCAGGCATCCCAATTATTAAAAATATATTAGATGACATCCCTACTGATAAAGGGTTCGCCTTTATCGATTGTCCCCCCGGGAGTTCCTGTATTGTTATGGAGAGTATCAAGGACGCGGATTACTGTATATTTGTGGCAGAGCCAACCTTGTTTGGGGTGCATAATCTTAATATGGTTTATGATTTGGTAACATTATTTAATAAGCCGCATGGTGTAGTGCTTAACAAGTGTCTGAAAGGAGAAAATCCTGCCGAAAACTTCTGTAAAGAAAAAGGGATACAAATATTAGGCAAGATTCCCTACAATAATGAACTAGGAACCTTAAATTCAGACGCTCTGATATCAGTCAGAGAGAATAAAAAGTATCACGCGCTGTTTTCCAATTTACTGCAAACTGTGACTAAGGAGGTGCAGCATGAAGCAGTTACTAATTCTTAGTGGCAAGGGAGGAACGGGAAAAACAACGATTGCCAGTGCTTTTATTAAGTTGTCAAAGGCCAAAGCATATGCAGATTGTGATGTAGATGCACCTAATTTGCACCTGGTTGTGCAACAATCATCAGAAGTCAGACAAACAGATTATTATGGATTACCTAAAGCACAAATAAACCTAGATTTATGTGTGCAATGTGACTTGTGCAGACAAAATTGCCGGTTCGATGCAATTATTTCTCAGGGCACTGATTATAAGATTGATTTCTATGCCTGTGAAGGTTGCGGTGTTTGTGAAATGGTATGCCCAGTCAGTGCTGTATCGCTAAAACGTGCCATAGCAGGTGATTTAATGCTCTATGTGGACGATTTGGTGTTTTCTTCTGCACAACTCAAAATGGGGAGCGGAACGTCTGGGATGCTTGTCACCAATGTAAAGAAACAAATGAAGTCAGCAGCTAAAAATATTGACTTAGCAATTATTGATGGATCTCCAGGTATAGGGTGCCCGGTCATTGCTTCACTTAGCGGTGTTGATATGGTATTGATTGTTGCAGAACCTTCTATATCAGGTATCAGCGATATGGAACGTATCATTAAAACAGCGCAAAAGTTCCAAACTAAAATTGCAGTTTGTATTAATAAGTATAATACGAATCTTAGAAACGCTGAAAAAATAGTTTCGTATTGTCAGAAACTCGATTTGCCTTTTGTAGGTAAAATACCCTTTGATCCTGATGCTGTAAAAGCCATCAATAATAGTCAAAGTATTGTTGATATCGATTGTATATCAGGACGTGCTGCAAAAGCTGTTTTTGATAAAACACTCAAAATACTAATGGATGGGAAGTTCACGTTTAACGTGCGTTAAACCCTAAATCCATCCCCAAGCTTGATATTCTTGCCCAGCTGTCGATTGATTCCTTGGACTTATCGATAGTGGTTGGCTGGATAATTAAATTTAAAAAAATGGAGGAAAAAAATGAAGATTGCAGTCGCTAGTGAGAAGGGTATGGTTACAGAACATTTTGGCTATTGTGAGGGCTTCAATATTTTTGAAGTTGAGAACAATAAAATTGTTAAAAGTGAATCCGTATTAAATTCTGGCCCACATAAGCCTGGTCTTTTACCTAATATGTTGAATGATATGGGAGTCAATGTTATTATCGCTGGTGGTATGGGTGCAGGTGCTGTCAATATCTTTAACGAAAAGGGTATTGAGGTTATTACGGGCGCGAAAGGAAGTGCCGAAGCCGCAACCAATAGCTATATACAGGGTGAACTTAAATCTACAGGCTCTGTTTGTCACGATCATCAGCATCATGATGAGTGCGGGAGTTAAAGAAAAGATGAGTTTATGACGATTGATTAATATTGAGTTATTGAAGTAGTGAGCATATTCAGCAATTGCTGAATATGCTCACTACTTCAAATCTGGAGTAAACGAGAATAGTTTATTTTAAGAAAGAGAAACTATTTGCAGGAATTTGTGAATGATTGTGGAATATTAATTATTATTGAAGAAAATATTGCAGAGCGAGACCATGAAGGTGCTTGCAAGAACCATGGAGGTTTGACTCGTTAGAGTCTGCTTTGTGGTTTTTTTGTTTGCTTCGAAGAAAGCACCTGAGTGAACTCGTTCAGCTTAAGCTGAACATCGAAACTTACACGTTTCAAATAAGAAAAAGAAGGAGAGATACTTATGCATATGGCTGACGCCCTAATTTCGCCTTTGGTTGGCGGAACCATGTGGGTTGCAACAGCAACTGTTGCGGCTTACTCAATTAAGAAAATCCAAACTGAGATGGATGAGAAGAAGATTCCTTTAATGGGTGTTATGGGAGCATTTATCTTTGCATCCCAGATGATTAACTTTACGATACCAGCAACAGGCTCGAGTGGTCATATAGGAGGAGGCTTGATTCTGGCTATATTACTTGGCCCTTATGCTGGCTTCTTAACTATAGCATCAGTACTCGCCATACAAGCTCTATTTTTTGCAGATGGAGGGTTGCTGGCGTTAGGCAGTAATGTGTTTAATATGGGCTTCTTCAGTTGCTTTATTGCCTATCCGTTAATCTATAAGTTGATCATAAAAAAGGGCTATTCGACTAGGCGGATATTAGTTGCATCGCTTATTGCGTCTATTATCGGGCTTCAAATGGGTGCTTTCGGGGTCGTGCTAGAAACTTTGTTTTCGGGTAAGACCGAGTTACCCTTTGGGACGTTTGTGTTATTAATGCAACCTATTCATCTGGCAATCGGTGCAGTAGAAGGCCTAGTTACAGCAGCTATTGTAACTTATATTTGGAAAGCACGCCCAGAAATTATTGAAAAGGCGGCATCAGGAGAAGCTATTGGCAATATCTCCATAAAGAAAGCTGTTACAGCAATCATCACACTGGCTCTGATCACAGGTGTAGGGCTATCTTGGTTTGCCTCTGCCAATCCTGATGGCTTGGAATGGGCAATGATAAAGACTGCGGGTACAGCAAAACTGGAAGCACCAGATGCTCTACATCAACAGCTGGCTGACATACAGAATAAAACAGCATTCCTGCCTGATTATTCTTTTAAGTCACCAGAAAATGAAGCGAAGGAAAGTGTTGGAAAAGCTGAAGAGGCGTGGCCTGCCGTAAGTGGTGGAACGAGTACTTCTGGATTAGTAGGCGGAGGAATGACGCTTGTATTGGCAGGACTGGTAGGATTGGGGATAAGTTTGGTAAAAAGAAGGAAAAATAGGACCTAAGCTTGAATAATTCGTATGGAGAGAATAACCTCGTCTCTAATTTAGAACTTAGATCGGATTGTTGATATGTCGAAGATAATGAATTCATTGTATAATATGAGGATTCTTGACGACCTGGCCCGGAAGGAAACCTTTATACACAAATTACATCCGCTCGTGAAATTGTTGACCACAGTTAGTTATCTAGCTGTGGTCGTATCCTTTGGGAAATATGATATTGGCGGTCTACTGCCGCTTCTTCTTTATCCTTCCATGATCTTTGCATTAGCTGAAATTCCATTAAAACCTATATTTATAAGAATTTTAATTGTATCACCCCTTATTATTGGAATAGGTATACTAAATCCTTTTTTTGACGATCAAACTTTCTTGTTGGTTGGAACGGAAATATCAAGAGGGTGGGTCACTTTCCTTTCTCTCATAATAAGGAGTGGATTAACCGTCACTGCAGCCCTTCTCCTTATTGCTACCACAGGGATGGATCGGCTAGGCGGGGCTTTGAGGATGCTGAAAATCCCTCGTATATTTGTGCTGCAACTACTCTTAACCTATCGCTATATCTCGGTACTGATGGAAGAGGTTGCCCGGACATTAAGGGCGTATTCGCTTCGGGCTCCGGGGCAGAAGGGTGTTCATAGGAGCGCTTGGGGATCATTGGCAGGTCAACTTATACTGCGGACGATTGATAGAGCGCAGCGTATATATGAAGCAATGTGTTTAAGAGGTTTTACAGGGGAGTACCATACTGGGGGCTTCAAACAAATCAGAGTCTGGGATTTGACTTATTTGGGAGCATGGGTGTTGTTCTTTGCCATGGCGAGGATTTACAATATACCGATGTTACTAGGTTCGTTCATAACGGGGGTGATAAGATGAGTCATCATAAGCTTGAGGTCAAGGATTTGCATTATAGTTATCCAGATGAACATAAAGCGGTCAAAGGGATGTCGTTTTGTATTTATCATGGAGAGTCGGTGGGAATTATAGGAGCAAACGGAGCAGGAAAATCGACGCTGCTGATGTTGCTTATGGGGATTCTTTTTCCAAGTCAGGGTGAAGTTTGTGTGGCAGACGTTAAGGTTACTAAAAAGACGCTTCCCATGATACGTCAAAGGCTGGGTATGGTTTTTCAGGACCCAGACGACCAGCTCTTTATGACAACTGTTTACGATGATGTAGCCTTTGGACCCCGTAATTATAAACTTGACGAAAAAGAGGTCGAAAAGCGCGTTCTTCAAGCCTTGGAGATGGTGGGAATAGCTCATTTGAAAGATCGTGCACCGTTCAAGTTGTCAGGAGGAGAAAAGCGTGCTGCGGCTATTGCTTCGGTGCTTTCCATGCAACCTGACATTCTGGTGATGGATGAACCGACTGCTGCTCTTGATCCAAAATCCAGACGAAGGGTTATGGCGCTGCTTCATAGCTTTAAGCACACAAAAATTATCACAAGTCATGACTTGGATATGATCTATGAAACCTGTGACAGGACCATTGTAATTAAAAACGGAGAAATTGCAGCCGATGGGCTTACGTCAGAGATTCTTGTGAATTCAGAATTAATGGATGAGTGCGGGCTCGAGGTGCCGCTAGCTTTGCAGAACTGTCCGGTTTGTGGCGGGAAAAAGATAGATTTTACACTGTGAAAAAATGGTAAGATTATTATAAACTAGGACGAGGTAGATTTCAAAATACATTTAATTCGATGGATAAATAGATTTTACATAAGAGGGGAGAGTGTCCAATGCCTACTAAAAGAGATGTAGAACGTACATTGGAGAACCGAGATTGGAAACAACTTAACATCTGGGCAAAAGAGAATAAGAATGTCTATCGACAATTAATGTCAAGAATATACGTTAAGGATGGGCTTGTTTTCTGGCGAGCGGTAGAAGCTCTAGGGGTTCTCGCCCACAAAATTGAGCAGGACGATCAGAAGTATGCCGTTGAACTTGTACGTCGCTATTTTTGGATGCTGAACGATGAATCCGGTGGCACTGCTTGGAATGCATCTGAGGCCATAGGAAGTCTTGTGGCTCATTGTCCAAATACGTGTGGACATTTTAATTGGATGCTTTCTGGGTTGTTAGAAGATGAGAGCTTGAGCGATGGTGCGCTGTGGGGATTAGCTCAACTAGCCCAGAACGCACCCCATTTAATAGAACCACTCGAAGAGCGGATCAGGCCTTTCTTAGAATCTGAGGAGCCGTTAGCACGAGGATTAGCTGCCCTAATCTATGCACTTATGCGAAGTCCCCAAGCTGCATTTCCGATCTTTCGAGAAAACGGGCCTCTGTGGAGCGTACCAATCGATCTGGATCAACGTTTAAAAGATGATCACAATTCAATCGAAATCTATCAAGCTGGGGAACTAACCAAGTATTCTGTACAGGAACTTTGGAGTCCTCAAACCGTTGCTTTTTGGACGGAACGAGTGACCATCAAAGACCTAGATGTTGAGTTAACAATTGCTTCTACTTCGACGGGATTATGCTGGCTAGGACTTAGGCCGTCTCTTGAGGAAGAACAGACCTTGCGAACTTGGGCGTTACGCTTTTTTCCAAAATGCTTTTTAATTCGGAAGCGTGAGCCCAATAGTGAAGCTATTCAGCAGCTTCAAGAGTATCTTATGGAAAAACGCAAGGCTTTTACGATCCCGCTTCATCAGATCGGGACACCTTTTCAACGTCAAGTG
>Ga0209386_1001143_pt1 | contig 11257 bp, 10 predicted proteins | sample NGEPertwo_FD_184510 | JGI IMG/M metagenome (GOLD analysis project Ga0209386, IMG submission 184510) | Arctic peat soil microbial communities from the Barrow Environmental Observatory site, Barrow, Alaska, USA - NGEE Permafrost154B-two... | ecosystem: Environmental > Terrestrial > Soil > Wetlands... | reverse complement strand
GAGCGGCCTGGTCCGCGAGGCACCGCTGGGCTACGCGGTGGTCGACGGCCGCGTGGCGATGATCGCCGGCTACGGCCGGGATGCCCACTGGTTCCGCAACGCACTGGCCAACCCGACGGTGCAGATCGCCCTGCCGGGCGCCGTGTTCGCCGGGACGGCGGAGGAGCTGACTGACGGGGTCGCCCGGCGGGAAGCATTCCGCGCCGTGATGGCCGCGCTCGGCACGGTGGGCCAGCTCACCCTCGGTGACACGGCCCAGATGGACGACGACGGGGTGGACCGGCTCGCGGACGCGTTCCCCGTGCTTGCGGTCACCCCGACGGCCCTGCTGCCCGGCCCGTACGACCCGGGCGGCGCCTTCACCAAGGCGACCCTGTGGCTGTGGGCGGGCGTCGGGGTCGCCGGCGTCTGCGCTCTCCGCCGGCGGCGGCGCTGCTGCTGACCCGCGGGCTCAGCGCTCCCGGTAGTGGTAGGTGTCGACATCGGCGAAGCCGAGACGGTGGTAGAGCTCGAGCGCGGCGTGGTTGACGTCCTCGACCTGCAGGAAGGCGCGCCGTGCCCCGCGCTCGGCCGCGATCTGCATGGCGGCGAGCGTGAGCGCGCGGGCCAGGCCGCGGTGTCGGGCGCGCTGGGCGACCATCAGGCAGGACAGGCCGACCCAGTCGCCGGAGTAGCCGGCGCGGATCACGCCGACGACGCCGTCGTCGTCCCGTGTGGTCAGGTAGCCGGCCGCGGACCCGGTGACCACCGCACGGGCCAGATCGGGATCGACCGTGCCGCTCGCCTTGACGTCGAGCCACCCCGAGAGCCAGTCGTCGTCCGGCTCGTCGGCCACCTCGATGGACGCGGCCGACGGCTCGGCCTGCGCGGGCAGGGCGAGGGCGAGCACCCGCGTCGTCGCCACCAGGCGGTACCCGCGCGCCGCCAGAACACCGTCCAGGCCGACCGGAAGCACCTCACGCCCGACCCGGAACCGGGCCGGGACGCCGCGCTGGGAGTAGAACGCCTCGACTCTGCCGATCGCGGCGTCGAGGTCGGGCGGCTCCGCGAGCGGGACGACGCTGTTCACCCGGCTGGTGAACCCGCCGGAGAAACCGAGCCGCCAGCCGTCGACGTCGGCCACCTCCACCGGACGCCAGGTGTCGAGCTCGACCGCGACGCCCGGCGGGACGGGCTCAGCCACCGGCGGTGTACACGAGCATGTGGTGGTCGTCGACGCCCCAGTCGCGCTCGGGGACCCGCTGCAGTCCGAGACGCTCGTACATCCGCTGGGCGGTCGTCATCGCGGGCATCGTGGAGAGCACCACGTGGTGGGCACCCCAGCCGATCCCGCGCTCGATCGCCGCTCGCATCAGCGTCTCGCCGATGCCGCGGCCGCGTGCCGCCGGGTCGACGGCGAGCATCCGCAGCTCGTGCTCGCCCGGCCCGGCGATCTCTGCGTAGGGCGAGCCGTACTCGGCCAGCGTGATGGTGCCCAGCAGCTCGTCGCCCTCGACGGCCACCAGCACCGTCGCCTGCTCCGCGCGGGTGACGGCGTCCCGCAGCTCGCCGAGGTAGTGGTGGTCGGGGCTGATCAGGTCGTCGGCGAGGTACGCGTGCGCGGTGAGCTGGCCGACCCGCTCCAGGTCCGCCGGCTCGGCGACGCGAACGATCAGGGTCATGCCTCGTCCTCCTCGTCCGCACCGCGACCGACGGCACCGCCGTCGAGCGCCTCCGGACCGCCATCGAGCAGCCGGACGAACGCGGCCTCGTCCAGGATCCGGAGCCCCAGCTCGCGCGCCTTCCCCTCCTTGGACCCGGCGTTCTCGCCCACCACCACGAAGTCGGTCTTCTTCGACACGCTGCCGGCCGACTTGCCGCCGCGGGCGATGATCGCCTCCTTCGCCCCGTCCCGGGAGAACTTCACCAGCGACCCCGTGACCACGACTGTCAGCCCCTCGAGCGTGCGGGGCACGGACTCGTCGCGCTGATCGGCCATCCGCACCCCGGCCGCGGTCCAGCGGTCCACGATCTCGGCGTGCCAGTCCTCGGCGAACCAGTCCTGGATCGCGGCGGCGATGGTCGGGCCAACGCCCTCGACGGCGGCCAGCTCCGCCTCGCTCGCCGCCCGGATGGCCGCCATCGAGCCGAAGCCGGTCGCGAGCGCGCGGGCCGCCGTCGGGCCGACGTGCCTGATCGACAGTGCCACGAGGACCCGCCACAGCGGCTGAGCCTTGGCCTTCTCCAGGTTCGCCAGCAGCGCCTCGCCGGTCGCGTTGAGGTCACCGGCCGAGCGGACCCGGCCCTTGACCTTGGAGTCGGTGGACAGGACGAACAGCGCGACCCGGCGCAGGGCGTCCTCGTTCAGGTCGAACAGGTCGGCCTCGTAGCGGACGACGCCGACCTCCAGCAGGCTCCCGGCCGCCTCCCACCCCATCGTCTCGATGTCGAGCGCCCCGCGCCCCGCGATGTGCGCCAACCGCTCGCGCAGCTGGGAGGGGCATGACCGCGCGTTGGGGCACCGGATGTCGACGTCGCCTTCCTTGGCGGGGGCGAGCGGCGTCCCGCACGACGGGCAGTGCGTCGGCATCTCGAACTCGCGTTCGCTTCCGTCGCGCAGGGCCACCACCGGCCCGACGATCTCCGGGATCACGTCACCGGCCTTGCGCAGCACGACGGTGTCCCCGATGAGCACGCCCTTGCGCTTGACCTCGCTCGCGTTGTGCAGGGTCGCCATCTCAACGGTCGAGCCCGCGACCTTGGCCGGCTGCATCACCCCGTACGGGGTCACCCGACCAGTGCGGCCGACGTTCACCCGGATGTCCAGGAGCTTGGTGTTGACCTCCTCCGGCGGGTACTTGAAGGCGATCGCCCAGCGGGGCGCGCGCGACGTCGATCCGAGCCGGCGCTGCAGCGCGACCTCGTCCACCTTGATCACGACACCGTCGATCTCGTGCTCGACGTCGTGCCGGTGCTCGCCGTAGAAGTCGATCATCTCCTGGATGCCGGCCAGGTCGTCGACCACGCGGGTGCGGGCGGAGACCGGCAGGCCCCAGGCGGCCAGCAGGTCGTAGGTCTCGGACTGGCGGGCGGTGGCCTCCTCGTGGCCCGCCCAGCGCAGGGCACCGATCCCGTGGCAGAGCATCCGCAGCGGGCGCGACGCCGTCACGCGCGGATCCTTCTGGCGCAGCGAACCGGCGGCGGAGTTGCGGGGGTTGGCGAACGGCGCCTTGCCGGCGGCCACCTGCGCCTCGTTGAGCGCGAGGAAGCCCTGCACCGGCAGGAACACCTCGCCGCGCACCTCGATGACCTCGGGGTGGTCCTCGCCGTCGAGGGTCAGCGGGATCCCCTCGATGGTGCGCACGTTGAGCGTGACGTCCTCGCCCGTTCGCCCGTCGCCGCGGGTGGCGGCGCGGACCAGCCGGCCGTTCTCGTACAGCAGCGCGATCGCCAGGCCGTCGATCTTCAGCTCGCACAGGTAGTGCGGCTCCCCCGCCCCCTCGAGGTCCCGACGGACCCGCTGCGCCCAGGCCGCGACGTCGTCGACGGAGAAGGCGTTGTCCAGGCTGAGCATCCGCTCGACGTGGTCCACCGCGGCGAACTCGGTGGAGAACGTGCCGCCGACCAGCTGGGTCGGCGACTCGGGCGTGCGCAGGCCGTACGCGAGGTAGTGGTCCTCCAGGGCGGCCAGGCGCCGCAGCAGGACGTCGTACTCGGCGTCGCTGACCGTCGGGGCGTCCCGCACGTAGTAGGCGAACTGGTGCTCACGGATCTCGTCCGCCAGCCCGGTCCAGCGGTGCCGTGCGGCCGCCTCGTCCAGCCCGACGTCGTCCGGGTGCAGGTCAGCGGGCGGAGCCGCCTGCACGAGGTGGGGCTCCTGGCCGGGGAGAAGATCGTGCTCGCTCACCGGGACATCATCGCGCGAGACGGTGACAGCGCACCTCACCGGCCCGCGCTCCCGGTGTCGCGCCGGTGTCGGACGGCCTAGCGCCACGCCGCGGCGACGGTTGCCTGGCCGAGCACCCGGGTGCCCTCGTAGAGCACCGCCGACTGACCGGCCGCGAGGCCGCGCAGCGACTCACCCAACCGGGCCTCCATGCCGGACGACCCGCCGTCGTCGTCGGCGACCGCGCGGGCCGAGGCGGGCGCGGGCGTGCCGTGCGCGCGGACCTGCACCAAGCAGTCGAACCAGTCCTCGCCGGGCGCCCCGAACCACACCGCGTCGCTCCCCCGCAGGCCGACCACGTCCAGCTCCTCCGCGGCGCCGACCACCACCGTGTTGCTCACCGGCTGCACGTCGAGCACGTAGCGCGGGCGACCGTCGGCGGCCGGCCGGCCCAGGTGCAGCCCACGTCGCTGGCCCACCGTGTACGCGTACGCGCCGTCGTGTTGCCCGACGACGTTCCCCTCGCCATCCACGACGTCGCCCGGGTGGGAACCCAGCCGCGAGCGCAGGAAGCCCTGGGTGTCGCCGTCGGCCACGAAGCAGATGTCGTAGGAGTCCGGCTTGGCCGAGACGCCCAGGCCCCGGGTGGCTGCCTCGGCGCGCACGTCCTCCTTGGATGCGGCGTCGCCGAGCGGGAACATCGCGCGGGCCAGCCGGTCCGGGCCCATCACGGCGAGCACGTACGACTGGTCCTTCGCGGCGTCGCGCGCCCGGTGCAGCTCGCGGGCGCCGTCGGGCCCGATCCCGATGCGCGCGTAGTGGCCGGTAGCGACGGCGTCGAAGCCGAGCGCGGTCGCCCGGTCCAGCAACGCGGCGAACTTGATGTGCTCGTTGCAGCGCACGCACGGGTTGGGCGTGCGGCCGGCGGCGTACTCGGCGAGGAAGTCGGCCACGACCGTTGCCTCGAACTGCTCGGACAGGTCCCACACGTAGAACGGGATGCCGAGCACGTCGGCGGCCCGGCGCGCGTCGCCGGCGTCCTCGATGGAGCAGCAGCCGCGGGAGCCGGTGCGGAACTGGTCCCGGTTGCGGGACAGGGCCATGTGCACGCCGACGACGTCGTGCCCCGCGTCCTGCGCGCGGGCAGCGGCAACGGCGGAGTCGACCCCGCCGGACAGGGCTGCCAGCACGCGCATCGGACCAGGGTACGTGGGCTGGTGGTGGTGCCCGACGGCGTGCGCAGTCGCGCTGCTCGCTGTGCGGAGTATCTGTGCCGCCAGGTGGCACTCAGACTCCGCACAGTGCCCCAGCCCGTCGCCGGCCGCGCCGTCCGGTACGCCGAGTCAGGATCGCCGGTGCGACCTGGCAACGAACCGGTCCATCGCATCCAGCACATCGGTGGCCTGCCACACCCGGTCCCGGGCGCCACTCCCCACCTGTTCGAGCACCCCGTCCTCAACGAGCCGGTGCACCGCCACCTGGGCGTTCGCCGGCGTGACGCCGAGCTCGGTCGCCACCAGCCTGGTATCAACCACGGGCCGGGTCATCACCAGGTCCGCCAACCGCCAGGCGGCAGCGCCGCGCCGTGCTCGGATCCGCTCTTCCCATTCCGCCCGGCGCTCCGTGATGTCGCTGATCAGCGCGCGCGAGTAGGCCAGGGCTGGGAAGACGGCACTCGCGACCTCGGAGACGATCGCCTCCAGGTCCCCGTCGCGGTAACCACTGAGGGCTGCGAAGTACCGGTCCGTGTCACCGAGGAGACCGGCCGACACGGGGACGATGGATCGACGGGAAAGACCGCTGTGGCGCAGCTGGGCGTGCAGGAGCGCACGACCGGCCCGCCCGTTGCCGTCCGGGAAGGGGTGGATGGCCTCGAAATGGGCGTGGGTGACGGCTGCCTGGGCCAACGCGGGCATGTCGTCGCGAGCCATGAACTGAACGAGGTCATCCATCGCTGCCCGGACCAGCCCATGGCGAGGTGCGACGTACGTCGCTCCATGCGGGCTGCGCCCTGATCCGCCGATCCAGACCTGCTCGGTTCGCCACCTCCCGGCAATCGCCGGGGCGTGATGCGCCATCAGCGCGCTGTGCATCGCCAGGATCGCCTCGGCATCGAGGCGCGCGGCGACCCGCAAGGCTTCGGTCATGGCCGCGACGTTCGCGACGATCTGGTCGGCGTTGGCACGGCCTCTGCGGCCGAGCTCGGCCAGGGCTATTGCCTTCGGCGAGGAGCTGAGGTCTTCGATCTGGGAAGAGCTGGCAGCCTCGGTGCGCAGCAGCAGGGCGGCGAACGACGTGGTGGACCCGAGCGCCTCCCCGTCGAAGCGAGCGATCTCCGCGCTGGCTTCCGTGACCAGGGCAACCGTGGCGGGCGGCAGGCTCAGGTCGGCGTCAGCGATGCGTGGCGGGACAGCTGCCCGGTAGGGGCCGCTGTGCAGGCTGCGGCTTGCCCGGGGACCGTAGTCGTCGTCGGCCGCGCTCCAGTCGAGTTCCTCCGACCCGAAAGTCGGCCAGCTGGTGGGTCCATCCGATGACATCTCCCCAGGGTAGCATCGGAAACACCATCATCCGATAGTAGTGCTCCACGCTATGCCCGAATCCCAGCGGAAATCACGTTGCCCCTCGCACCCACACGCGGCCGGACCGACGACAACCAGCTCAACCGCCGCGAGTACCTGCTACGGGTGGCTGGGCGGCTCGGGTGACACGCAGGTCATCTTGCCCACCTGGGTCGCCCCCGTCACCCCGGCTCGCTGACCCGCAGGGTCACCAGCACCGGCGCGCTCACCAGCCCTTCGGCGTCGGACACCGCGTAGGTGATCTCGCCCCGACCGGTGAAGCCGTCCGCCGGCGTCAGCGTCAGCACGCCGTCCGACACCGACAGCTCCCCCGCCTCGACAGTCAGCTCGCTCTGCACGCCGTCGGTCTCGGGATCGAGGTCGACGCTCGCAACATCCAGCGTCGAGAACAGCGACACGTCGTCGGCCAGCAGGTCCACCGACCCGGGCTCGCCGACCACGGTCATCAGCACACCCACCTCGGCCACCGGCGGCAGCTCCCGCTGACCGTCGCGGTAGGCAAGCGTCCACTGCCCCACCTGCGCGCACACCGCGCTCGGGCAGTAGGCCGTGAACCCGTCACTGTCCGGCGGCGTCGAGAACTCGTCGCGCGGCTGCATGATCCAGTACAGGGCGACGTCGCCACCCTGGGCGAAGAACGCGCTCATCCACTGGTGGAACACCACGCTCCGCGGGTCGCCCCCGCGCCAGCCGTACTCCCCCAGGAACGCCGGCTTGCCCACCTCGGCAGCCAGCGCCAGGTGGTCGACGATGTACTGCTCGGACCAGTCGACCGACGTCCCCCAGTGGTCCGGGTACAGGTGCAGGCCGACCATGTCGAGGTCCTCGATCTGTGCGAGCGCCCCCGCGTCGACACCCTGGCTGCAGTCGTTGGTCCAGTGGTCGCCGCCCTCCTCGCAGAAGAAGCCCTCGTCGCCCATGCCGAGCAGGTGGTTGGAGTCGATGGACTTCACGAACGCGGCCATCTCGGTGGCCCACGCGGTGACGGTCTCCGTTGTGCAGTCCGGCCCCGGCTCGTACTTGCCGGAAGCCAGGCAGCGCGGCTCGTTGGCCAGCTCCCACGCCATGATCGTCGGCTCGTCCTTGTACGCGACGCCGGTGATCGTGTTCACCCGGTTGAGCAGATGCTCCACCCAGTCCTGGTACCAGCCCTTGATCGTCGGGTCGGTGTAGAAGTCGCCGTGGTACTGCGCGCCGGCCCACTGCACGTACTGGTCCATGCCGCCGTACGGGCCCCAGTTGTTGACGAACGGGAACACCAGGCGCACGCCGTGCTCCTTGGCGGAGGCGACGACGTAGTCCAGCTCCTGCAGGCCCTTCTCGCCGTCGTTGAACGCGGGCGCACCGGCCGCGGCGTCCCAGTAGTGGAAGTAGGTCGTGGTGTTCTGGGGGTCGATCGACGTGGTGGGGTCGGCCGGGTCGCCGATGTCGTTGAAGGCCCACGCACGCAGCACGGGCATGTCCGCGTCCGCGGCCGCGGCCATCAGCTGGTCGACCACCTCGGGCGGCAGGAACATCGGCCGGTAGTTGTTGGTGCCTGCGGCGTAGAAGGGCTTGCCCTCGAGCATGAACTGCTCGCTGTCGGCGGTCACGAACTCCGGACCAGGGCCGGTGTCCCGTTGGGCCCACCAGAGCACGCCGCCCGCCAGCAGGGCGACCACCACGAGACCACCGATCATGGTCCGCATCCGACCGGACATCCGCGTCTCCTTCGTCGCCGTGACGCGGCTGAGCGTAGTGGAGCACCGGCCGCGCCGGGGCCGCCGGAAGGGCGGCTTCTCTACCGGTCAGGACGCGCCCGAGAGCCCAGCGGCCCGCGCGCGCTGAACCACGTCGGGCAGCACGCGCAGGACGGCGTCCACGTCGGCCTGGCTCGACGTGCGTCCGAACGTGAACCGCAGCGCCCCGCCGGCGTCAGCCTCGGGCACGCCCATCGCGAGCAGGACGTGCGACACCTGGGTGACGCCGGCCCCGCACGCCGACCCCGTCGAGCACTGCACGCCGTTGCTGTCCAGCAGGTAGAGCAGCGCGTCGCCGTCGCAGCCGGGGAACGTGAAGTGCGCGTTGCCCGGGAGGCGAGCGCCGTCGTCGGGCCACGGCCCCCGCACGACGGCGTCCGGCACCGCCGCGAGCACACCGGCCACCAGGGCGTCCCGCAGGGCGCCGACCCGCGCCGCCTGCCCGGGCTGGGCGCTCACCGCGGCGTCGACCGCGACGGCGAACGACCTGATCAGCGCCACCGGCAGGGTCCCGGACCGGACGCCGCGCTCCTGGCCACCACCGTGCAGCACCGGGGTGACCGCCAGGTCCCGGCGCATCAGCAGGGCGCCGACGCCCACCGGCCCGCCCAGCTTGTGTCCGGTCACGGTCATCGCGTCCAGCCCCGCGGCAGCGAAGTCCACCCCCAGCTGACCGACCGCCTGGACGGCGTCCGCGTGCACCGGGATGCCGTACCGGTGGGCCAGCGCGACCACCTCGGCGACCGGCTGAACCGTGCCGACCTCGTTGTTCGCCCACATCACGCTCACCAACGCGACCTCGTCACCGTTGGCGTCCAGGTCCGCGGCGAGCGCTTCCAGGTCCAGCCGCCCGACGCCGTCCACGCCCAGCAGCACCGCCTCGGCGCCCTGCCGGTCCGCCAGCCACCCGGCGGGGTCCAGCACCGCATGGTGCTCGACCGCGGAGACCAGCACCCGCCGGCGCCGCGGATCCGCAGCCGACCGCGCCCAGAACAGGCCTTTGACCGCCAGGTTGTCCGACTCCGTCCCGCCGCCGGTGAAGACCACCTCGGTCGGTCGGGCACCCAGCCGGGCAGCGCACAGCTCGCGGGACTCCTCGACCACCCGGCGGGCGGCGCGGCCGGCGTCGTGCACGGAGGACGGGTTGCCCACCCGACCCAGCTCCGCGGTCAGCGCCTCGATCGCCAGCGGGTGCATCGGCGTCGTCGCGGCGTGGTCCAGGTACGCCACGTGCGTGGCAGCCCCACCGCGATCCGAGCTCATGGTCGTCGAGTCTACGAACGGGCCGCGCCGCCCCGTCAGACGGTGATGACGACCTTGCCTGCCACGTGGCCCGTCGCCACGCGATCCAGGGCCGCAGCGGCCTCCGCCAGCGGGTAGGTGCCCTCGATGACCGGTGTCAGCTCGCCGCCGTCGATCAGGTCCTTGAGCGCAACCATGTCCTTGGTCGTGGACGCGATGGAGAAGACTCGGATGGTCTGCCGGCTGAACGCCGACAGCAGGCGCCCCCGAGCCATCCGCGGCAGCGGCCCGAGCACCCGGCCGCCGTTGACACTGTTGAGCAGCAGCACCCCGCGCGGCGCCAGCACCCGGCGCAGCGCCCGCAGCGAGCGGTTCGCCACGTTGTCGAGGATCACGTCGTACCGCTCGGCGCCCCGCGTGAAGTCCTCGTGCGTGTAGTCGATCACGTGGTCGGCCCCGAGCGAGCGGACCAGCTCGACGTTCCGCGCGCTGCAGACGCCGGTCACCTCAGCTCCGAGCGCTGTGGCGATCTGCACCGCGAAGTGCCCGACGCCGCCGGACGCCCCGTTGACCAGGACCCGCTTGCCCGGTCCAACGTTCGCCACGCGCATCCCGAACAGCGCGGTCAGGCCGGCCATCGGCACCGCGGCCGCCTGCTCGAACGTCAGCCCGGCCGGCTTCGGCGCGAGCACCCCCTGCGGCACGCACGTGTACTCGGCGTACGAGCTGTTGCCCTCGCCGAACACCTCGTCGCCGGGGCCGAAGAGCGTCACGTTCGCACCGACCGCCTCGACGACGCCGGCAAGGTCCTGACCGCGGACCGCCGGCTTCGGCCGGCGCAGGCCGACCATCGCCCGGATCATCGCCGGTTGGCCGCGGGTGAGGGCCAGGTCGGCCGGGTTGACCCCGGCCGCGCGGACGCGCACAAGGACGTCGTCGTCGCCGATCGCCAGGACCGGGATCTCACGGACCCCGAGCACGTCCAGCGGTGGCCCGTAGCGGTCCTGGACCGCCGCCCGCATCGTCCGGGTGCTCGGCACGACCGGCCGACCGGCGGCCGGAGTCGAGGCGGCCATCACTCGACCGTCCGCAGGATCTGCTCGATGGACGCCGTGCGCGACCGGAGCTCGGACACGTCGGCGGCCACCCGTTGCTGGGCGTCCAGGGTGGACTCGGCGAGCTGCTCGTACCGGTTCACCAGCTGCCGCAGGGCGTCCTCCTGGCCGGCGACGATCGTCGTCTTCCGGTGCTCCTGGACGAAAGCCACGATGGAGATGAAGAGCATGATCGCCACCAGGGCCAGCCCGAGGATGAGAATCACGGTCGGCCAGGCGATCGTCGACGTGGTCGCGGCTGTCGTCTCCGCTGAGGAACATCAGGAGGACCCCTTGGGTGCGGGACCCTTTTCCGGGTCCGATGGGGTCAGGGTGGTGGCCGCCGTGGCCAGAACCGATGGGGTGAGGTGCAGGACGAAGTCCGCGACCTCGAAGTACTTCATCGCCTTCCCGTCGTCGGAGAGCTCCAGACTCCCGACGACCAGGCCGACGGCCTCGAGGCGTTGCAGGTGCATGTGCAGCAGAGGACGGCTCACGCCGATCTCGCGGGCCAGGTGGCTCACGTAGTCCCGGCCACCAGCCAACGTCGCGAGGATGCGCAGCCGGATCGGGTTCGCCATCGCTGACAGCACTCCGACCAGCTCGTCGCCGGTCGGCGGGTTGGCCGTCATACTTCTCCTTCACCTGTCAGTCAGTTCTTACACCCGAAACACTAGCATGCACGATGTCCGGAGCGCCAGAACCCGAAACACGTTACCCGAACGCGTAACAGGCGGG
>Ga0209386_1001142_pt1 | contig 11278 bp, 11 predicted proteins | sample NGEPertwo_FD_184510 | JGI IMG/M metagenome (GOLD analysis project Ga0209386, IMG submission 184510) | Arctic peat soil microbial communities from the Barrow Environmental Observatory site, Barrow, Alaska, USA - NGEE Permafrost154B-two... | ecosystem: Environmental > Terrestrial > Soil > Wetlands... | reverse complement strand
TCAACTGCACTTACTTTAAAGTCACCAGAATAGCTCTTGAGTTTACAACCTTTTACCACCATCATGGAACCCCTTTCATACACAAAATGATTATATCATGATGTCCAATAAGTGGGGTGCACTTCAGACTGTGGCTCAATCTTGGTTCTTCCGTATATTTGAGTATGGAGGCCCAAAATAAAAAGCTAATGTATAATTTTAGCCCTGAGAAGATCTAGACCAGCCCTGCCATACATGGTACGTTTGATCATTTTTAGGCGATTGTTGTTACCTTCAAGAAAACCATTACTGTAATCACTAATTATCGAATTTTTAACCGCGTCAAAATCTCTGACAATACCATTAGCCAATGATTTCAAGTTTTTGATACTGCTTTCGAAATATTTTCCGACAAACACTTCTAAGAGTAGGACACTCTTGTTGACATAGATATTTCGGAAGTCTGAGATGCAATCTTGAATTTCTTTAATGATAGGATACTTTTCTAAAATAAACGCAATATCTGATGATGGAATATAAAATTTAGACCAAAGGTACTTTAATAGTCTGCTTCGTCCTACGAAATGGCCTTTGGGTTTGCCGTTTTTACGTTTTACCCCAAGAATATTGGCGTTTGTAGGGTGATCAATATCATTGTTCTTTATTAGCTTTCTGCAATAATCATAAAAATTGGTGAGTTTTCCGGTATGCCCTCTCTTAAGGAGTAATTTATAAATACCTTTAATTTGTACATTCAAAGCTAATTGTTCCAAAATAACGGATCTATATTGGTCAAGTTCGGACATGCGTGACGGACTAGACTTATTTCTACAGCACAGAATATCTGGATCACCCTTGGAGAACTTCCTGATCAGTCTATATGTTGTGTTCAACATGTCGCAAATGACTTTACTTGAATATCCTTGTGACAAGTAAGACTGTATCTGAATAACTGTTTCTCTTCGTTCTTTCTCATCATCAGTTAATTCATTTTTTTTTTGAATCAGCCTCATCCTCTGTTGGAGAGTCTGAGAAAATAGGAACTGAGTCATCGGGAATCATTATCCTGGTTGGGACTTCTCTTCCCAGAGCGTCTTTGATTGCTTTTAAGAGATTTTGATGGAGGTGGAATCTGTCGGCAATTTGCATTGCCTGAGGCAGTGCTTCCACGATGGCTTTTGCATAACTACTGGCTCTATCTCTAGTAATAATTTTAATGTGTTGGTTATTCTTCAGCCATTCTTTCAAGGCACTTCCGTCACGGCCATCTAAGAGGGCAATCGGTTTATGAGTATTACCATCACATATAATTGTTCCGTAGGTATGTCCTTTCCTATAAGCCCAATCATCAACACCAATGAAGTCGCCGCATTTTAGATCAATTAATTGGGCATTGCGTAACAAGATTTTAATGACAGTATCACCGCTTACATTAATATTCATTTGTTTACAAATACGGGCTGTTCCTTCACAACTCGTATTAAGTGCTAGCGTGATGATAAAGTCTTCTAATCGGGATGTCATTCTTCGATATTTACCGGTAAATCCACTAAGCTCTTCAGTAAAAACTTTTTGATCGCAGGATTTATTTTCACAATAATATCGGTAGGCTGTGACATTTAGGTATACGGATTTTCCTAAGATCGGCAAATCTTGAATTACGCGTTTATATGTACTGTGGTAAGATTTTGTTGTATGACCACATTTAGGGCAACTATGGCTATGCGTTATAGATTTAAGCAAAATAGTAATACCGTCGTTGTTTTCTATTACTTGATTTATTGTGACTTCTTTAGGATAAAAACTGCTTAGAAGTAATGCATCTTTATCGTTCAACTTCAGTACCTCACGGTATAATTATTCTGATTAATTATACCATAAATGCTGTCCGTACTCAAATATGAGGAAGAACCTCTCTCAGAGCATATTATTCACTCAAACCACGCAGCTTCTGTGTCACCATTGCTTGTACCCTTTTACATATAAAAAATTCTATAATTCACAACTTCTACATATTATTCTTCGAAAGTTTCCAAATACCTCCATTAATTTCATGGACAATAAAAAAAGACGCTTATTCAGCGTCAGTGTGTCGGACAGACCGACTAAGCTTTTTTATGCATCTCTAATTTTATAGATTCAACCCACCAAGAAAACCACTTACTCGCCAGTGCCTCTTTACCAAGCCGGGTCACCCTTCCCCATCTGGGAATGGGCAGGCGACTTATTTAGGTATGTTTATTTTGAGGCAATTGAAGTGTAAATAATAGTACTGTTTAACTATTTAATTTTTTCATAACCTCTATTATTCTTCATCTGGTGGCAGAAGCATAGGGTTATATTTTATGTCTATTCCATTACCAGTATTTTCAAATACGTTTTCAGCCGATAAAGTATTTATTTTTTTTTCTGTCGATTTATTGAATTTAGTTTTAAGTTCATCTAATTCATTACTCATCTTGTCGTGACTGAGTCGTAATTCTTCGTACATTTCATTAAACGCTTCTTCACGGGCTCTATATTTCATTGCTTCAACTGGATTAGTAGCTTCTTTAGCTTTTTGTTCAGCTTCTTTAGCCTTTTCTTTAGCCTTATTCCTTTGTTGTTCGCCATTCTTCTCTATATACTCTTTAAATTCTTGAAAAATTGATTTAATAAGATCCAGTAAAAATCCCTCTAACATTTTACGGATTTCAGGCCACATTGATTTAAGGAACCATTTTTGTATAGCTTTAAACATTTAACTATAGCCCTCCTTATGAATTATATATTTAAGTCATAGTTCAATTACAAACTTAACCCACCAACAAAATCCTTTAACTTCACCAGTTCCTCTTTGGTAAGCGTTACGCCCTTGCCCATTTTAGCATGATCAGGTGACCACTCCCGAATATCATACTTGGGGGTTGCATCATTCCAGCTAACAAGGTTCAGTTCTTTCGACCAGCCTTTTGCTGATTCTGAAAGGACACCGATTGTTTCTTTGATTTCGAATTTAATTTCTGCCATTGTATATTTCTCCCCCTCTTAAAGCTGTCTAACAACTTCTTCATCTAGGATCTCTTTTCTCTGTTTCCAATCAGGCATGAGTGAAGTCATAAAATCGTAAAATTCGCCATCATGATTTCTGTACTTAAAATGAATCAGTTCATGAAGGATGACATAATCAATGCAGAATTTTGGAGCTTTAATTAGCTCAGCATTAAGAAGAATGGTGTTTTTGTCTTTAAGACACGAACCCCATCTAGCTTTCATAGTTCTGATCTGAATTTCCGGTTTATTAAGGCCATATTTTTCAACGATGGTATAAACCCGTTCAAGACTTTGTATAAAATTAAGCTTTGCTTTTTCCCTGAACCAATTATTGATCAGCTTTTCTTTTCCAGAGTAGTTCTTTTTATCTTTGACCTGCATGCAAATATACCCTCGATAATATTTTACACTTTCATGCTCTTTTGTTTCTTCAACTTTGAGTCGATACTGCTTGCCCAGATATTTAAATGATTCCCCGCTAACATAATCTTTCTTGGTGGTGTGTTCCGGCTGAACATCCTTGAAATACTTCACATTTTTAAGTATCCACGGTGCCTTCTTTTTGACGAAGTTCAAAATATAATCCAAAGGCACCTTTTGACTTGCCGACACTACGATCGTCATATCCGGTTTAATATTGAGGTTGATGTTTCTTACCTTTTTTCGATGAAGCTCAAATTTAATTATTTTATCACTATAAGTGATTTCATGCTTTTCCATGCTGTCTCCTAATACCTTCTGAGTGCGACTGTTATGATGTTCTCAATAATTCTGTCAATCTGACTGTAACCAAGCTCTGAGAAATGTTTCTTCTTAATAAGGTAGAAAAGGCCGTCAATTTCCTGAGATATCCTTTTGTGAACATCTGGGTTGTCATGCCAGTCAACCTTCCAATGTTTTTCGATAATCAGCGTGATATCGATGGCTACCTCCGCCAAGATGTCGCTTTTGTTGGCCACGTCTATGTATTCTTGGATGATTTCTTTGGTAACACCGTAAAAAGCTTGGGCGTGTGTGTTATGTCTAATTTTTTCCGGATACACTATTCCCGAATAGCCTTCTCTGAAATCTTTCTTTGCAGCATTCATTCTTTCTAAATATTGGGCATCTGAAATACGTTTTTCTTTATAGGCATTGATTATCTCTTCAATTCTCTCGGAGAACTTTTTATAGTATATCGGATTCTCGTCCCATTTTTCAGTAATGCGCTTTGCCATTCTGGTTCGGATTGCATCCGCCTTGGCTCTTGGAGAACCTAATCTCGCTAGTTCATCCTCGAATTGTTCTTCATTTAATATATCAACGGGGGCTGTAATCTGGATCACTTCTTCAGCCGCAATGTAGGTATCCATGAGATTGCGCATTTTTGCTTCATACTCTTTATGATCGATGCTGTCGGAATATCTTAGCTTTACTGACGCTCGAAGTTCTTGATAGAATTTAAATTCTTTTTTGTATAGAGCAAGATCTTTTTCACCAAGAGCATTATAAACATGCTCGGATTCCAAGGCGACGCCTAGATATTTGCCAAACTGACTCAGTTCGTTATAGAAGTCATTACGAATACTCTCATCGGCAAGGATTCTTGAAGTTAGCTTGCCACTTTGAAACACTCGAACAACACCTTTTCCTTTAAGGACGCTCTACATAAGGCCTTAGTCTAGGCTAAAATCAAAAGAAATGAATAATCTGAGTAATCACTTCAAACGGATTGTTTTAACCTCTATCGCAGGCTCAGTGATCGCATGTTATCACCCCCCTGTATGTTGCCCTCCCTTTGCTGCACCAGTAGCGCCTATTGGCGTTGGCGCGGGTGTCGGTGTTGGTATCATCGCAATTGCAATTCTGATTCTTATCGCTTTAGGCGTGATCTTCTAAAGGTTCTTATGAACTAATAGCTTAGCCAAGCAAATGAGAAATAGAATATGGAATTACTGAAAATATAATAAACTAATAAAGGAGGCGCTCACAATGCCATTTGGATTTCGCCCAGGTTTCGGCGGATTCGGTCGCCCAGGTTTTGGTGGTTTTAGACCCGGATTCAGCGCTCGAGGATTCTTTCCTGGTTTTCTGTTTGGATCGTTGCTTGGTAGTGCTGTAGCTCCTCAGTATTATTATCCACCATATCCTTACGGGTACCCTTATTATTAATAATAAGGGTGAATTACAGCAAAGGGATCGTCCTTGAAAATAAGGCGATCCCTTTGTTGTGTGGCACTTTGGGTAGTGACACTGCACTTTCTAATATTTTTCGTCATAGTTTCTTTTTCAACATAGTCGCTGCTATGACGAATTCAGCATAGTTCTGATCAAGGATGGCAATACCGCATGGCAGCCCATCAAGAGGCTTTGGTGGGGAATGGAATCCACCAAAGTATGTCGCGAAAGGCTACATGTTTAGATAATGCTGTAGTGGAAAACTTCTTTGGCCACCTAAAATCCGAGTTACTATACAATCAGGAATTTGAGTCCGTGGAACTAATACCAACCTTCTATGGTAAGAGTTAAGGTTGCTTGGCTTTGGCGGGATCAAAAATCCGATACGCAAGCAGTTTCACACGATCATTTACAAGGAACCACACTAGCGCATAGCCCCATACGAACAGGGCCCAACCCCAGCCAATGGGGGTCATAAACACTCCATAAACCGCAATCAACGTTGCCACGATTTGTGTGCCAAACACGGCCATCCAGAGAGCCCGCGCGGGGCGTATTGACCAGAATGGCCCTCGCGTGCGTGACAGGAAGATCGTCAGGTGTCCGGCTACGGACAGCATTAAGTACATCAGAGTTTGAATGTGTGCTCGGTCGATGTGATAGACACTCTCGCCAAGGTAAAACAGGCCAAACGCAGCCACGGGTCCGATCACACCCAGCACCGTGGCGATCCCCAACACCATCTTCATGTTCCAGGCCTCAGGTTGATCCTTGTAATGAACGTTGTCATAAGCAATGGACAGGATAGCCCCATCGTTGAGCAACGCCAACATTACGATCATCACCGCTGTCAATGGGTAAAAGTTAAAAATCAGGATTGCCAGTGTCATAAACAACAGTACGCGCAGCGTTTCGGCGATGCGGTAGATCGCGTAGCTGTTCATACGTTGGAAAATTTTGCGGCTCTCCTTGATTGCATCAATAATCACCGACAGGCCGGACGTCATCAACACGATATCCGCTGCCGCGCGCGCTGCGTCCGTTGCACCCGAAACAGCGATGCCGCAGTCGGCCTTCTTGAGAGCGGGGGCGTCATTCACTCCGTCGCCCGTCATACCGACAATGTGGTCGTGTTTTTGCAAAACATCCACAATGTGAAACTTATGTTCGGGGAATACCTGGGCGAAGCCGTCGGCCTTCTCAATAGACTCGGCCATCTCTGTCGTCTCCTGATGCTTTACATCACCTAGACTACTGGCGTCAAGAATATCCATGCCCATCCCTAATGTTTTAGCAGTTTCCTGGGCGATGGCCAGTTGATCCCCCGTAACCATCTTGAACTTGACGCCCATCTGGCGCGCGATCGCGATGGTTGTCTTGGCATCTTCCCGGGGCGGATCAAACAGGGGCAACACGCCTAGGAATTGCCATTGGTCTTCCTCTGCTCGCGCCACACCCAACGAACGAAAGCCGCGCGCTGCAAATTCATTGACTGCCTTCTCTACAGCGGGCTTCACTTGCTCGGCATTGGCAGACAACTCCAAGATCACTTGCGGCGCACCTTTAGTTACCTTGAACTCTTTTCCATCCGTACCCTTGACTGTTGCTTCGGTGCGTTTATGCACCGGATCGAACGGCTGGAAATGAACTACTTGGTAACCGTTCAAGGCCAAATCATTTTTCAGACCACCCAGCACTGCCAGATCAATGGTGTCGTTATTCTCCGCACGCGACGCTAGTGCACCATTGAAAATAACTTGGTCGGCAGGGACATTGTCCACGCAGAATGGATCGCCCAGTGTCAACTTGTTCTGGGTCAGAGTACCGGTCTTATCTGTGCACAGCATGTCCATGCCTGCTAATTCCTCGATGGCTACTAACCTACTCACAATCGCCTGTTTCTTGGCGAGCAGGCGAGCGCCTACCGCCATCGTCACCGACAGTACCGTCGGCATCGCCACCGGAATCGCTGCCACAGTTAGCACTAAGGCAAAATGCAGCGTGGTGAGGAGCGGGTCGCCACGCAATATCGCGACGACAAGTATCAGGGCCACTAAAGCCACAGCAAGAATGATCAGGTAATTGCCGATCTTCAGCACCGCTCGTTGAAAGTGGCTGACGGTGTGGGCCTCTTGCACCAGTAGCGCCGTCTTGCCGAAATAAGTATTCGCCCCAGTTCCATAGACCAGGGCACCGATTTCACCTTGACGAATGATCGAACCAGAAAATACTGCCTCGCCGGGTTTGCGCGTGGCGGGCAACGATTCTCCCGTGAGTGAGGACTGATCCACCTCCACCTGGTCACCCGCCAGCAAACGCGCATCCGCTGGCACAATGTCGCCTAGGCGCAGACGAATGACGTCGCCGGGCACCAACTCACGCGCTGCCGGAGTGGTCCACTTACCATCGCGTATTACCCTGGCCTTTGTTGCCAGTTTTGATTTCAGGGCAGCTATGGCACTACCCGCTTGGCGTTCTTCCCAAAATCCAACCACCGCGTTAACAACAAGTAATAGCAAGATGACGAAAAAATCCGGCCAGTGTCGGACCACGCCCGATAGAATTACTGCCACTTCGATCATCCACGGGATAGGACCCCAAAAATAAGCGAGGAATTTCAGTAACGGATTGATTTTCTTTTCTTCAATCTCGTTAGGACCATATTGTGTCAGCCGTTTCTGTGCCTCAGCTTGACTGAGACCCTCTGGGGATGAGCCCAATTTAGCCTGCAGTTCCGCCATAGGCAAGGATTTCAGATCGTCATTCGGATTAGATTTCAATTCCGGCTTTGATTCTGGAGCCTCAGGCTGGTCTGTATTGAGCTTCATCTTGAGCCTCCATTCTGTTTGTCAGATAGACAGTCGGTCTTGAGATTTATTGTTTAGTCAACCGGAGTGTTCTTGGGAGCTGGTTCATCGGCCCAGTATCCTTGGCGATCGTAATATTGATGCAGTTCGATCTCATATTCCCGAGTTAACAGAGTGTCGTCGGTGTATTCTGGTGACAGCTTAATGGTCTCACGAAGAAGATTGATGAATACTTTCGACTCGTTCCAGCCAATGCGCTCAATCCATTGTGGTGAAACGAGAACCTTCTTCCCCGGCCACCAGTTCTTCGTATCGATGATTAGATAACGAATCGCCCACGTCTCGTCATCAATGATAAAATCTTCTACGTGTCCAATCTCGCCGTCCACGGCTTGGAGGTTATAGCCACTCACATTATGAGTGCTACGCAAATGGGGATCCCACGCTTTTTCATCTGGGGTAGATTCTCTAAAATTGGGGGATTCACGAACAATGTAGGGATAAGATCCCCACATGTACGGACCCACCCAATAGATCGGAAATTCATAATACTTATGGTAGTCTTCCTCAAATTGTTTTGAGACAGGCTCATCACTGTGTAAGGATGGACTATTCTCAATCTGCTTTCTGGTTAAATTAATGGCGATAAATTGCTCTTCGTTATTTACGGCAACCATCGCATATGGCGAGATCAACACCTGTTTACCTGTAAGCCAGTTTCCTGTGTCAGCGACCAGATAACGAATCGTCCAATAGTAATCATCAAAATAGAATTCTTTAACCTTCCCTATTTCCGGCTTAAGCAAATAGGGTGAGGTGAACCGATTAAGTTCATCAAAGTAGTATTCTTTGGCCTTCCCTATTGCATCCTCGAAGCTATGCAATTTGTAACCCTTTAGTGTCTTAGCTCTGTTTAACAAACTAGTCATCCTTTCGTTCTTAGAATTGTTTTAAAAAGTCTCTTACTTCTACAAGTGCAACAATCCATGTCGCAGGAATTGAGGCAGACCCATAATACTTTTCAATCCGCTTAGAGTTCCCTTGCCAATTGATAGGCGTCCCAGATAGCATACATAATATTGTGCACATTACGGGAATCGCCCACATTGTAGACTACCTTGTTGGATGAAGTCATGGAGTCGTACAATTCACTATTAGAGCGATAGCCGATCGCTACCATTATAGTATCTGCTTTGATCTCTTTCTCTCCCTCCGGAGTCTTCACTGTAACTGAAGTATCACCGACTGCTGTTACGCTGGAATTACAGAACACATCGATCTTGTTGAAAGCCAGAAGATCCTTGAGCATATCGTAGTTTGCAAAGCACATGTCTGCGCCACCACCGATAATCTTCGGCAAGGCTTCCACAATGGTTACGTTTTTACCTTGCTGGCGAAGCCATAAACCATTTTCACAACCGACCAGACCGCCACCGATGACAATAATATTTGTCCCCGCCTTTTCTTTACCGATGAGGATTTCATCAGCTGTACAAACGTGATTCTTACCGCTAAATTCCAGCTTCACCGGAGAGGAGCCTGTCGCAAAAATAACGACATCTGCCTTGGATTTCTCAATCATTTCCGGATCTGCTTCACAGTCGAATCTGATTTCAACCGGAAGTCTGGCAAGCTGCACTTCGTACCATTTCAGCAAAGCGCGGTCGTCTTCTTTAAAATCTGGTACACTACCTAGAATAATGTTGCCACCCAGCTGGGTGCCCTTTTCGAGAAGTGTCACTTTATGCCCGCGGATCGCACAGACTCTTGCCGCTTCCATACCTGCCAGACCACCGCCGACAATTAGGACGTTTTTTATGACGATAGCCGGAGTGATCGCCATTGATCGCTCTCTACCACAGGCTGGATTAACAGCGCAGGAAATCGGCAAACCATGTGCAAGCCTGTCCAAACAACCCTGATGACAAGAAAGACAAGGGCGGATATCCTCCAGCTTTTCAGTCTTGATTTTTTCGGGAAGGTAAGGATCGGCAAGCAAGGGCCTACCGTAACCGACGATATCGCAACACGTACCCAAGGCTTCACAGGCCATTTGAGGGTCGTCCATTCTGCCAGCAAGTATGATCGGTACCTGAACATTTTCCTTCAATAGCTTTCCGAAGTCACGATACATTCCTTTTTGGAAATACATAGGCGGATGATTCCAATACCAGGAATCATAAGTTCCGGCATCGACGTTTAACAGATCGTAACCTGCCTCCACCAGAATTTTTGCCGCTTCAATTCCCTCCGCAATATCCTTGCCCTGTTCAACAAATTCTTCACCCGGCAGAGCGCCTTGGCGAATTCCCTTAACAAAGCTCTTTAAACTGTAGCGTAAAGAGACTGGAAAAGTCTCACCACAGGCGGCCTTGATACCTTTAACGATATCTATAGCAATCTTCAAGCGGCCCCTTAAATCTCCACCATATTCGTCGGACCGCTTGTTATACAATGCGATTGCAAACTGATCCAGTAGGTAACCTTCATGAACAGCATGAATTTCCACACCGTCGAATTTCGATTTTTTGGCAATTTTAGCACAAGCCACAAAAGAGGCAACCAACTGTTTGATTTCCTCAATCGTCATCGCTTTGTGTTGAATCGAGGAATCCCATATGTTCTCCTGAGGAGATGGGGCAATAGCGTTCTTCATAAGCTGTGGAATAGCGACCCTGCCAAATCCGCCTGTCAATTGAAGGAAAATTTTCGTGTCATAAGCATGTATTCTTTCATTCATCGGGGCACACGATTTCATAAACATCAGCGGATTGTAGGTGGCGCAGGGCATAGTCAGAAGTGCCATTTCGTTGTAATTAACATTGGTTATACCCGTGATAATCAGCCCGGTGCCACCTTTTGCACGCTCAATATAATAATCCTGAGCGTCTTCAGAGAAACCACCACAGGGATCAGCCATCGCCACCATGCCCAACGGTGCCATGGAGATCCGGTTTTTAAGTGTCAGTTTGCCCACGGTTAGGGGCTCAAAAAGTTTTTGAAACTTAATCGACATTTCAGTCACTCCTTTAAAATCAAAATACATAATCCAATGCGCTTCATCTTTAAATGAAGGGAGTTAACAATTAATTAACTTACTTAACTCCACAGCGCCTCCAAATTTATGGACAAACTAAATGGGATTGATTCAGCAACTTGATAACGCTTCGCGTAGTGACCCTTTCCCGATAAACCAGACACCAAAGAGTTAGTGTTTTCGCCCGAAATCTTAACTATCCTTAAAATTTCATTTCTTGTGATATCTTCAGGCTACTAGCTCCTTAGTTTGTGAAGCCAAGCTC
>Ga0209386_1001141_pt1 | contig 11287 bp, 11 predicted proteins | sample NGEPertwo_FD_184510 | JGI IMG/M metagenome (GOLD analysis project Ga0209386, IMG submission 184510) | Arctic peat soil microbial communities from the Barrow Environmental Observatory site, Barrow, Alaska, USA - NGEE Permafrost154B-two... | ecosystem: Environmental > Terrestrial > Soil > Wetlands... | reverse complement strand
TGGTAAGGCTCTGGGAATGGGAGAGACTGAAGGAATGGTAAAGATAATTGCTGATGCTGATACTTCTGAACTCTTAGGTTTTCACATTTTGGGAGTTCACGCCAGTGACCTGATTGCCGAGGGTACCCTGGCTATGTCTATGGAAGCTACTGCTTTCGAGATTATAAATACTATCCACGCCCATCCTACCCTGGCAGAAGCCATCGCCGAAGCAGCTGAAGGGATAGTCGGCAAACCCATTCATCTGACCCGGGCATAATTGGTTATTGATTAAGTAAAACATAAATTCCAAAATTTCTCTGAATAAAAAAAGGTAATATGAGAGGAAATTATATATAACTCCATAAAAATTATCTTATTAAGGAGGTATAGTTGTGAGAAAATCTGTAGCTATTAAATTCTTATTGTGCCTGATACTAATTTCTTTTTTATCTGTTAATATGCATCAGGTGAAACTATGGGAAGCGCAATTACCTGGGATAAGACCTTTGGCGGAAATGGTGAAGATATGGGATTTTCTATTATCCAAACCAAAGATGGAGGATATGCAGTTGCCGGATTTATCTGGACAATATACGCTGGAAAACAGGATATCTGGATAATAAAACTTGATGAGAACGGAAATAAAGAGTGGGACAAAACTTTTGGAGGAAGTGAAAATGATGAGGCTCATTCTATTGTTCAAACTGAAGATGGAGGTTATGCTGTCTCCGGTTGGACGAAATCAAAAAGAACAGGAAATTCAGATGTCTGGGTACTAAAGCTCGATGAAAATGGCAATTTATAATAGAACTGACTCCATTTTAAAATAAGGAGGAAGCTATGAGATTAACCGTGAAAGATGTAGATAAGTGTATTGGCTGTCAGAGTTGAACTTTTTCAAAGGACGATTCTTTGAAAAAGTCTTAAAAAAGAATTTTTAAGTGAGATAGAATAATACTCCCAAAAAATGAGAAATGCTTCCACCCAAAACAAAAAGGTGCCAGATGGGGTGGTGATAAGGTAATTTTTTCCATACATAAAATACTATTCCTAAAAGATAACAAGCTCCTCCGATAAAAAGCCAGATAATCATCCCTCGGGGGACCGTCTGTATCATTGGTTTGAAGGCAATGACAATAATTGATCCCATAGCAACATAAGATAAGACCAATAAAGCTTTAAGTTTGTCAAGAAGAAGTATGGTTACAGTGATACCTCCTAAAGCTATACCCCAAATGATACCGAAGAGAGTCCAACCCCAGGCTCCCCGCATAAAGGTAAGGGTAATAGGGGTATAGCTCCCTGCAATAAGCAGATAGATTGCTGAATGGTCCAGAATCCTGAAAATATTTTTTATCTTTGGATTTACAAAACTATGGTAAAGAGTAGAAGAAAGATAAAGCAAGACCAGTGTAGCTCCATATATACTGAAACTCACTATTCGCCAGGCATCACCGCGCTTACTTGCAAGAACTACTAAAATTACCAGGGCGGCAATACTTAAACCAATTCCAACGCCATGCGTAATACTGTTAGCAATTTCTTCACCCAAGGTCTGAGTTTTTAAAGAATAACTTTCTTTTCTTAGATTATTTATTTGTTTATTTTTCATTTCTATAAACATCCACAAACATTAAGATTAATAATTTTTTAAGATTATTGAAAAGTCGTAATATATTCTATCATGTGTATATTTATAATGCAAAGAAGAGAAAGTAGACCGACGAAGTGAACTTGTCGATAGTTCAGTTATTTTTAAATTATTTTTCAATTTTCTCTGTTTTTTTATCAATTGACTTTTATTAGTCTTTGTTACATAAAGTTAAATAATTTCGGATAATAACATATTATGGCGGGATAAAAATGGCAATGAATCTCATTGGAAAGGTACTGTCAGCAAAGGATATACAAAAATGAAAGATGGCTGGACTTTCTTGCAGGGAAATAAAATGACAAAGGGTCGTCTTTGGGGCGGCTGTATTGAAGTTTTAGAATTCATTAAGTCAACCGATTATTGGCCCGATAAAAATTTTTGGAGTGATAAGGTTTTGTTTTTGGAAACATCTGAAGAAAAACCTTTACCAAGTCAAGTAGGATATATGCTAAGAAACTATGGCATTCAAGGAATACTCGAGAAGATAAAGGGTGTTGTTTTTGGCAGGGCAAAAGATTATTCGGTTAAAGAAAAAGAGGAACTTAACAAAATTATCTTAAGTGTAATAAGGGATGAGTTTAATGTGAGCGATATCCCTGTAATTGTTGATATGGACTTTGGCCATACTGATCCGAAGTTAATTTTACCTTTAGGTTGCATGGTCAGTCTTAATCCAACAACTAAAGATATTAGGCTAATAGAGAATCCTTTTAACTAAGAAAATAGAGGTAAGAGGAACACATTAAATTTATCAATGAAGGAGGGAAAAAATATATGAAGGCAGACTACTTTTTCAAAGTTAAATAATTTTTAATAAAAAATAGAAGTGTCCCCTGTAATAAATATGTATGAAAAAATAGTTAATAAATAGATAAATCATTAAGATAGCTGCTTACGGGGAAATATGATAGACTTAGAGAAAAAGAATGAAAAAGGAAGGGAATACTGAGCGCGATGGAATATGGTTTAATTTTATCAGGAATAATTTGTACTATTATAGGGGTAATTGGTTGTATTTTTCCTGCCATTCCCGGACCTCCCCTTAGTTATGCTGCCCTTATATTGCTCCAATTTGCCAAAGAAGAGCCTGTTTTTAGTAAAAGTTTCTTGGTCAGGTTTGCTATTATAACTGTTATAGTCTCATTGGGAGATTATTTTCTCCCTCTGTTGGGAGCTAAAAAATACGGTACCAGCAAATACGGAATCTGGGGAGCAATATTAGGGATGATGGCCGGCATTATCTTCTTTCCTCCCTTCGGAATGGTTTTAGGCATATTTATCGGTGCCATTGTAGGAGAGCTTATTGCCGGCAAAGAAAATTCAATGGCTTTAAAAGCCGGCCTGGTTACTTTTGTCGGAAGCATGACAGCAGTTTTTATTAAATTATCTTTATCTGTGGTAATGGCCTTTTATTTTTTTATCTACCTCTTTAAAGGCTAAAAATGAAGGAGGAAAGAAAGTGCTAATTAAAAATTTTAAACCATTTGAAGGTCAACATTGTGAAACAACCGCAACAGGCAGCTTGCTTCTCCATCTAGGGATTAACTTATCCGAGCCCATGCTTTTTGGATTGGGCGAGGGATTGAACTTTATTATTTGGAACATGAAGACAATGGATTTTCCTTTCATCGGGGGAAGGATAAAAACGGATTTATTAACCCAAAATATTAGCTATAAAGGAATATTGAAAACCAGTAAAGAAATAATAAAATGGTTTAAGCGAAGCAAAGACGTTGAGGGAGATTTTAAAACAACTGCGATGTTAATGGAAAAAGCCGGTACCGGAGGCGCGCTGTTTAGAAATCTTTATAGAGACTTTCTTAAAGAAAGTTATCAGATATTAAAAGTAGAAGAAATAAAGGAATCCCACGAGATGTTTGTCGATATTGCCCGGCTATGGAGAGCAGTTTCTAAATTATTTATAAAAGCAGGAGATACGAAGGATATTGAATATATCTATAGGGCTTCTGAAATGTTAGTAGAGATATCGAATAAAGAGAAAAAAGCAATGAATATTTTATTTTTAATAAAATATTTCCCTTAGTGAAATAATCACGTTTTATATTATAAATATGAAAGGAAAAAAAATGGAAGAAAAAATTGTTTATTTCGAAAAACCAGGTAAAGAAAATACAACAGAAGTTATAAAATTAGTCCTAGAAAGGGCAAAATCAAGAAATATCACCCGGATTGTTCTGGCATCAACTAGAGGGTTCACTGCAAAATCATTTTTAGATGCTGTTGAGGGAAAGGATATTAATTTAGTGGTCGTTCCCTGGCAATTCAGTTTTAAAGAAGACGGGGGGAATCCTTTTCCGCAAGAATTAGTCAATGAACTACGGGAAAAGAAACATCTGGTACACTTTGGAACAATGTTATTTCATACCGATAATTTATACGGTACAAATACTCCCAAAGCTTTGGCTGACATTCTTCGAATTTTTGGACAAGGAATGAAAGTATGTGTTGAAATAACTATGATGGCTTGTGATGGCGGCTGTATAAAAATGGGTGAAAAAGTGATTGTGGTTGCCGGAACGGGAGGCGGAGCAGATACAGCAGTGGTAGCTACTGCAGCGCCCAGCACCAAGGTAACTTCACTACGAATTAATGAGATTATTTGCAAACCTATTTTATAAATTCTTAATAAAAAAATATTAATTAAATGAATAAGGAGGGAAAAAGATGTTTAAACTTATTTTAATCCTGATGGTCTTTGGATATATTTCTGGTTTTGCCAATGCTCATACTCAGTTTGAAACAGATAATATCACCACATCCGGCGGTGATCTGAAGATAACTTTCATCGGGCACGCGAGCTTAATCTTTAGCTTTAATGGAAAAGTCATTCATGTTGATCCTGACGGTGAACTGGCGGATTACTCTACACTTCCTAAAGCAGATATTGTTTTAATAACCCATGAGCATAGTGACCATTTTGATTTATCAGCTATCAAAATATTACGAACCAATCAAACCAAATTGATTCTTACGGAAACTTGTGCCAGGAAAATTTCCGGTGGTATGGTGATGAAGAATGGGGATGTGCAAATCATTGAAGGGATAAAATTTGAGGCAATACCGGCACACAATATAATCCATAAGCGTGATAATGGTCAACTCTTCCATCCCAAGGGTCCAGGGAACGGATATATTCTGACTTTTGGTGATAAACGCGTCTATGTGGCCGGCGATACCGAGAATATTCCCGAAATAAAAACACTACAGGGGATTGATGTGGCTTTTTTACCGATGAATCTGCCCTACACCATGACACCGGAGATGGTCGCTGATGCCGTAAAATCCTTCAGACCGAAAATCCTTTATCCTTATCATTACGTTGATACCGATACTTCTAAACTGTTGGAATTGCTGAAGGATGAGCAGGAGATTGAGGTACGTATTCGTAAGATGAGCTAAATAAAAAACTCATCCGCAAACAGGCTAATAATTATGTCAAATGTCCCTATCATTTAACCCTGGATATTTTAGGAAAATATATATTCAAACACTATTAATTTTATCAGATAACGGGAGAATAACTCATGAAATTAGAAGAATTAGGATTTAGTTGTTGGTTTAAAGACAAGATAGATCCTACAAAATTAATCGAGTACCAAATAGCCAGAATTGTCACTGTAAATAAGGATAGCTATCTTATTAGAAATAGAAAAAAAGATGTTTTTGCTGAAGTAACAGGAAAATTTAAATTCGATGCTGATTCGCCGTTGGATTATCCCACAGTAGGTGATTGGGTCTATGCCAAATATTTTAACCAGGATTCTTTTGCTGTAATTAGTGAAATCTTTCCCAGAAAAACAATCTTAAAAAGGAAAACATCGGGTAAAAAGATAGAATTTCAATTAATTGCAGCTAATATCGAGACAGCTTTTATTGTCCAGTCACTTGATTACAATTATAATCTCAGGCGGTTAGAACGGTATTTAGCAATGATAAATGAAAGCAAGAGGGATGAGACAATTAAATGGTCTATAATCCAACGATTTAACCAAAGACATCAGCTTTTTTTAACTAACTTTTTCTTTAAGGTTTAATCCGACGAATTGGCTATTATACAGATCAGCATAAAATCCATTCTGCTTTAGTAATTCTTTGTGGGTTCCTTTTTCAATAATACTTCCTTCGTTCATCACTAAAATTAAATCTGCTTCCCGAATAGTGGATAGACGATGAGCAATTACAAAACTGGTTTTTCCTCCCATCAGGGCAAGCATAGCCTTTTGAATATGAATTTCTGTTCTGGTATCAACACTACTTGTCGCTTCATCGAGAATCAATATGATCGGATCTGCCAAAATAGCCCGAGCAATGGTCAGTAATTGTTTTTGACCTTGAGAAAGATTATTGGCTTCTTCATTGATAATAGTATCATAACCCTCCGGAAGTGTTCTGATAAAGTGATCAGCATAAGCCATTTTTGCTGCCAGAATAATTTCCTCTTCCGTAGCATTTTCCCGACCATAGGCGATATTCTCCTTAATACTTCCCTTGAACAACCAGGTGTCTTGAAGGACCATGCCAAAAAGACTTCTCAATTTACCACGTTTCATATCACGAATATCTATTCCGTCAAAAGTGATTTTCCCGTCATCAATTTCATAAAAACGCATCAGTAAATTAACCAGGGTGGTTTTTCCAGCTCCGGTAGGACCCACAATGGCAATTCTTTGACCCTTTTTAACATCAATATCCATATCTTTTATGAGTATTTTTTCTGTATTGTATCCAAATTTAATATGCTCAAGCTTTATATTACCTTCGGCTTTATCTAAATGTATCATATGTTTTTTATCCGGAATTTGTTCAGATTCGTCAAGGACTTCAAAGACACGTTCAGCAGCCGCAATAGTTGATTGAATAATATTGGCAATATTGGCTGTTTGAATGATCGGTTGGTTGAATTGCCTGGAATATTGAATAAATGCCTGAACATTGCCAATGGTAATCGTTCCTCTGGCAACAGATATTCCACCGAAAATGACAATAAAGACATAGCCAAGATTACCAATAGCCATCATCAAAGGCATAATGATTCCCGATATGAATTGAGCTTTCCATCCGGCATCATAGAGTTGATCATTCACTTTATTGAATTTATCGATGGATTGCTTTTCATAATTAAAGGCTTTCACTATTTTGTGGCCGGTGTACATTTCTTCTACATGACCATTTAACTGACCTAAAAGTTTTTGTTGCCTGGCAAAGAATTTTTGTGATTGCCTGGCAATAACTCTAGTAACCAAAAAACTTAAAGGTAAAGTAACGAAAGCAATTAAAGTTAACAGCGGGCTAATGGTTAACATCATCACCACAATTCCCACCAGGGTTACTATGGAAGTAATCAATTGAGTAATACTTTGTTGAAGCGTGTTGCTGACGGTATCAATATCGTTGGTTACCCGACTGAGTATTTCTCCATGGGTTCTTCCATCAAAATATTTTAAAGGTAATCGTGTTAATTTAGAGTTAATATCTTTTCTCATATTATAAACCGTTTTTTGGGCAATACCAACCATAATATATTGTTGAATATAGGTAAAGATGGCACTAGCGACATATAACCCGATTAAGATAAAAATAATATTTAAAATATAGTTAAAATCAATGGCTGCATTAGGAATATTTTTCATTTTTAGGAGAAAACCCTCAAATAATTTAGTGGTTACTCGTCCCATAATTTTTGGACTGATAATACTGAAAAATGTACCGGCTATAGCTGCCAGGAAAGTAATCATAAGCTTGACTCGGTGAGGTTTTAAATAATCGAGTAGTCGTCTTAAGGTTCCTCTGAAATCTTTGGCTTTTTCTACCGGCATAGCCATATTTCGATGGCTTCCGGGTCCACGGCCTAATCCCCTAATTGGCATTCCTGGTTTTATATCTTTTTCACTCATGATAATTCCTCTTCCGAGAGTTGTGAAGCTACGATTTCCCTATAAACTTTGCAGGTTCTAATTAATTCCTGATGTTTACCCATGCCCACAATTATACCTTCATCTAAAACAAGAATTTGGTCTGCACTCATCACTGTGGTCACTCGTTGGGCAACAATTAAAACCGTATCGTTTTTTGTTTCTTTTTTGATTGCTGCCCGTAATTTTGCCTCTGTTTTAAAATCAAGAGCGGAAAAACTATCATCAAAAATATAAATTTCAGGATGTTTGGCCAAAGCTCTGGCAATAGCTAGACGTTGTTTCTGCCCTCCTGATATATTGGTTCCGCCTTGTGCAATTTGAGAATCGTAAGTTTGTTTCATGGTAGAAATAAATTCTGATGCTTGAGCAATCTCAGCTGCTCTGATCATTTCATGGCGAGATAAGTTATCATTTCCGAAACTAATGTTTTCTGCAATAGTGCCCGTAAAAAGAATAGTTTTTTGAGAAACTAATCCGATCTTGGCACGTAAATTTTCTTGAGTTAATTCTCGTATATCCACACCATCGACTAAAATACGACCTGATGTTACATCATAGAATCTCGGTATAAGGTTTATTAATGTTGATTTTCCAGAACCTGTGCTTCCGATAATTGCGGTCAATTCACCGGGATTGGTTTTAAAGGATATTTTTTTAATAGCCGGCTCTTCCGTCCCCTGATAACAGAAGCTAACCTCATCAAATTCAAGATAACCTCTTTTGTCTTTTTCTGATACAATATCTTCTGATTTAATGCCACTTTCAATCTTTAATTTGCTCTCTTCAGGTATCATTGGATCCTTTATTTTCGGCTCGACATCTAAAACTTCATTAATTCGAATAGCTGACACCGATGCTCGAGGTACCATGATAAACATCATTGAAACCATAATTAAAGAAAACATAATCTGTGACGCATATTGAATAAATGCCATCAAATCACCGACTTGCATACCACTATTATTGATTCGTATACTTCCGAACCAAATAATAGCTACAATTGCCAAATTAAGAATTAACATCATTGAAGGTATTAAAATAGCCATCAGTATGTTGACTTTTTTCGCTGTTTCTGTTAAATCAAGGTTGGCCTTATGGAATCTTTTCTTTTCAGAAACTTCCCGATTAAATGCTCGAATAACCCGTATGCCGGTTAAATATTCTCGAAGAACTAAATTAAGCTTATCTAATTTAATTTGCATTGATTTAAAAAGAGACATACTCTTCTTAGCGACGAAAAAAATTAAAATGCTTAAAATTGGTAAAATAACCACAAGAACCAATGATAATTTAGCATCTTTTAAAACGGCCATAATAATACCACCGATAAAAAGTAACGGTGCTCTTAAGAACATTCTAAGCATGGTTATTGCCAATTGCTGAATTTGGGTAATATCGTTGGTTGTTCTGATGATAAGAGAAGCCGTCCCTTTTTCATCAAATTCTTCCAAAGAAAAACTTTCTACTTTGGTAAATACTTTTGTCCGAAGATCTCTTGCGAATCCGGTCGCTGCTTTAGCTGCCAGGTAGCTTCCTAAAACGGAGCTGATCATTGCAATGACAGCAATCAGGATCATCCATCCTCCAATTCTTATAATATAATTAATATCCCCATTGACCACCCCTGTATCCACAATATCGGACATGAGTGTAGGCAAATATAATTCCGAAAGTGATTGTAAAAAAACAAAAACTATAACCCCTATTATCGATAACCAATAGGGTTTTAAGTTTTTTAATAATTTAATCATTGCAAATCTGCTCCTGTAAGTGAAATATTTTTGTTTTTAATTTTATAAAAAATTTTTCTACCGTCTAGTCATCTAATTTACTAAAAATATTTTGTATCTCTTCAAAGCTATCATTTAATTTCTGCATATCTTTATCTTTAAGCACTTCCAATCGCTTTATTATTAATTTTTTCAAATTACTCTTGTGAAATTCAAGAAAATTTTCTCCTTTTGGTGTTATCATCAAATTGATAATCCGTCGATCGTTTACATCTGTTTGTCTTTTCAATAAACCTTCTTTAATTAATTTATCAGCTAAAGTAGTCATATTCGGCTTTGAAATTAACAATTTTTGACCATAATAGCGCATGGGTTTGCCACTATCTTTCTTGATATGCAATAGCAGTTGTAAGTGCTGTCCTGGCGGTTTATTAAAATGAACCTGCCGAAAAATTTTTTTATGGAATAGGGGCATATAACTTAAAAGATATTCAATGGTTTGATTTCGGTTAACTTTTTGACTCATGCCTCCCCTTTTAATAATATGGTTATATTTTATAACAATTATATAATAGAACTATAATAAAATATACCTTTGTTTATTCTTTGTCAAGCTTTTTGAAAATAAAAAAATAGAGAAAGATATCTATTTTACCACCTGTTTTTACATAGGTATATAATAGGATTATGCTACAAATAACACGAGTCACTGTAGTAAAATACCCGTAGCAAAATAATATTTATTTGATTGCAAATTTTCCAAGGAGAATACTTTACAAGTGAGCTATTTAAATATCCTAAGTGAAATCCATCCGGATAAGATAACCCCTTGGGACTTAACCAATATTATGATTATATATAGAAATATCTAAAAAACGGGAAAAGTTATATGCGGACACATAATGTAAAAAAGTAAAAAGCAACTGACATGAATTTGAAATTATTTTAAAAATCTCTTTTTTTTATAAAAATATCTGTGAGGTTAATAGGGACAGACACCTATTAACATTATTTTTCGGAAAAACTAAAATAATTGGGGAAAATAAAGGATTTTGGTCTCAACATTTGATATAACTTCTTTTTAGGATTGGAATCAATCTAACAAGGCAAGACAAATGGACAAAAGAAATAATAGAATTATTAGATAAATTGAAAGAGTGCTCCAGCATTAATAATCCGGTAATTTTCAGCAGAAAATCTATAGAGGATATGAGTAGTTTCTTAACCAGATGGTTGAGGCCTTAGGTATTATTATAGGTAGACGTCCTAAAGGAAAAATCATAAAAGGGAAAGCTAAACTATAGAGAAAATAGGATTAAATTGTGGGGATGGCATTTAAAGGAAGATAAGTAAAGATTGTTTCTTTGAAATAAATAGGAACACATCTACTAGCTCAATAATTCGTTAACTGAGAACAATGGGCCACATGCAACTTAAACCCAAGCAGACACCTATTTTATTTCCAGAAATTAGGGTAACAAATAAGTGAAAAACAAAAAGACTTTTATTGGCTTAAATTTATCTGTCTTTATGATGATGCTTGGAGTAGGAATGATTATGGCTTTGCTTCCAAAAAGAATAATCGTTCTAACCGGTTCAGGAGCAACTGTAGGCTATTTAGCTTCTAGAAATAAGGGGTCGACCTGCAATATAATAAATATGCTATATTGACAGACATGACCAGACTATTAAAGTCGAAAACAGCCTGGATCCTTATATTATATTTGAAGATAAATGGGGTCAACAAATCGTGATTGACCGGGAAAAGGCAAAGAATACGCATCAGGAAATTCTGGGAATCTATCGGATTCCCTTTGATTGTTCGGAAGATTTAAGAAAATAAAAGAAGTTAATCTGATGAAGTTTTCTCAATTTTATTCATCGCTAGGGGTAAGGCAAGTCCTGCTAATAATAATAGACCTCCGGTAAATATGAAAACAGCTGGCAGACTAAAGGTTATCATAATAAATGCACCGAAACTAGGA
>Ga0209386_1001140_pt1 | contig 11288 bp, 7 predicted proteins | sample NGEPertwo_FD_184510 | JGI IMG/M metagenome (GOLD analysis project Ga0209386, IMG submission 184510) | Arctic peat soil microbial communities from the Barrow Environmental Observatory site, Barrow, Alaska, USA - NGEE Permafrost154B-two... | ecosystem: Environmental > Terrestrial > Soil > Wetlands... | reverse complement strand
GCGCACTTGACTGAACCTATATTTATCTGCTTTTTGGCTCTAGTTTTATTTCGATACAACAAAAAACCCCTTGAAATAAGGGGTTTTCTAACCTCTGAGATTGTCTCAAAGGTGACATCTTAATCTGTGTATAGACGTCACCTTTGAGACAATCTCATCCCATTGCACCATATAATTACACGATTCAATGCAATAAAACACTTTTTACACGATTTGCTCAAAATTACACGATATTGCCCTAAATAAACAAAACCTGCTTTTTGTCACTTTAATATTAGCCTAGTCACGTTGTGTATAGACGTCACCTCTGAGACAATCTCATGTCAGATATTTCATAATTACACGTTTTTACACGTTTATAGCACGATTATACACGATATATATAAACGTGTAATTTTGCTTAAATACTAAGTATATAATCAATATTTACTTCTATCTGCTTAATGAGCTCCATTTCAAAGACGATATCATCGTTTATATTTTCCTTGTCGGCATCTTTCCCTTTGGTGAAGTCTTGGTAAAGGTCAATGTAGACACTTTGGTAATCCTGAAAATCCCGCTCGGACAGGATTTCATTGCCAACAAAATCGTCGAATGAAGTAAGAATATTTTTAAGCCTCAGAATCGCACCAAACAGTCGGATAAAATCCTTTTGCGCCCCTTCACCAATAATCGGCTGCCCTATTGAATACAATGTTTGAAGCTTAGAAACTAGTTCCGCATATCCCGACTTATGTTTACCGTCCTCTTCATAGCCATCGTAGTAGTCATCATATGTTTTCAACAGGACGATGCCGCCTGCCTCTTTATCACCAAAGAGAGCTATTGCATCGTCGGTTGCCTGCTTGAGGTCACGAAAACAGATGATATTGCCAAATGTCTTAACGGAGTTTAGGATGCGGTTGGTTCGGGAAAATGCCTGTATAAGGCCGTGCTGCCGCAGGTTTGATATAACGCACACTTGCGGTATGATGGAGCGTAGTAAAGGCAAAAAGCCAGCGTAAAAGGAAGGATAAACGCTAATATGGACTACAAAGAACGAATCATTAAAATCATCACCGGCCTGAAATCAGAAATCAAGTCTGGGCTAACACGAACCGACGCGGTCGCGATCGTAATAAACGAGGCCTTAGACGGTAACGACGCCTTCTATAACTTAGGCGAAGCATTCATCGAAGAGCAACTCGACAAAGCATACGCCGAAGACGATGGAGTTACCACAATAAAACTAGAGATTTTTAACGAATGTCACGGAACCGCATCGGTCCAACAAAGCCTAGAAGAGTGGCACTTATTTGATACTTACGAAATTGCCGACGCTCCGAAAGAAACAGAATTCTGGCAAAACGACGCGGCCACATTAGTCCTACGCCAAAAGACAAACGGGATAGCCCCAACATTCATAACCGGCCTAAACATTGCTAGACTAGTCCAAGAACAGGGTCCAGACGAATTTAACACCCAAACAATCGACTACCGATCATACATCAGATTGTGGTGGGATTAATAAGTAGCCATGAAAATGACAACAGAACACGAAGAGTACCTGGACGAACTGCGCGACAGCGGGGTTATGAATATGTTTGAAGCGTGACACTGCTTTGTTTTTAGCATATCGGGAACATAGGTTTTCTGCAGCATTACATTGCCGGTATATTTCTCGTTATACAGTAACTTGTTCAACGCTTCCGGTCCCCACTTTGGCTTTCCAGTTGGAGAAGGGATTCCTTTTGTATAGAACGAACGGATGTAGTTACTTTTGTAAGTAGCCTATAAAATCAAAATTGCTCGAAGATGTCGTAAATTCGACACTTTCGAGTAGCCACTTTTAAACAGAAGAGGCGACTATCGTAAGGCAAATCTTCAAATGGCGATTAATGGGTTATTCACTCAGGGGAGTATCTAACTGCTACCGGATGCCTACGAAGTATCTGTTGCGGATATTTTGAGCAAAACTGTAGACGGCGTGAATATCCTCGACAACACTCAATATCCGCTACTTGATAAAACTCTGAGGCATTCATTCACCTACTTGTTTTTACGCCTTTTGGTTGAGAAAAAACTTGTTGAAAAGTTCGGGATTGATACTAATCAGAACAAGCAACTAGGGCAAATAATAAACGCGGCTTATCCTGATGAAAACGACATAACCCAAATACGCAATCGGATAAGACTCACCTCCAAGAAGACTCTGATAAATGAGTTTAACCACTTCGAAGGAAACTTGAGCATTTTTCAACCCGCTATTGATATAACAGACCACGCTCTTGGTAAAGATATCGTGCCGTCCTTATTGCCAAACAATTCGATATACGCTTTGGCTATGTCTACTTTTTCGTTCTTATATCCATGCATCAACTGCGTCAACTTCTCGGTTAGCACATCATTGTTGATGATAGTGGCATACCCGCGCATAAAAGGTACCATTGAAATCAAGAAGAGGTTCACATCTTTTATTTGGGTAAAGATGGCTCCCCTAAACGTGGCAAGCAGTTTTTCAAGGCTTATCAACATCTCCTGCTCCTTGTTATTTAGCGGAATAAAGCCGTTCTCTTCACCATCGGTATTGTTCAGGAGATACAGTTTGTAACACCTCTTGTATTGACCATCGAGCAAACGGAGCAAGTCGGTATTGTGAGTCAAAACAATCCGCTTTTTGTGGTGAAGCATTTTGACAATGGCATACACAACTTTATTCTTGTAAATGGAATCAAAACTTGAGATCGGATCATCTATGACAATGACGGGGCAAGTCGAGTTCTTTGCCTTTAAGAATTCGAAAGTCAGCGACAGGAAATTCTGCTCGCCTGTGCTTAGTGGGAGTTCATCGCGTGTTTTGCCCAAAAATTCTGTATTTGACAAGGTAATTCGAAGGTTCTTCTTATCGTCGCGCTCCAAGGATAGCTTCTTGCTCATGCTGTTGCTGATAATTTCTTCTATATAGAGCATATCCTCTTCGGTGATTTCTGGCTTTTCGGCTAATAACGCCTGATACTCGTTCATTTTTTCCGGCAGATCACTGCCAACAAAAACTGTCGCTAATTCGTTAAGAACGAGCCTGTTGAAATAGTCTTTGATGGTTTTGAAATCCGCTATCAAGGCATCTATGTTGCTCTTCTCGCCGTTGCTGATAGCTTCGAGTAACATCGTCTTAATGTTAAACGGGTCGCTATTTGGAACTAAACTGATGATTTTCTCGATTAACAGTTGTAAATCTTTTTCCAACGCCTCGACGACATTTTTGCGATTCCCGGTTTTTGCCGTCAGCAAAGCTTCCCAGTCAATATCCTCAGCATCACAGACAATGCACTGGTCTTTGTGAAAACGGCTGAGAATAGTGATAGCTTCCGTGTTTTCTTCAATCTCGTGAACGTGAGGATTCGATTGAAGGGGCTGTGAACCTAATTGTTCTATTTGCAGGATAATCGAATCTTTATTCGCTAAATCTGTTTTGAGGAAGGTCAGCTTTGCCTGCTGTTCATCGTTCAAAGGGATGTTTACGGGTGGTAAAGCCGCAAATTTTTTAATAATGTCTTCGGTCGAGAACCTTGCACCCTTTGACTTCGCATTGACAATATCCTTTACGATCTCGGCAATTTCCGCGTCAGTTATGAGTGAAAGCAAAGGACTGCTGGCCGCAGAAATACCATGGTTGGATTTCAGTTTAGAAATTACTTCTCCAATAATCTTCCCGCGTCCCTCAGCCAAATATGTCTGCAACTCAAATTCCCTTTTGATGTTATCGCCAAGAAAGAAGTCTTTTGTTTCGCCGACGATAATATTCCTATTGTTCTGGTCGTTAATAACGTGGAATACATCGGTTCCTGAAGTATACGTTGTTCCGTCAAATTCGAACTTTACCTTCGTGCTCTTTACTCCTGCCAAAACCTTAATGAAGCTGGTTTTGCCAGCCCCATTTGGCCCGTAAATGGCGACTATTTCCTCGGTTGACGGGAAGTCAATTACATTATTCTTCACAAACGATCTAAAGCCCCTTGTGAAGATTTCGGCGTTTTCAATTGAGTTGAATTTAATCATTCCTGTATGTTAACCTCCTCAATATTCAGACGTTTTTAACTTTGACCCATGATTTGTGTCGAATTCTAATTTCTAATATATAATATACTATTTTGCTATACCCTTTTCAAGCATAGAAAGTGGTCAAGTTTCTCTTCAATAATTACTGGGACACTTCAGGGTACACTTCATATTTGGTACGATTACTCAAATACACGACATAAAAGAAGTAAGTTTATCATCTAATTCTAACTTATTTTGCTCCTCTTGTCTGTCTTGTTTTCTGGGTCCATTATAAAATACTTACTCGTCCTCAATATAGCTGCCGCCTATCGTCTCCATAAAAATGACGCGGAACGGAGCATCAAGCGTTGCGCATACCAACTCTGCCCACACTTTAGCTGTGAGAGAATCTCCCTTGACGCACCATACTTTATAGTGTTCATCACGCTTATCAGTGTGTTTATCGATTGGAATCCCTGTACGCTTCACGGCATCATCGTACTTACCCACGAACACATCCCTACGATACTGATTCGCTGAAAAATCGATATGTGAAAACGCCTCACGTGACGGATAATATGTTCCGTGGATGTAGTTAGTGATAACGATATCCTCATCGTCCGCTAATATCGCTGGGTTCCACAGCTGCTCAACATTCAGGTGATAGAATTCCAGCCCAACATCATCCCAACCCTTTTTAATATAGACAAGAATCTTGTGACCAGTTTCGAGATCGAAATGCACGATAACCTCCTCTTTACCGTCCGCGACCTGTCGGGAGATATTACTGAAATCCAAAGTTATCCCGCGCCATTTTTGGAAATCCGTACTTTCTGTACTTACCTTCCTTGAGTATGGTACAGCGAGATTTTCATCGCACCGCATGAACAGCTTTACAGGAGGTTGTATGTCTTTAAATATCTGGACAATTCGAGGCACTTGGTCATTATTTCCCCCTATTGAGGTATCGAGGAAAATGTTGTAGAGGTAATATGTATCGTTTAACTTGAACCCTTGCCTCTCAAAGTCAGCGCCTGTTACATCGTACAAGCCGTAATTGTCTGAGCCGTTCGGTAATCTCTCTCGAATAACTATTTCATTTATGTCTTGAATTATGTGCGCGTGTTGTTCTATGAGCATGCATAAAAAAGTGCTGAGGATGCGATTCATATCAAAATCAAAATTATCCGTATAATTTATTTTGCCTTCACCGGCATCATAAGCGGTACCCAACTGGTTCCGATTGCAGTTGCTGTTGACTGTGATAATCCCTCCCGATATCGCTAAAAATAACCGATTCCCGTTTGCGGGGTTTTTAGGATTATCGGTGTCGAGCCTAAAGCAGAACTGTAGTATTTCCTCTGTATCAATATTTGCGCTTTTGAGAATGGCGAGGAATGTGTCAGCAGCGTTTTGCACTGGCAACGGTAAAGGCTGGCATGGATTAAAGAGCCAAAACACTGAGGCTGGCCAGTATTTTAGGAACATGTTAGGATATCCTATATTAAACACGCCGCCATGCGGCGCTTTTTTCATCGACCGCAGATAATAATTGACTCTCCAGAACTCCGGAGTTGCGATCACGTCACGGATAAAGGACTTTAATTTATCGGATAGATTCACCGTTATTCTCCCACCATTGAGGGCTTCTGGAACTTGTTCTGCCGCATTCCGTCCCTGATAACCCAGAAATCAAAATCAAGGTATACAAGTTCAGTTTTACGGTCCCTCAATATAATAATTCTCTTCACATATTATTCTATAATAAATAAACAAGCCAATATTTCTAAAATATTCAGTTACATGAACTGCCGATTATTAGCCTAATTGATATATGGATAACGGGAAGTATTTTTCTGCTAAATCAGTTTAATCTCTATCAAAGATCGCATCGATTATATCAAAATCTCCTTTATTTGTACTACCGCTACCGCTGTGATTATCCCTATAATCGTCATAATCAAAATCAGGTTCCAAAAATGACTCTATTACTCCCTCGATCTCTGTGCGTTTACCATCTATTGATTTACTTTCAATATCTAATTTATCTCTAATAGTCATGGGTAAATCTGCAATCATCTCTTTCAAATCATCCTTAATATCCTCTTCCAAAAATTGTTCGATTGTGTCAACCGCACCATCTTGATCAAATTCAAAATCCCATTCATTGCGTGAAGTGTGTTGCTCTACGACATCTCTTATATCATAGTTTTCGCAATAGGATGAAACTTCAATAGAGTCTATCTGAGCATCTAATGCAGCAGATATACAGTTAGCGCATAATGGAACAAACCACTTTAAGGCGCTTGTATTTAATTGTAAGAATTTATTTATCGTATTAACAGTATCAATTAGTTCTTCAAATGTCATTACGGAAAAGATGTTATTAACAATATCTTTATTGCAAACAAGTTCTGTAAAGTTGTAGAATGAGCATAATGGTTCTTCAGATAAACTAGTAACAACTCTATTTTTTGACAACAAACCTTTATGACTAATGTCATATCCGTTATTTAGATACTGTATTATCATACTTTTATACAATTCATTTTTAACCTCATATTGACACACCTTTGATATAATAAAATTTTCTTTTTCAATATCATCATTAAATTGTACATTTAGAATACTGCCATCCATTACATTTTTTTTTAAGATCTCTTCCAGTTCATTATTTGAATAGCATCGTTCTAACTGAATATAATATAAAATTGCTTTTCTAACTGCAGATAATTCTAAAATATTCTTTTCAAATACCGACTTTAGGTAATCATTAATAGATGGATTCATAACACCTATTTGTTTTTTACCCTTGTTATCAAATATACTTACAATTGATTCATTAAGCCTAGCTAAAGTAAGTTCATAATTATTAACCGTATTATCGATATCGTTCATTTGACTCAATCTATGATTAAAGCAAATTTTAAGAATTTCACATTCAATACTTGTATCAGTTAATGAGTATAGTGTGCTCATAAATGCTCTATCAATGTTCTGTAATCTTCTTTCGAATTCATTTTTCCATATATCATCAGGATGTAATAAGGTTTCCAAAATATAATTCGAATAATTTTCTGGAGGAACTGTTATATATCTTGAAGAGTTTGTAATATATTCTATAATTCTAGGAGTATAATTTAAATGGTTTACAATCTTTAAATAATTTTTGTCTTTTCTTATATTATTGTAATATTCTTTTGGCACATTTTTGAATACCAGATGGTTATAAAAAATCTTGGCCTTTTCGACTGGGGAGGTTAAATCCATATTAATGGTATGAATTTTTATTTTATCTCCTTGCAGGAAAATCCCAAATCCCTCAGAACGTTCTTTTGCTTCGTTGTAAACTGTAATTCTAGAATTTAGAATAAGCATTTTGTTTGGATTCATTTTAATATATTTGATAAGTGACATTAATTCGTTTTCTTGAGAATCTTTCATATTAAAATAATGTTGTCCAAGGCAATCATCCAACAAAACAATTTCTTTTAGATCACTATTCCCCGACAAAGACCGCTTAACATTAGAGATATCTCCATTTGTAGTGTATCTTACTCTAAATTCTTGACTAGCAAAGTAAAAGATTAACATTTTCGATGTTACTGTTTTCCCAACCCCAGGCGCACCAATCATCATGATAATGCGATTATTTTCCAAACATTTTAGGCATTCTTCATATGAAGCTGTCTGTACAAAATATTTACATTCTTCATTGACATCACTAAGAAGTGACTCACAATCAATAAATATGTCTTGATTATATATTTCAGATAAAATATTTGAAGCATATAGCCATAACTTATAATGCTTCCTAACAATGTCACTATTCTCAGGTTTCTGTAAAAATTCATCTACTTCTTTCAATGTAATGATATTTCTGTCAGAATCCATATAGTTCGAAAAAATGCTGTAAATCTCACTTATATTACTATCAGTCAAATTCATGCCACAACAAATATAATATTGATTTGGTTTCAAGCTATTTACCTTACCAACCTCTTTTTTCAATGTCGTTATCAAATCAGAGAATTTGCTATTAATGTAGTGCTTTACTTGTACTACAATTTTATGGGTTACTGTACTATCTGTTAAATCGACACCACCATCTCTTCCCTTCGCAAATATTCTTAAACCTGTGTTTAGTAACTTTTCCATTATATCTTTACATAACTCTTCAAACTCTATATCGTTAAGATTATGATAGTTAAACATTTCATTACTCCTGTCCTAATTATCGACCCAAAAGTTTCAACTTCCCATTTTAGACAAAATAGCTACCCAGTCATTCCGCAAATATCCTCGCCGGGAAGTGCCTTTTTGTATACTGTTAAGGGGAATTAACTCAAGATCACCTAATTATCGCATAACTTCTTTGCAAAGTAAGGGGAATCCTGTCATTAAAAATAAAAAATGGATGAATTTCATTGAAATAGATTTAATAACAAAAAGGCCTCAGTAGTTCATGCTGATTAATCCGGAGTACTTTGAGCCACTATTCCGGCGAGTGAGAGCCACCATTCCGTTTTTCAGAGCCACTATTCCTAAATAGCGAATCCACTCTGGGGTAGACTTGACATGGGACCCTACGACGGATGCTTCAATGGGTCGAGGGATGTGGCACAAATGATGTATTCCTTTAAGATGCGAGTGGTGCATGAGGTGAGAGGACATATCTAAGAAGCCCTATGCAATTCATTTAACGAAATATAGAGTAAAGTAAACTCGTTCAGCTAAAGCTGAACATCGGGGCTTCAGGTGGGGAGTTTACCCCACCTGAAGTGGAGACCGGGGGAACGCCCACTTATAGAAGTGGGCGTCTTAACGTTGGATAAATAGCCGGCTATAAAAATCATGTTGCTTATTCAAACCTTTTAAATAAACGCCGTGATCTTTATGGTGATTTCACATTCTAAAAATGACTTTTTGCTTATTACACCTTTAATCATCCGCATTGACCGTTTTTTCCTCATCAATGCAACAAGGCTACTGCACCGAGAGTTCAAACAAACCTGCGGTTTCGCCCGCTGTCTGGCCAACACTGGCCGAGCTCAAAGAAACCACATTGGGCTTTCGCTGCTTACCCGGATGCGAAAACGCAAGAGAAGACAGCAAGACAAAGCAAACAACATCCCAACCAGTATGTACCAACAGAAGTGGGAGGTGGTAAGGCCAGCAATTCAAGCTGCTTTAGCTCAGACTATGCGGGCTTGACAGTGCGAAATGCGTGGACTATAGACAGTACGACATGGCTCGGGATGGGAAAACCAAGATGGATCACGTCATGGATATGATGAAAGAGATTATCCGAAAAGAAGTGCCGTTTACGCACTTCCTAATGGATAGTTGGTATGCGGTCACAGAAATCCTTAACCAGATCATGGATTGGAACAAGCTATTCGTCTGTGCGATCAAAAGCAATCGTTTGTTCTCGCCAGATGAGATAGATGAACATGGTAAGCATGTTCAAAAAATACGTACGGGATTTAGATTGGGATCGAGCCAACAAAAAAGACTACAATCCACTTACGACCACTGACCCCCGTATTACGGGTTACCACGGTAGACTAAAAGGCTTGCCCGTAAAACGCCTATTGAAACTATTCCACATCGTTGTCGGTTCCGACAAGACGGAATACATCATAACTAATGATGCAGCCATTAATACCACTGATGACGCTCGAAAAGAGAGTGCTATCCGCTGGAAGATTGAGGAGTTTCACCGAGAGCTAAAGCAGCTAACAGGCATTGAACGCTGTCAGGCTAGGAAGAATAGATCCCAACGCAACCACATTGTTATGTGCATATTGGCATGGCTACAACTTAAAGTCACTGCCTGGGCGACAAAGAAAACTATCTACTAGGTCAAACAAGACCCACTCAGGGCTTTTGTGGCCGAACAGTGGCGACATCCGGCTACGGTTTTCTCAATCTGTTAGGGTTGGGAGAAGTGCGAAAGTCCTATACACACCATTTATTATGTGTATAATAGAAAATAGAAAGTTGATTATGAAAAACACTGAGATTAAAAAAGCGCTTAAAGGACTTTACCAAACATACCCAGATTTTATAGACTGTCAGATTAGTCTGCTTAAATCGGGTCATAATCGCAGCATATATTCTATTACAACCACTAATGGCAAAAGATACATAGCCAAGATCGGCAATGTCAAAAAAGATCTAGGTTCAACTAACCTGAACGATGTTAGAGTCCAGACTTTTCTAAAAGAGATGGGCTGCGATTTTATCCCCGAAATTATCTACTCAGATAAGGCAAATGGTCTTTACATAGAATCATATGTAGGTGACAAGGATATAGATTTTAATAATCTGGATGACGATGAAATGGATATATTTGCAAAACAATTATTTTTTATCCATAGCTTATTGCCAGACCAATACAGGGCTTTTTCAGTCGAGCATGGCTTTGATGAACCTAAAATAGCATCACTTACAGATGACCTAAACACTTTTGGTTTTGCTAGATTTGAAATCGTCAAAGAATTATGCCCAGACAATACAGTCAAAGATTGGATCGAAGAACACTTACGGCAAAGTTTAATGATCGTACAGAAAAACACCAATTCAAACCAACCAGCTCACCTCATATGGGGTGATATAGGCGAGAATCTGCGCAAAGACGACCAGACTTTATATTTCATAGACTGGGAATTCGCAGGACTTGGTTTTGGGTCGGAATTAGCATATATAAAAATACATTCACACCTAGACCCTAAAAAGTTCGATCTTCTAGTATCGCGCTACGCTTTCTATAGTAGCAAAACCGAAAGTGAATTATTAGACGAAATAAAACTAACCGAAAAAACCACTAGAACTAATGATGTAGTCTGGGCAGCTATGAAGTGGGGGGAATCCGAATCGTTGGATGATACCGAAAAATATAAAGCCCTCACATATAAGCGCATAGAATTGGCAAATAATCTCTAAATTAAAATGTGTCGTTCATGAAAGAGTACTATGGAACCCTACGCCAATTCCCAACCTAGCCATGGAATTTAATGTAAACTTATGGCATTCGAGATCAAAGGAGCTAGCTGGCAAATTGGACAAAACAAGGATTCCAGCTCAGGCGGAAATCAAGTCAATTCAAATTATAAATTACAAGTAATAGGCCATTAATCTCATTTTGAGCACCCTTGAACAAGGAAATAGGAATTATGAATGACTCATTTTTTCAATGTTCATTCGCTGTTATCGTAGGGATTTACCCGAAGAAGATCAAAGAGTTGTTGAGCCTGTCCATTCTG
>Ga0209386_1001139_pt1 | contig 11292 bp, 9 predicted proteins | sample NGEPertwo_FD_184510 | JGI IMG/M metagenome (GOLD analysis project Ga0209386, IMG submission 184510) | Arctic peat soil microbial communities from the Barrow Environmental Observatory site, Barrow, Alaska, USA - NGEE Permafrost154B-two... | ecosystem: Environmental > Terrestrial > Soil > Wetlands... | reverse complement strand
CAATATCCCTGTCTTTAGGTTGAACATCATTTACTAATTTATCGCCAATATATATCTCGCCCGAAGTTGCTTCTTCTAAACCAGCAATTGCCCGCAAGGTCGTAGTCTTTCCACAACCAGATGGACCGACTAAGACTGCAAATTCCTTATCTTTTATTTCTATGTTTACATTATCTACCGCGGTTACCTCTTTAAATTTTTTAGTAAGATTCTTTAAGATGACGTTTGCCATTTTAATTCCTCCTTTTAATATAGTTACATTATTTTACCAAAAAGTTTTTTTAATAATAATATTTTTAAAAATTCTTATAGTTTATAAGCTTTGTGCAATCTGAGAAATCTTCTTTAACCGATGATAAATCCCCGATTTAGTAATTTTAAAATCTGCTTCCTCAACTAATTCCTGTAAACTGGCATAAGGCAAATTTTTACGTACTTCAGCTACCAATGATAATCTCGGTGAAATATGCTGCAAACCTATTTTTTTTTCTATCACATCAATATCGTGTAATTGTTTAGCAGCAGAAAGAACTATTTTATCTAAATTTGCTGTTTCGCAATTGACTAATCTATTTACAGTATTTAATACATCTTTTCTAGCCCTTATATCCTGAAAATATAATAAAGCATTTTGAAGCCCGATTAATCTTAAAAATTCAAATATGCTATCCCCTCTCTTTAAATATACTACCCATTTCTTCTTCCAAAAACTTATCCGGGAGTTTAAACCGTAATAGTCAAAGAGAGTATGAATAAAATTTGCTTCCCCTTCATCCTTTGTAGAAATTTCCAGGTGATACATCTTTTCCGGATCATTTACGAATCCATTTACCAAAAAGGCTCCTCTTAAATATGAATCTTTAGAAAAATTTTTATTTAAATTTGACCTTTTTTCTCCTATATACTGTTTATCGTGTACAGATTCATTCCCCCAGCTTAAATTCAATTCTTTTAAAATTCTCTCGGTTTCTTTTAAAAAAGGAAATTGAACTTTATAATGTTTTTTTGTATTCGATAAATTTTCTTTTTCAACTGAGGGATAAATTTTAAAAACCTTTTTAATCAAATTGTAAACAGTCCGTGTGGTAATAGGGTCTTCTAAGATAATAACTATATTTTTTTTCTGACCAGATTTAACTACGTTTCCTTTTAATTTTATAAATGCCAGCAATTCATCCTTCTGTTTAGATATATCCTTGGGAATTATTCTGGCTAATTCATTTTTTACTCGGTAAGAAAATAACATTCTATGGCTCTGCTCTTTTCGCTTTGAGTTTTTAATAAAATCTCACAAGTCGCTTTTAATTTCTATTTCATCTTTATTCATATCTCTGTGTTTCACAAATATCTTATATCTTTTTCCCTCTAAATAATTTGCTAAATTGTTTATTAAAACTACCGATCTATGTCTACCCCCGGTACATCCGAAAGCAATAGACAGATATGTCTTACCTTCTTTAACATAATAAGGGATTAAATAATTCAATAAATTAAAATAAACTTCCGTAAAATGTTGGGTTACAGGAAATTCGGTTACATATTTTTCAATCTTCTCATTGGTTCCCGGCAAATTTTTTAATTTGTCTATATAGAAGGGGTTAGTAAGAAATCTAACATCAAAGACTATGTCTACATCAATGGGAATGCCATATTTATATCCAAAAGAGATTAAGGTTACCTGAATCTCTTGTTCTTTTCCTTTTATAAAATTCCTGATAATTTCATTACTTAATTGTTTAGGGGTTAAATCAGAAGTATCTATAATTAGGTTAGCTTGTGACCTTAATTCTTTTAACTGTTCTCTCTCTGCTTGTATGTTTTCCAGAATGTTATCTGAAATATTTAGAGGATGTTTTCTCCTGGTTCCGCTAAATCGGTGCATCAACATCTCATCACTTGCTTCTAAAAATAATATCTCTCGATTAATTCCTAACTCTTTTAAATAATCGAGTGATTTGTATAAATCCTTAAAAAAAATCCCTCCTCTTATATCTACCACTAAAGCAATCTTTGACAGTTTCCCCTTTGATTTTAAACAAATTTCAGCAAATTTGAGAATTAGCTGGGAAGGAATATTATCTACGCAGAAAAAACCAAAATCTTCAAAGCGCTTGACCGCTATGCTTTTTCCTGCACCGGACAGCCCGGTAATTATTACAAATCTCGTTTTATCCAATTTCATTTCTCCATGTTTAGTCATTGGTTCTTGGTTTTTAGTTATTAGTTTATAGTTTTTAGATAAAGAAAATTAGTTTTCAGTTTACTGTAAAGGTTTTTTAAAACTTGAAACTTGCAACTCGTTACTTATTACAAATTACTCATTACTGTATTTCTATCCGCTATACGCTATCCTACATACTCTCCGGAGTTGAAATCCCTAAAATATTAAGGGCATTAAGCAATACTATCCTGGTGCAATCGATTAATATTAAGCGAGCTTTAGTCAATTCTATATCTTCAGTAATCACCCGGTGCACAGTATAATACTTATGAAACGAAGAAGCTAAATCATAAAGATAAGTCGTTAAGAGGTGCGGCTTCCAGGTTAAGGCACTTTTTCTAACCACTTCTTTTAAGGAAGATAGTTTTTTAATCAATTTAACCTCTTCCTCTTTATCCAATAAGTGGAGATTGACTTCTTTGTTTTTATCAATTTTTATTCCTTCTTGTTCAGCTTTTTTTATTATACTACATATCCGCGCATAAGCATATTGAATATAATATACGGGATTTTCCATAGATTGAGATTTAGCCACATCTAAGTCAAACTCCGTATGACTATCATAACTCCTCATTAAAAAGAAATAACGAGCCACGTCTTTGCCTACTTCTCGTATTAAATCTCTTAGGGTAACAAATTCTCCTCCTCGAGTAGACATTCCCACTTCTTTGCCATTTTTTATTAAGGTTACGAATTGCACGATTAGTACATCCAAAAAACCTTCAGGATAACCCAAAGCTTGTGCTGCTGCTTTCATCCTTTTAATATAACCATGGTGGTCAGCGCCCCAAATATCTATTACTTTGTCAAATCCCCGTTGATATTTATTTTGATGATAAACAATATCAGAAGCAAAATAAGTGGGAATATTATTTTCCCGAATTACTACTCTGTCTTTTTCGTCACCGAATTCAGTGGACTTTAACCAGAGTGCACCTTCTTTTTCATAAAGAAAACCTTTCTGCTTGAGTAATTCTATTACTTCTTGAAGTTTATTCTGCTTATAAAGCGATCTTTCACTAAACCAAACATCAAATTCTATTCCAAAATCTTTTAAATCTTTTTTAATTCCAGATAAAATCTTTTTTAAAGTAAATTCTCTAAAAAATTCTCGACTTTCTTTGTCATCTCTTCCTTTGTACTTATCTTGAAATTTATCTATAACTTCTTTGGCTATATCAAAAATATATTCGCCCTTATAGCCATCAGCGGGAAATTCTTTCTTTTCTCCTAATAGGTTATTATATCTTACTTGAACTGATCGCCCTAAGAGATCCATCTGTCTCCCCTGGTCATTTATATAATATTCTTTTTCTACTTCGTATCCTGCTGCTTTTAATATACTGCTTAATGCATCTCCTACTGCTGCACATTTCCCATGGCCCACATGTAGGGGGCCGGTAGGATTAACGCTAACAAATTCTACTTGAACCCTCTTCCCTTTACCTAAATTTACTTTACCATAATTTTCTCCCTGTTCTCTAATTTCATCTACAACTTTATACAACCAATTTTCACTCAACCAAAAATTTATAAACCCTGGGCCGGCAATTTTGACTTTATCTACAATTGTCCCCTGAATATCTAAATTGTTTACAATAAAATTTGCGATGTCCAGGGGTTTTGCCCTTAATTCTCGAGCTAATTGCATGGCGATATTAGTGGATAAATCACCGTGTAATTTATCTTTAGGGATTAGTAATATTATCTTAGGGATATCCTTAATCTTAAAATTACCTTGCTTGATATTTTTTTCGATAGAACCCAACAAAATGTTTTCAATTTGATCAGCTAAATCAATTTTCATTTAAAAATCCTCTAATTAGTTATTTTAGATAAAATAATTTTAAGTATGGTACGCCCGAGAAGAGTCGAACTTCCAACCAAGGGCTTAGGAAGCCCCTGCTCTATCCATTGAGCTACGGGCGCACAAACATTATTTAACAGAATAATCTTTTAATTATTTACAATAATTATACTAAACAATATTAACAAACTTGTCAACAAATCAACTAACATAATTAATTTAAAATAAATATTGTATCTAAGCTTTTATTTGTAAATATTAGTAAAGAACCCACCTTTTTAGAAGGCGGGTTCTTAAAGCTGACTTAAATTATAAAAATATTATCATCTACCCTTACAATTTATTATACTAGAAATATAATACTCTTTCGCCTAAATTACTTATAAAGATGACAGGCACAGAAATGTCCAGCTTTAATTTCTTTTAATTTAGGCTCAATTTCGGAACATATCTCCATTATCTTAAAACACCTGGGATGGAATCTGCATCCTTTTGGTGGATTTGCTGGACTAGGGACATCTCCCTGTAAGATAATTCGTTCCTTCTTATAATCTGGATTAGGAACAGGAACAGCAGATATCAACGCCTGGGCATAAGGGTGTAAAGTATCATTAAAAAATTCTTTTTTATCAGCTATTTCTACTATTTTTCCTAAATACATAACTACTACTCTATCACTTATATACTTTATTACACTAAGATCATGAGCGACAAAAAGATAAGTCAAACTGTATTCCTCTTGCAAATCTTTAAGAAGGTTTATAATTTGAGAACGTATAGAAACATCCAGAGCAGAAACTGCTTCATCACACATTATTATTTTTGGCTCCAAAGCTAAAGCTCTAGCTATACCAATTCTTTGTCTTTGTCCACCACTAAATTCATGAGGAAATCTGTCCATATATTCAGCTGGAATACCTACTCTTTCTAAAAGTTCTCCAACTTTTTTATACCTTTCCTGGGTATTTTTTAAAATATTATGAGTTAACATGCCTTCAGCTATAATATCCTTTATCTTCATTCTTGGATCGAGCGAACTATAAGGATCCTGAAAGATTATCTGCATATTCTTTCTCTCTTTCCTTATATCGCTTTTTTTCATTTTGGTTATATCTCTACCGTCAAATATCACTTGTCCTTTAGTGGGCTTTTCTAACCTTAAGATAGAAAGGGCTGTGGTGGTCTTTCCACAACCAGATTCTCCTACCAAGCCTAAGGTTTCTCCTTCGTATATCTCAAAAGATACATCATCTACAGCTTTTATCCAACCAACAGTTTTTCTAAAAACTCCTTTTTTTATGGGGAAAAATTTAACTAAATTTTTAACTTGTAACAGTGAATTAGCCATTCTTACTCACACTCCCACTAAAAAACCTTTTTTTACTTCTTTTACTACTCTTTCAACATTCCAACACCTTACCAAATGTCCTTCTTCAATTTTAATTAAAGACGGCTCTTCCTTTTTACATCTATCGGTCGCAAATCGGCATCTCGGATTAAATTTACATCCTGAAGGAAAATGCAATGGATTAGGAACTATACCGGGTATAACATTTAACCTTTTCATTTCCACATCAAGCCGAGGGATAGAGGTTAGCAAGCCAAGAGTATAAGGATGTAGCGGATTATGAAATATTGTTTTTTTATCTGAATATTCAACAACTTTACCTGCATACATAATAGCTATCCTATCAGCAATCTCAGCAATTACGCCCAGATCATGGGTAATCATTATTAGAGAGCCGTTGAACTCTCGTAAAAGAGCCATCATTAAATCCAATATTTGTGCTTGAATGGTAACATCTAAAGCTGTAGTAGGTTCATCAGCAATAAGCAATATAGGATCACAAGACATTGCCATAGCTATCATCGCTCTTTGTCTCATTCCACCACTTAACTGATGAGGATATTCATTTACCCTCTGTTCTGGTATAGGTATCCCTACTTTTTTTAGTAGTTCTACTGATTTTTTTATCGCTTCTTTTTTGCTAATCTCGAAATGCATCATCAAGGCTTCTGCTATCTGAAATCCTATTGTTAATACAGGATTTAGAGCCGTCATAGGTTCTTGAAATATTATGGCAATTTCTTTTCCTCTTATTTCTCTCATTTCAGCATCACTTTTTCTTAATAAATTTTCACCTTTAAAAAGTATTTCCCCACCAACTGTTTTTCCTGGATAATCAAGTAATCTCAATATAGAAAGGGCAGTAACACTCTTGCCACAACCAGATTCTCCCACTATACCTAAAGTTTCCCCCTGATAAACTTCAAAATCCACTCCATCAACTGCTTTTACTATTCCGTTCTCAGTTAAAAAATAAGTCTTTAAGTCCTTAACTTCTAACAAAAGTTTTCTACTATTAATCATTATAATTCACCTCTCAAACGTGGATCGAGTATATCTCTTAGAGTATCTCCAATAAGGTTCCAAGCAAGGACAAAGAGAACGATAAATATTCCCGGATAAAATACAGTAAACCAGTATTGTCCTGCATGACCGGGGCTGCCTATAATCCAATTTCTGGCAAAACTTACCATCTGTCCCCAATCTGCATATCCTACCGGTGCACCTACTCCTAAGAAACTTAAGGCAGCAGCAGTTATTACCATAGAACCAATATTCATAGTACCTTGGACCATAACAGGAAATATAGTATTAGGCAATAAATGTTTCCAGATTATTTTAATATCTTTAACTCCCAGAGCTTTAGCAGCCATTACGTAAGTTTCTTCTTTTGCTGATAAAATACTTCCTCTTATAAGTCTGGCATATCCCATCCATCCAAAAACAATAAGGGCAATCATAACTTTATCTAAACCTCTTCCCAGTATAGTAGTTAATACCATAGCAGCAACTAAAAAAGGGAAAGATAAAAATATATCAGTAATTCTCATTATAATTTCATCTATCCAGCCTCCAAAATAAGCAGAAATAGAACCGATAAAAACACCAATAAGCGCTGCAATTGCAACCGCAATTAAACCAATTTTAAATGCAGTTCTTGTTCCCCATATTAATCCATAAAAGATATCATATCCCCCTTCCGCCGTACCACAAATTGCCTTATTCCATTTTACTTCTATTCCTGTAACAGTATATATATCAGTTATATTATCAGACATAAGAAAACCAGGTGATTGTGGGGCTATATCCCAGGACATCCGAGGTATTTGGTAAGGGTTCTCTGATAAAGGAGGGGCAATTAGGGGAGCAAATAGGGCAATAATGATAAAAATAATTAAAAGCACAATTCCCACTAAAGAAGAGGCATTACTAAATAATTTTCTTAATATTCTATTCATTGTTTTCTCTTCACTCCAATCTCACCCGCGGATCTATTAAGGCATATGATATATCAACTATTAGATTGCCAATTATCATAGCTACTGCGAATAATAAAGCAAAACTGATAACCGAACCATAATCTAAACTCTGGGCCGCCGATGCCATCCAAAAACCTACCCCCGGATAAGTAAATACCGTTTCTGTTATTACCACTCCTCCTAACATCCTTATAATCATCATGCCCGCAATAGTCATTACTGGTATCATTGCATTTTTTTGTGCGTGCAGGTGAATTACAGTATGTTCATCTACACCTTTAGCCCTTGCAGTTCTTACATAATCTTTCCGTAGAGTTTCTAACATACTGGAGCGAGTTATTCTCAACAGCCCAGCCCAAGAGATATAAGACAGGGTAATAATGGGACCAATGAGATGCCTTAAGGCATCCAAAAACATAGGTATATTACCATTTAATAAGGCATCGATAGTTACCAGGTGAGTATAACTTCGAAAATTGGTACCAGTATAGACTATATCTTGAGCCCAAACACTTAATCTACCCGGAGGTAGCCATCCTAATATTCCATAAAATATAAATAATACGAATAGACCAAAAATAAAAGTAGGTAAAGACCATCCTATGATAGCAGTCACTCTGATAGTTTGGTCTAACATATCATTATGATGAACCGCTGAAATTACTCCTAACCATATTCCTACCAAAATAACCGGGAAGATAGAATACAATACCAGTTCTAAAGTAGCAGGAAATCTCTGGGATATCGCCTCCCATACAGGTTGATTAGCAGATTGCGACCATCCAAGGTCTCCTTTCATTATTTTTTCAATCCAATGAATATAACCAAGTGGAAAAGGGTCATCTAGATGATATTTTGTTATTAATCTCTCGGCCATCTGAGGATTCTTTAGAGCACCGGGGTTAGTAATATAATTTGCTAATCTTTCCATAGGACTCAATAGAGAAAATGCAGAAAAGATAAGAAAAGTCACTCCTAAAAGTATTACCGGCAACAATAAAAGACGTCTAATTATATATGATAGCATTTTTTATATCTCCTTAAAACATTCTAAATCTGGAGTGAAGGTAGTATCCTTCGCTCCAGATTTAGTGTTACATGCTCAGATAATTAATATTAATTATCTTTCTTATTCGCCCTTGGATAAGCTATAGAAATCAGCTCCAGCAGGTTCCCCAGGCATTATAGGATTATAATACCAACCTTGCACCCAGGTTCTCTCTACGTGATGCCCTATTGGTTGGAATAAATATAACGAAATAGCCTGATCGTGGGCTATTTTCACTAACTGTTTATATAATGTTGCCCTTTCTTCTGGATCAGTTGATTTAATAGCTTTGTCACACAAGGGGTCTACATTCTCTTTGGCAAATTCAAGATAGGGAGCACCAAAGGCATTGCCATAAGCACCATAGGTGGCCATATAAGTAGGAACAAAATTATGTGGGTCTGGATAATCAGCCAACCAACCTATAGTAAATATTGGTAACGTCCCGGCTAAATATAATTTTAAATATGCTGACCATTGCGCTCCTACAACTGTTATTTTAAATTTAGGATTTAGCATATTAGCATAAGTAGAAATCATATCAGCAAATGCCTTACGCACATCATTCCCTTCATTGTAGTACATGGTAAACTGGAAACCCTTTTCCCAGACTTGTCCATCCCAGGCTTGCTCAAATTCCTCTTTAGCTTTAAGTAAACTGAAATTATAAAATAGAGAAGGATCGTCTGAATATCCTAATATACCCTCAGCATTAATTAGTGGACCTGGATTCCTTATGCCTTGACCTTCTAATATCTTTGTTATAAATATTTCGTAAGGAAATAAGTAAGAAAATCCTTTTCTAACATGGATATCATTAAAGAAATCAGCAGGTATCCCTTCACCATCAAGTTTTCCGCTGCCAATAAGTGAATTTCCTTCTGCATTTATTTCCCAGGGCATCATAGCTACTGTATTTGCTAATGTAGGAAGGTTTTCAACAACTCTTACGCCTGCCATTGTTCTCACTTCGCCCATATATTGCTGAGGTACATAGATTAAATCCGCATCACCTGCTTGAAGCATTAACTTTCTGGTAGTCCACTCGTTTATACCTTTTATTTGAACATTTTTTATCTTAGCAGGACCTTGCCAATAATCGTCAAACCTCTCCAGCATGACTATCTCTTGAGGAACCCATTTTTTTAAGACAAAGGGACCAGTACCGTTAGCAATTTTAAAGAGCGGATCATCTTCACAGACAGGGTCATGATATTTCCACCAGGTATCTGATTTGCCATCCCAGGCACCTTGCTCTATAGCCCATTTTTTATCTATTATAGCAGACCAGTTAGCCGAATGAGTAACAATATTCAAAAAAGGTGCATAAGGTTGGGCTAAATGGAATATCACTTTATTGCCATCTACTTCCACTGCCTTATCGACATAATCAGTATAGACCTTTACCATTGCTGCTTTATAGTCCGATTTTAGTTCTCCTTTAGGATCTCCGTTTTCAAATAAATCAATATATTCTTTCACCCCAGTAAGTTTAACAGCTATCTCTTCTATTCCATCTACGCCACAAAGTGGTTCAAGGAGCATCCACATCGGTCCACCAGCTCTATCAAAGGTTAAACCCCGTTCAAAACTGTACTCTACATCTTCAGGGGTAAGTATATCGCCATTATGGAATTTTACTCCTTCTCTTATAGGGAAGGTATAGGTTAAGCCATCTTTACTGGCCAAACCATTTCCAATAGAGGGGACTTCGGTGGATAACATCGGAACAAATTCAGCAACACTCTCTCCTTTATAAGCAATTAGATTATCATAGACACTATAGGTAACCTCTCCACTGGCGGTATCATATCCAAAAGCAGGATCCATCGATTCAGGTCCCCCTATGGATGCTTCTATTATAGTGTCCGGATTTTTTACTTCTGCAAAACTAAAAGATACAAATGCTGTAATTAAAACTAAGACTAATACCGTTACTAATAAATTACGTTTCATAAGATTAATTCCTCCTTTAATTTTTTGATTCATTACTTAAAAATTAAATCTTCAAAATATTTATATTTCTTTTTTACACCTCCTCTTTTAATTTAATTCGCCTTTTCGTTTTTTTCCCGTTCTTATCAATCAAATATACAAATTAAAATTACACTTTATTTAAAAGTCCTTTATACTCGAAAAGGCGAATCAACGTCCTGTATTTCTATATATACTCTATCTTAGATTAAAAATCCTTCTTTTTTTAAAATATATTTAAAATTTTTTTTCTTATCCCCTTCCTCTTACTCCGCCTAGGAATTTATCCTTCTTCAATTTTGGGTTAAATCCCTTCTTGTGCATTACTCCTTTAATATAGTTCATATATTCTTTTCTTTGCTCAATCATTCTCATCTTCTCTTGCTTATGCCATTCTTCCTTTTTTTTCTTCTCTATTTCTTCCCGGCTTTCTCTTTCTTTGTTAGGATTTATGTCTTTCTCTTTCATTTTAATCCACCTCTCTATTTAGTCGTTAGTCGTTAGTTAAAATCCTTAGTAAAAACTTTTTGGTTATCTAATTTAATAGTTGCAAGTTTTTTACTTTTATTCAGTATTAACTAGTGTAGTGCGTCCAACGCTTCTTTACATTTGGCGATCTTCGCCAAAATGCGCTCCGCCGGAGCGCTCCAGACGAAAATCTTTGGATTTTGGTTGTGATTTTCCAGATAGTCTTTGATAGCTTTGATCAAGGCTGAGACGTTTTGAAAAGAACCGCGTCGTATCCGTTTGTCGGTGATCTCGCGAAACCAGCGTTCAACCAGATTTAACCAGGAACTGGAAGTTGGTGTAAAGTGTAGATGGAACCGGGGATGCCGTTTGAGCCAGGACTTCACCCGCGGATGTTTGTGGGTACCGTAATTGTCTACAATCAAATGAAGATCCAGTCCGAAGGGG
>Ga0209386_1001138_pt1 | contig 11292 bp, 12 predicted proteins | sample NGEPertwo_FD_184510 | JGI IMG/M metagenome (GOLD analysis project Ga0209386, IMG submission 184510) | Arctic peat soil microbial communities from the Barrow Environmental Observatory site, Barrow, Alaska, USA - NGEE Permafrost154B-two... | ecosystem: Environmental > Terrestrial > Soil > Wetlands... | reverse complement strand
CGTGAGGCGATTTATTTCGATTGGCGTTGGCGGAAGTTTTTGCGTGGTTACCGGCGCGTGACCCCAAATGGTCAATAGAATCTTGAAAAACGCGAATGTTAATCGATAGCCCGCGCAGATGCGTGCAGTGTAAACTAATATTACCACGTAATTTACTTCTAGTTATTTTGCATTAAGCACGCCTCTTCAGCAGTTGTTGAAAGAGCGCGGCCATGATCTCCCGTATTGAAGTTGAACAACACTCGATGAACCTTGCGGGGGAAACGCCAGGTTCTAAGACGAGTGATAAGGGGGACGTAAAATGGCACGGATGGACATCGCCACAGGGGTGACGGGGTACATGGAGCTCGCGGCGCAGACAGGTGCGCCCGACACCCTGTTCGAGCTGGGGATGCTTTACGCGACAGGCCGCGACGTGGATGCGGATCTCGTGTCAGCGCATAAATGGTTCAACCTCGCCGCGGCGCGGGGGAACCCCTCGGCGGTCACCTATCGCCAAGAGCTTGCCCAGGAGATGTCGGCCGATCAGGTCGCCGAGGCACAGAAGCTCGCGCGCGAGTGGATGCAGACCCACTAGCTCTCAGAATTTCGGCTGTTCCGACGGGGAGGGGCGCTGGAGGCTATTCCAGCGTCTCGCTTCACTCTTCCCCGCTGCAATGGCGGAAGAAGGACAGGACGCAGTTATAGCTCCGGCGCGCGAAGCTGGGGCGATTTCCCTGGGCAGCCTGCTTGACCTGTGTCCCGGCTGCCGTGCTCTCTGCGCGAGGTGCGGCCGCGGTCGGCTTCGGCGGCGGCAATGACGCTGTGGATGGCGCAGGCGGCGCAGTCTTGGCGACAGGCGGTGCGGCGGCCGGTCCCGGAGCAACCGGCTTCGGATCGTCCGACGACGATCCGCCGAGCGCTGAGCGCGCCTTGCGCAAGCCCTTGGCCGACGCGTCCACGGCGCGGCCACCGAGCTCGAACAGCGTCTTTGGCGCGCTGCCCTGATCGGGCTTGTCGAAGGTACGCCGGTCCTGTTCGACCCTTTGCTTGAGTTCCCGCACGCGCGGGTCGGCGGTGATGCCCGGGGGCAGAGCCGGGCCCTCATAGTTGTAGACCTTCACGATACCGGCGCAGGCGCTGGTCGCAGCCTCCGCGGCGCACGAGGCGTGGTTGCCCTCCTTGGCGGTGCGGATCACGCAATAGAGTTTCAGTGCGTCACTCGGTCGTGAGCCGACGCCCTGAACGCGGCAGCGATAGGTCTGGTCGGGGTTCTTGCATGTGACGCAGTAGTCGGCATCGGCGGCGAGCGCTGGACTCACGCAGGCGAAAACGCCTGCGGCAACGGCCGCAGATAAGAACGGTCGCGGGCAAGGGCGCTGACCCATGGCGGTTATGTTATCCCCGTGAAGAATGTTGAAAATCCTAGCACATTCGCGAGCCGAGCAAAACACAGAGGCGGCGAGAGCACCGGCCGTTTCCCGCCATTTCCTGGCCCGGACCCACGATAATTCATCGTCCGCCGCCTGAGCATGAGGGCGTCCCGTCAAGCTCCGGCCGCGAGGGCGCTCCAGTTATCTCGTTCGGGGCGCGCGGTGCCGTGTTGACCGCCCATCGCCGGATCAGTAAGCCTTGCGCTTGACGGAGACGTGGCCGAGAGGCTGAAGGCGGCGGTTTGCTAAACCGTTATACGGTCAAAAGCCGTATCGGGGGTTCGAATCCCCCCGTCTCCGCCAGCCGTGCTCAGGTTCAGTGACGCGCGGTCTCCTGCGGCTGGAGCGCCTTCATGGGTGGCGAGATGACCAAGGTTCTGCACAGGCCTTCCGAATCAAGCGATCAGGGTCTCGAGCGCGCCTTCATCGAGCGGGAGCGCAACCGCTTTGCCGGCCGGGCGCTTTCGTCTCTGGTGTTGCTCAACGGCGCCGCCGCGCTCGTGTTGCTCACCATCATGGCCCAGGCGCCCGAGGCGACCATGGACCGCAAGCTTGCTGCCGCCATGATGTTCTTCAGCGGCGGTGCGATGGCGGCGCTGCTCAGCTCCTTCCTTGCTTACGTCAATCGAACCGTACGGATGGAGTTGTCGGGCCGGGCAAATTTCAGGCGCGTTCTCAGGGGGTTCGCCATCGCCGCGGTGATCGGCAGCGGGGCGGCTTTCCTCACGGGCATGAACATGGTCGGGGCGGCCTCGGTCGAGAAATCGAGCGCCCATCCGAAGGGGCCACGGCAAGACAAGAGCCCCGTGCCGGCGCCGCGCGAGCGGGTCGATCGCCACGACGACAGACTTCGCGCCAGCTAGTTGATTCCAAAAAATCTTTATTAGGGAATGTCTTAAGTCGGCCCGGTGATCTCGCGCGTGAAGTCGGCCCAGATGGCCTGAATCCCTGAGGTCAGGCCATTCAGCCGCTCGCCGACAACATCCCAGTTCACCATGCGCCGCTGATCGCCCCCGTCGGCGCCCAGATCCACGATGTAGAGGGCGATGATGGTGAGTAATACGCCGAGCAGGATTCCAATAACGAGTCGCATATAGCCCTACTGAACAATCCCGCAATCATAGTGCGTCGCGATGACAAGAGGAAGTTAGATCGCGCGCAGTCGATCCTTAGGTTGTCTTGGCCTGGACTACGCCTCTGAGGCGAAGTGCGCGGTGTGCGGCGGGACTGGGAGGCTCTGTCGCAGGGCTCTCTGCCGGTAGTTTGATCCTGGTCAAGGTTCGACGCAGCCACCTGGCGCATTGGTTTTCTAGGAGAGGGGATCGGTGCATGGCGGCAATGCTCGAGCGTGACGAGTGGAAGGCGTTCTCGGACTTTTTAGCCCTCGGCGCGGCGGGTCTCCTGGTTGTGGTGGGCCTCATCCTGGCTGTCGCCGGTGAGGACCGGGCCATCCAGTTTCACGGCTGCCTCCTGCTCGGCGCCGCGGGCCTCGCCTTCCTCTATATGCTCACGCAGATCATCGAGAAGAAGGAGCCGCGCGACTTCACGGGCTATGCCGACGGCGTCATCCGGGCCGGCGTCATCGCCACGGTGTTCTGGGGGCTCGCCGGTTTCCTGATGGGCGACGTCATTGCCTGGCAGCTGGCTTTTCCGGTTCTCAATCTCGATCTGCCGTGGACCAATTTCGGCCGTTTGCGGCCGGTGCATACCTCAGCCGTCATCTTCGCCTTTGGCGGTAACGCCCTGATCGCCACGTCGCTTTACGTCGTGCAGCGCACCTGCCGGGCCAGGCTCGCCGGCAAATGGTCGCCGTGGTTCGTGTTCTGGGGCTACCAGCTGTTTCTCGTGATGGCGGCCACCGGCTACGTGCTGGGCGTCACGCAATCGAAGGAATATGCCGAGCCCGAATGGTATGTCGATCTGTGGCTTACCGCCGTCTGGGTGGTCTATCTCCTGGTCTTCCTCGCCACGCTCGCCAAACGCCGCGAGCCGCATATCTACGTGGCCAACTGGTTCTATCTCGCCTTCATCGTCACCGTCGCCATGTTGCATATCGTCAACAATCTGGCGGTGCCGGTCTCGATGCTCGGCTCGAAGAGCTACATCATCTATTCCGGCGTCCAGGACGCCATGACCCAGTGGTGGTACGGCCACAACGCGGTCGGCTTCTTCCTCACCGCCGGCTTCCTCGGCATGATGTATTATTTCGTGCCCAAACGCGCCGAACGGCCGATCTACTCCTACCGGCTCTCGGTGGTGCATTTCTGGTCGCTGATCTTCATCTATATCTGGGCCGGCCCGCACCATCTGCATTACTCGGCGTTGCCCGACTGGGCCCAGACTCTCGGCATGACATTCTCCATCATCCTGTGGATGCCGTCCTGGGGCGGCATGATCAACGGCCTGATGACGCTATCGGGCGCTTGGGACAAGCTGCGAACCGATCCCGTCATCCGTATGCTGATCGTCGCGGTCGCGTTCTACGGCATGTCCACCTTCGAGGGGCCGCTGATGAGCATCAAGTCGGTGAACGCCCTGTCGCATTACACCGACTGGACCATCGGGCATGTGCATTCCGGCGCGCTGGGTTGGGTCGCCTACATCACCTTCGGGGCGCTCTATTGCTTCGTGCCGTGGCTGTGGCACCGCAAGGCGCTTTATTCACAGCGTCTGGTGGAGTGGCACTTCTGGATCTCGACATTGGGCATCGTGCTCTACATCACCTCCATGTGGGTGTCGGGCATCCTGCAAGGGCTGATGTGGCGAGCCTACGATAGCCTCGGCTTCCTCGAGTACTCCTTCGTGGAGACCGTCGAGGCGATGCATCCCTTCTATGTGATCCGGGCGACCGGCGGCCTGCTGTTCCTCATCGGCGCGCTGCTGATGGCCTACAATCTGTGGCGCACGGCGCGGGGTGATGAGCCGGTCGATGCGGCGGAGCAGCCGCGCATCGCCGCGGCCCCGGAATTCCGCCCCGGCGACTTCCTTCCGGCACCGGCCGAATAGGGGGATCGGATGGACTGGGCAAAACATCAAGTCGTCGAGAAGAGTTCGATCCTTCTGCTGATCTTGATCCTCATCGTCGTGGCCATCGGCGGCCTGGTCGAGATCGCACCGTTGTTCTGGCTGAGCTCGACCATCGAGAAAGTGCAAGGCATGCGGCCTTACACGCCGCTCGAGCTCGCCGGGCGCGACATCTATGTGCGCGAGGGCTGTTATCTCTGCCACAGCCAGATGATCCGCTCGCTGAAAGACGAGGTCGAGCGCTACGGCCATTACAGCCTCGCCGCCGAGAGCATGTACGACCACCCCTTCCAATGGGGGTCGAAGCGCACGGGTCCCGATCTGGCGCGGGTCGGCGGCAAATATTCCGACGAGTGGCATCGGGCGCATATGACAGATCCGCGCGCCGTGGTGCCGGAGTCGGTGATGCCTGGTTATCCGTTCTTGGCCGAGCGGGAGCTGGACTATGGTGACATTGCCGAGAAGTTGAAGGTCAGCGCCATTGTCGGCGTGCCCTATACCGACGAGATGGTCGAAAGCGCGAAAGCCGATGTCGAGCTGCAAGCCGGCTCCAATACCGAGGGGCTCAAGGAGTTCCTCGCGCGTTACCCCAAGGCGCAAGTCCGCCAGTTCGACGGCGACCCCAGCTACATCTCCGAGCTCGATGCGCTGATCGCCTATCTGCAGATGCTGGGCACGCTGGTCGACTTCGCGACGTTCGACGCCGCGGGACCGAATCTAAGGTGAGGATTGAACGATGACCTATGAACAGGTGGCATCGATCAGCCAGGTTGCGGCGCTTCTGTTTTTCATCGGCTTGTTCGCCGCGGTCCTGATCTACGCGTTCTGGCCCGGCAACAAGAAGCGCTTCGAGGAGGCAGCGCAATTGCCCCTCGAGAAGGACCCCGAGCCCGAGCCCAAGTCAAAGAACGAGAAAGACGACTGAGCCATGGCTAGAGAAGAAGACGATACGTCCGCGGACGCCAAGACGACCGGCCATGAATGGGACGGCATCGCGGAGCTGAATAATCCGCTGCCAAAATGGTGGCTCTATACGTTCTATGTCTGCATCGTCTGGGCGATCGGCTATTGGATCCTCTATCCGGCATGGCCGCTGGTGTCGAACTACACCAGAGGCACGCTCGGCTATAGCCAGCGCGAGATCGTGGCCGAGGATTTGGTCCAGGCGCAAGCCGCAAAGTCCGGGTTCCGGGACAGGATCGCCGAGAGCGATCTGGCGACGATCAATGCCGATCCCGAGCTGATGAATTTTGCATTGGCCGGCGGCGCGGCCGCCTTCGGCGACAATTGCGCGCCCTGTCATGGCCGTGGCGCCCAAGGCTTTGCGGGCTATCCCAATCTGCGCGACGACGCCTGGCTGTGGGGCGGCTCGCTCGATGCTATCCACAAGACGATCAGTCACGGTATTCGTGCCGACGATCCCGAAACACGCAATACCCAGATGCCGGCCTTCGGCAAATTGGGCATGCTGAAGCCGGATCAGGTCGGTGATGTCGCCGAATATGTCCTGTCCCTTTCCGGCAATGCCGATGATGAGGCCGCTGCCGCGCGTGGCGCGCCGATCTTCGCCACGAACTGCGCGGCCTGCCACGGCGCGGAGGGCAAGGGCAATCAGGCGCTCGGCGCGCCGAACCTAGCTGACGAGCTTTGGCTCTATGGTGGAGACAAGGCAACCGTTGTCGAGACGGTTACCAATAGCCGCGGCGGTATCATGCCCGCCTGGACCGGGCGCCTCGATCCTGCGACGATCAAGGAACTCGCCATCTACGTCCACTCGCTTGGCGGCGGTCAGTAGCCTCTCGTTTTTTGTGATGGCCATGACCGAACTACAAGAACGATCCAGCGCGCCAGTTGGGCGCCCGAGCGGGGAGTCCGGTCCCGTCGAGGCCGCGCCTGGCGTGATGCGGAGCGACGTGCCCACCGTCACCGGGGAGGGCAGTTCGCTCTATGCCGACCGCGTCAAGGTCTATCCGAAGGAGGCGCACGGCACATTCCGGACGGTCAAATGGATCGTCATGGCCGTGACGCTCGGCATTTATTACATCGTGCCGTGGTTGCGCTGGGACCGCGGTCCTTATCTTCCCGACCAGGCCGTGCTGATCGATTTGCCGGCTAGGCGGTTCTATTTCTTCTTCATCGAGATCTGGCCGCAGGAGTTCTACTACGTCACCGGCCTGCTTGTGCTGGCCGCGCTTGCCCTGTTCCTGGTCACCTCCGTGGCGGGGCGGGTGTGGTGCGGCTACACCTGTCCGCAGACGGTGTGGACCGATCTGATGATCGCGGTCGAACGCTTCTGGCAGGGTGATCGCAATGCCCGCCTCAAGCTCGACAAGCATCTGTGGTCGTTCGAGACGCTGTGGAAGAAGGCTGCGACGCATGTGACGTGGCTGCTGATTGCCGTCGCCACGGGTGGCGCCTGGGTCTTCTACTTTGCCGATGCGCCGACACTTGCCCGGCAATTTCTGAATTTCGACGCGCCGACGACGGCCTACCTCTTCGTTGGCATGTTCACCGCCTCGACCTACCTGCTCGGCGGTATCGCCCGCGAGCAGGTCTGCATCTATATGTGCCCGTGGCCGCGCATCCAGGGCGCTATGTTCGACCGGGACTCGCTCCTCATCTCCTATCGCGCCTGGCGCGGCGAGCCGCACGGTCCGCACAAGACCGGCCAATCCTGGGACGGGCGGGGCGATTGCGTCGATTGCCGCCAATGCGTGGCCGTGTGCCCCACGGGCATCGACATCCGCAACGGGCCGCAGCTCGAATGCATCCAGTGCGCGCTCTGTATCGATGCCTGCGACGAGATCATGACCAAAGTCGGCCGGCCGCGTGGGCTGATCGCCTATGACACGGTGCGCAATCTGGATGTTGGCCGCAAGGGCACGGAGCCCCTTAATCTGTTCCGGCCCCGCGTCATTCTTTATGCCGCTGCCATGGTGGTGGTCAGCCTCATCATGGTGACGGCTCTGGTGCTCAGGCCCGAGCTTGACGTGAATGTGCTGCATGACCGCAATCCGCTTTATGTGAAGCTGTCCGATGGCGGCGTGCGCAACGGCTACACCATCAAGCTCCTCAACAAGCTCTATTTGCCGCGGGCCTTCACAATTGGCGTGGAGGGCCTGCCTGGGGCGGAAATTGACCTGATCGGTCATGAGGGGGGTGCCGTCGTGCCGGTGCCGCCGGACAATCTCCAGTCTGTCAGACTTTATGTGGCGCTCGACAAGCCGGGTGTGAGAGCCCTGTCGGCCGCGGCGACTCCGTTCTCCTTCGTCGTCACCGATATCGCCAATGGCGCGCGGACCGAGCACGAAGCGATGTTCCAGGGGCCGCCGCGATGAGGACGCAAGGCCCGTTCACGCAAGGCTGGTTCGTCAATGGCATTGAGGGGCGCCATGTGCTCGCCGGCCTCATCGTGTTTTTCGGGGTGATGCTCGCTGCCAACAGCATGCTCGTCTACTACGCGCTCGACACGTTTAGCGGCGGGGATCGGCCCGATCCTTACCGCAGCGGCCTGCGCTACAACGAAACGATCGCGGCGGCGGAGCGCCAGGCGGCGCTCGGCTGGCAGACGGAGGTCGCTTATGACGATGAGAGCGGCCGCTTGTCGTTGCGCTTCCTGGACAAGGCCGAGGCGCCGATCGCCGGTCTCACGCTTGGCGCCACGGTCAGCCGCCCGGCGACCGACCGGGAGGACAACGCAGTTGTCTTCGACGAAGTGTCGCCCGGCGTGTACGGGACGGACATTGAGCTTGCGCCGGGGCTGTGGGTGATTTCGCTGGCCTCGCGCGCGAAGGAGGGGGGCGATCCCGTCTACCGCCTCAAGCGGCGCCTGTTCGTCGCGGACCGGCCATGACGGCGCATGTGCCAGTGGCGGGGTTTGCCACGGCATCAGCCACGCTGATCCTCGCCGTTGACGACATGCATTGCGGGGCGTGCTTGCGCTCGGTGGAGCGGGCGGCAATGCGGGTTCCGGGTGTGGACAGCGCGCGGGCCTCGCTCGCTGCGAAGCGGCTGAGCGTCACCTATGACCCCGCCCAGACCGGCGAGGTCGACGTGATTTCCGCCCTCGACCGTATCGGGTTCACCGCCGCGCCCATCGAGACGGCAAAGCAGGATCGCGGCGATGCCCGGCAGAAATATCTGCTGCGCCGCGTGGCGGTGGCTGGCTTCGCCGCCATGAACATCATGCTGCTGTCCATTGCCGTCTGGTCAGGCGAAGGTGGCGACATGGACCCGGCTGTGGCCGGGTTGTTCCGCTGGCTGTCGGCGCTGATCGCGCTGCCCACCGTGGTCTATGCCGGGCAGCCCTTCTTCGTTTCAGGCTTCGCGGCGCTCAAGGGGCACCGCCTCAACATGGATGTGCCCATCTCGCTCGCCATCATCCTGGCGACGGGCATGAGCCTCTATCAGACCATGCTCGGCAACGAGCAGGTCTATTTCGACGCCGCGGTCACGCTGCTGTTTTTCTTGCTGGTCGGCCGGTATCTCGACGAGTCCTTGCGGGTCCGCGCGCGCGGCGAGGCGCAGAATCTGCTGAGCCTTCAGGGCGGCATTGCGACGGTTATCGACGCGGACGGAACGCAGCGGAAGGTCGCGGCCCATGCGCTGCGGCCCGGTGACCGTCTGCTCGTCGCGGCCGGCGAACGGGTTGCCGCCGACGGCGTGGTGTTCGCGGGCAAAGGGCAAGTCGATCAGAGCCTGATCACGGGAGAGACGGCGCCGGAAACGGTGAGCCCCGGTGCTCAAGTCTATGCCGGCACGCTCAACCTGACGCACGGCCTGCAGATTGAGGTGACCGCCGCCGACAGCGCCACGCTGCTGGCCGAGATCGGCCGGCTGATGATGGCGGCGGAGCAAGGCAAGGCGCGCTACCGCAGGCTCGCCGACCGCGCGGCGCAGATTTATGCGCCGGCGGTGCATGGCTTGGGGCTGGCGACCTTCCTCGGTTGGCTGGCCCTCGGCGCCAATTGGCAGACCGCGCTCACTCATGCCATCGCCGTGCTCATCATCACCTGCCCTTGCGCGCTGGCGCTTGCGGTGCCCGCCGTGCAGATCGCCGCGGCGAGCCGTCTGTTCCGGCGGGGCATCATGCTCAAGGCGCCGGACGGGCTCGAGCGCATCGCCGAAATCGACATGGTGGTGTTCGACAAGACCGGCACGCTGACCCTTGGCAAGCCACAACTCATTGATGGCGAAGATGTTTCTGACGATTTGTTGGCGAGAGCGGCAGCGCTTGCCGCGGTCAGCCGCCACCCCTTTGCGCTGGCGCTGGTCGCGGCGGCGGAGCAGCGGCTTGGTGGCGTGGTGCCGGCCTCAGGAGTCGAGGAGACGCCGGGCGAGGGCCTGGCGCGCACATCGCCTCACGGGAACGAGCGGCTGGGTTCGGCTGCGTGGTGTGGCGTCGAGGGCGACGTGAGCGAGGGCGCGGAGGTCTGGTACGTCCGCGGCGACGACCAGCCGGTGCGCTTCGGTTTCGCCGATGCCATGCGCCCTGATGCCGCCGAGACGGTGGCTCGGCTGAAACGGCGCGGCTTTGAGGTCGCGCTGTTGTCCGGCGACCGGACCGGCGTGGTCGAGCGGGCCGCGCGGGAGGCCGGCATCGACACGTGGCGGGCTGAGTTGAAACCCGCCGGCAAGATCGCGTGGCTCGAGGCGCGGGCCAAAGAGGGGCGGAAGGCCCTGATGGCCGGGGACGGCCTCAACGACGCGCCCGCGCTGGCCACCGCGCATGCCTCCATTTCGCCGGCCACGGCCGCCGATCTTAGCCAGCGCGCCGCCGATTTCGTGTTCCAAGGCGCCAGGCTGGCGCCGGTGGTCGAGGCCATCGCCACAGGCCGGCGGGCGCACGCCATGGCCATGCAGAATTTCGGCGTGGCGGCGATCTACAACATCATTTGCGTGCCGCTCGCCATGGCGGGCTTCGTCACGCCGCTGATCGCCGCCATCGTCATGTCGAGCTCCTCGATCCTGGTGACCCTCAATGCGGCGCGGCTGGCGGGGAGGGGGCGGTCATGACGGCGCTCGCCTGGCTCATTCCTGCCGCCCTGGTGCTGGGCGCGCTCGGCCTCGGCGCGTTCTTATGGGCGCTGCGCTCAGGCCAGTTCGACGATATGGAGGGTGCGGCCTATCGGGCGCTCGAAGACGATCCTCCGGACGGCGAGATCAGGTAATGCGCGGGCTCAAGGACATTGACACTGTCCTTCGAAAGCTCGCCTGGATGCGCGAGGAGCGCATCTGGCCGAACGGCCTTCGCTATCTCTGGACGGACGCTTTCGGCGTCGTCCTGCTCGCTTCCCTCTACGACACGCTCAAAGAGCAGAAATATCTCGACGAGGCGCTGTGGGTGGTCGCCGAGGTGAAAACTGTGCTCGGGCGCAAGCGCGGCATCCGCATCGGCGAGGAGCCGGACCGCGACGGCCAGTACTTCCATTACCTCTCAATGTGGCTTTACGCGCTGCACGTGCTCAGCCGGTACGACGCGAAGTTCAAGGACGAGGGGGTAGCGCTGGCGCGCGCCATCCATGAGCCATTCGTGGTGCCAGGCCGTGGCGTCATCTGGAAGATGCAGGAGGACTTAAGCGGTCCCTATCCCGGCTATGGCTTCGGTGCGCTTGACGCCTTCGACGGCTACGTGTCTTACCGGCTGCTCGACCAGGCGGCGCTCGCGCCACAAATTGCGGAGATGAAGGCGCTCATCGATGCGATGGCCGGCGAGCTCGTCATCACCCAGGATCTCGGGCTTGGCATGATGCTGTGGATGACGCAGTTCTTTCCGCAAGAGGATTGGGCCGTGCTGCAGCGTCAGCGTTCTCTTGGGATGCTCGACCGCATGTGGATGGCGGAGGGCTACTTTGCC
>Ga0209386_1001137_pt1 | contig 11300 bp, 13 predicted proteins | sample NGEPertwo_FD_184510 | JGI IMG/M metagenome (GOLD analysis project Ga0209386, IMG submission 184510) | Arctic peat soil microbial communities from the Barrow Environmental Observatory site, Barrow, Alaska, USA - NGEE Permafrost154B-two... | ecosystem: Environmental > Terrestrial > Soil > Wetlands... | reverse complement strand
TCCTTACGTTGTTTACTATGACTACGTTGTTTATTTGGTATAGTTAAGCTGTAAACACAGTAAAGAAATAAGGGATAGTTCGTTCATAGACTACTATGACTACTATCCTTTTTCTTAGTATAGTTAACAAACGTCGTCCGCTCCCTTAAGGGGTCGTACCCCACAACGATTCGACAAAAGTTGCAGATCTTGTAACAAAATAACTTGGCGTTCGTACTTTACATATTAGGGACGTAAATATGTAGCTAGTTTGAAAGATGAGTATTTATGTAAATTTAGATCATCAAGAATTCCCCTTGATCGTTATACATATATTCAAGAATAAGATGTCATGGGCATAATAGAAATCACTTTGATAATCAAGCCATCGCCCGAAAAATTTTGCCTTTGTGGTGAAAGTCATACGATTATTTGGTATAATATGAGAGTACTCGGCGTAACATTTCGCTGCCGCTCAGCGTTACGCGCAGGTTCCAGGTACCTCGTTTTCTTCAGAATTTCGACATTTTACTGATCTCTTTGGGGTTGCGCACCACAATGATTCAACATTCTTAAATTATATAGAGCTCCCGTGGAAGGGGCCAACAATATAATACGGCCCAGATACAAGATACCTAGTTCTGTTTGCGCGTTGGTCTCGCTCCGATCCGATCAGTGCCTCCATAGTAATCAGAGAACCAGGTTGCCAGCTTTTCAACTGTTGCTACCTGGTTCTTTTTGCGTTTACTTTTAAAATACACCCCTGACTGAAAAGGATGGCTTTACAAAAGGTATTTTTAATTTCACTTGAACTTGAAGTGTTTCTGAAATCTTTACATTCTTATTAATATAAATTTTAATCCCTTGGTATTCATACTCATCGTAAGTACCCAGTTTTTCATCTTTAGGTTTTGATACCCCTGACCAGAGGCTTTTTGTAATTCCTGATCAGGTATTACAGATAAATTGAGTAATAAAAAAGGCACCAGTGCTTTCTTTAATAGCACTTATAGTTTTTGAATTGATATCAAACTTCATATTCTTTGCACCCCCCCTATACCCGTGTGGAGTATAAAAATATTATAGTCTAATTTTGATAAGTATGCAATTGCTCGGGCAAGAGCTCTTCCGCTCGGTGGATCCCTTGCCAAAGGGGTTACCCCACAACGATTCGACAAAAGTTACAGACCTTGTAACTAGGCTCTCTTAGTTTATCGTAATTTCAATCGTCAAATGACTGAGAAAGCGGCTCGTTAAGAAATAGAGTGAATATAGAATTAAATGAGCAGGAATATGGGAAATCATGGCGAATATTTACTGAAAGTGAGGCGCTGAGGAGGGTGACATATGGCCCGAAAGGCTAGAATTTGGTGGCCTGGAGCAACGTATCATGTAATGTGCCGTGGGAACCATCAACATGAGATATTTCGAGATGATGAGGATCGAGAAGTATATCTGAGTGTCCTCAGACAGGTGCAGTCTACACATCCTTATATTCTACATACATATTGTCTGATGACGAATCATGTGCACCTGCAGCTTGAGACTAAAGAGGTTAAGTTAGGTGCGATTATGAAGATGATTAATATGAAGTATGCCATATATTTCAACAAGAAATATCACTTTGTGGGTCAATTGCTTCAGGGACGTTATCGATCAGAGATGATTGATAATGACAGATATTTCTTAGCAATTAACCGCTATATTCATCTTAATCCAGTTAAGGCTAATATGGTCGAGCGCCCGCTAGAGTACGCGTGGAGTAGTTGCCAGACCTATTTTGCAGAGCTCCCTAATCTTCTCGTAGAGAAGGGAAAAATACTGGGGCATTTTGGCGAACCACAAATTCTGCGGTATCAAGCTTTCTTAGAAAAAGGAATCTGTCACACCGTCGAAGACGCTGGAACATTACCAGAACGACTTATGTTAGATATTGGCTTGGAGTGCGAAGAATATATTGAAGGGGTAGAATAATGGCGACTGTTGTCAACTCATTTGCCTTAGATGGGGTGAACGCTTACCCGGTGATTGTCGAAACCGTCACGCTGCATGGTCAGCCTTCGGTAAATATCGTGGGACTAGGGGATGCTGCCGTTAAAGAAGCTGCTCAACGATTACAAGCTGCACTGAGTTGTGGTGTCTTTGATTTCCCTAAACTTAAGGTCGTGATTAACTTGGCGCCGAGTGGGATGAAAAAAAGTGGATCGCATTTTGATCTTGCAATGGCGGTCAGTCTTTTACATGAAGATGGTCAGATTCTTGCTATCAAAGAGGACCTTATGGGGATTGCTTTCATCGGTGAGCTTTCACTGAATGCTGAACTTAGACCTGTCAGAGGGGTACTACCTATGGCTATTGCGGCGAGAGAAAGCGGCTTAAAGAAGCTCTTTGTTCCGGTCGAAAATTATGGGGAAGCAAACCTTGTAAAGGGCATTGAGGTCTATGCCTTCAAAACCTTATTTGAGGTGGTCGATTACCTTCGGGGAACCCTTGAGTATCAGCCACCTGTGTTCAGCCAAGCTGTGCGGCCACCTTCTGCGACAGACGGGTTAGACTTCTTCGATGTGCGTGGACAAGAGGTGCTGATTGAATATACGGTAGTAGCTGTTGCTGGAGGCCATAATATCCTTATGATTGGGCCGCCTGGCTGCGGTAAATCTATGATTGCCAAGCGGATTCCGACGATCATGCCGGTACTGAGCGAAGAGGAAGCACTTGAGATCACGAGAATTTACAGCGTAACGGGGCATTTAAGAGAGTGTGGCTACTTAATTCAAGATAGGCCGTTTCGCACACCCCATCATAACGCTTCAACAAATGCTCTCGTTGGCGGCGGAAGCCCGGTAGTGCCGGGCGAAATATCACTCGCCCATAATGGCGTTTTATTCTTAGATGAGATCGCAGAATTCAATAAGAAGGCTTTAGACGCTCTGCGGCAGCCGATGGAAGATAAAGTGGTCACAGTTTCTAGGGTTAATAGCACGGGCACATTCCCCGCCAATTTCATGCTTGTTTCAGCCATGAATCCCTGTCCGTGCGGGTATTACGGGCAAGCTCGGTGCCGCTGTACGGATTATGAAGTGCTAAAATACAGGCAAAAAATTTCTGGGCCCATTTTAGACAGGATTGAAGTTCATAAATATGTTCAGTCCGTCAGCTTTCTGAACCCTTCAGAAGAAGATCATGGTCCGCGTTCTGCGGATCTTCGGGAACGTGTCCAAAAGGCTCGTGATATTCAACAGCTTCGGTTTGCAGGAGTCCCGTATATTAATTCGAACGCTCAAATGAACGAAGCGATGATCAAAGAGTTTTGTAGTTTGGATTCTGATAGTAACCGGCTGTTGAGTCTGGCGTTTGAGAAGTTTCAGTACAGTGCCAGAACTTATAATAAGTTCTTAAAAATAGCCAGGACGTTTTCAGATCTGGACGCTTCAGAGCACATTCGTAAGCAAGATGTTAGTGGTGCTTTGATGGCAAGAGATATGGATAAGGATCGCAGTGGCATGCTTGTTGTTTGAAACAAGGAGGTTGTGTAAGGTGAACATTTATTGGCTCTGGCTTGCAGCGCTTAAAGGAGTCGGGCCAGTAACCCTGAGATATTTGGTGATGAGATTGGGTTCACCTGAGGCAGTATATACAGCAACACAAGCGGAGTTAGAGGGCACGGAAGGTCTCCGTAGACAGGTTGTAGAAGCAATCTTGGAGAGCCGCTCACTGGATCAAGCGAAGCGGACAGAAGAGCTCATGCTACGGCAAGAAATTAAGCTGCTGACGTTTGTTGATCCTCTTTACCCGACCAGCGTCAATAGCTTCGCGAACCAGCCCGCCGTCCTTTACTACAAAGGGACTCTTCGTCCAGCGCAGGCCAGAGTGGGGATTGTAGGGAGCCGTCGCTGCACGACGTATGGGAAACAAGTGGCGGCTGAGGCGGCAACTTTCTTAGCTGACCAAGGAATCACGGTGGTCAGCGGATTGGCCAAAGGAATTGACAGCTACGCTCATACAGCTTGCTTAAAGGCAGGTGGGTATACTCTGGCCTTTATTGCCAATGGACCAGACATTTGTTATCCGGCAGAACATCGTTTGCTCATGGATCAGATTATTGAAAATGGAGCCGTACTTTCTCCCTATCCTCCTGGTACGCGTCCTAGGCAGGAGTATTTCCCTTTGCGCAATCGTCTTCTAAGCGCATGGGTTGAGCAACTTTTGGTGGTTGAGGCAGGGGCGCGAAGTGGTGCACTCATCACGGCCAACTATGCACTGGAACAACATCGAAGAGTGTTGGCCGTACCCAATAGTATCTACTCACCGGAGAGCTACGGGACTAACCGTTTGTTACAGTCGGGTGCTGAACTATATCTTGAGCCGAAACAGCTAGTGAATAAAGTCCATGAGTTGCCTCAACAGCTATCCCGAGATATTGGCACCTCTGAGTTACCAATACAAGCAAATGCTACTAGAAAAAGAACTGAACCAGAAAAGGAGATTTCTTCTCCACAGGAGCAGGCGATCTTAGAACGTCTATTTGCTAACAACTCTGAGAACCCAGTAGCAATCAGAGATTTTCTTGATTTAGTTGACGGAAATCTTAAGGCGCTGCTTACGCTACTCTGTTCGATGGAACTGGAAGAAAAGGTGATTATTTCAGGTCAAACCGTAAAATATTTCCAGAAATAATCCTTGGAAGCCTACACATTAAGGCTCTCCGTCGGTTCAAACATCAGCTTATATTCAAAGACTATTTATCGAGGAGTAATTTGGTCACCCGTGGTGATATCAACTTTAAGTGGTACGGCCAATGGCGGGTAGTTTGCTTCTAGTGCCACACGTAGCCCCGGATAGTCATCACGTTCGCGGATATCCTCAACATGTTTTACGGAGAAGGTTATATCATCATTGAGCGAACTTCTACAGAGTTTTTCAAACATTTGCCTTATGGTTCAGTAGTATTGGTATTCTTGGAGCAAAGAAACCTTTGGCAGCAATATCAGCTTTGCCTGGAAGTGCAGACCCCACATTGATTCAAAAATATTAATATATGAAGACCGCCTGGAAGCCAATTAAGTTTGACGTTTCAGGCGGCCTTTAATGTAAACAATCCAATCGGGGTAATTGGAACCTCATATGGCTGTTGGGACACTATCTAGAAAAGTTCTCCGCATGACCTTTGCAGTTTTGACAAGGAACTGTGGTATAATTTAGATGGACAGGTTAGAAGTCTGAGATGAAAAGTATAGAGGTGTGTGAAAAGATGGAACAAATCCTCACCCAAATTCTATCTGAGTTACAAGCTCTGCGTGAAGGTCAGACTCGGCATGAAGAAGATTTAGCATCTTTGAAAAAGGATGTTAGCGAGGTAAAAAGGGATGTTAGCGAGGTAAAAAAGGATGTTAGCCAAGTGAAAATAGAATTGCGCTTTGTATGGGAGGACGTGAAGAAACTAGACAATCGTCTCACCGCACAAGGAGAAGAATTGGTCATATTGAAAAGGTTAAAATAAGGATTCAACAAATCCTTAAAATATATGCTCGGGCAAGGGCTCTCCCGCTCGGTCGATCCCTTGCCAAAGGGGTCGTACCCAATGTCATCAAGCTATGTTGCCAATATTTACAATTAACTTTTTTAAACCCATGTGCATGCCTTGTAATCTGCTCAAATCGTTTTAATGAGTATTTAGTATTGGATGAGGACAGGAAGTTATCAAATACGCCTTGAACAAAAAGGCAATAACATGCCCGGGACTTGCCATCTGAATTTCTACAAGCCCTTGCGAACCTATACTTGGTATTTAGCATCAGATCAAAAATAGGTACAAACCATGTATATGAGTTACAAACAACGCTTTTGATTCATTGGATGTTTATGAGCTTTAAGCCCCATTTTGCGTACATTACTTCTACCTGGACGAATGGGCACCATGTTTTTTGAGATTTCTTGCATTATAGAATGAAACATCGTATTACGCTTTTCTGAATTATCTTCTAATAACATGAGGACCATGGAATCCTTCAATTTACCGATAAGTATGTTGGTGTTAACCTTGTACTCGTATTTTAAAGTTTTATCTTCATTATTTTGTGCAATTTTCTCGTTCGCTTCATTTTTAGCAAGTGCCACCATATTCGATAGATAGATGGACGCATAGAAATCTTGCTCAACTGAAATAACCGTGTCGCCAGTAAAGTTTTGAATTTCAAGTCTACTCTTTAATTCGTAAAATTTAACCTCTATCCCCCAACGTTTAAAATAAAGCGCTTTAAACTCTTTAATACCAAGGCTTTGATCCAATAAATTGGTGACTAGTACTTCCTCTACACCGGAATCTAACATAAACCTAAGTACCCGGAAATTAATCGTTTTTCCATCGACGTTTAACTCAACTATCTGATCAGGTTCTTTAGCCTGATGAACTTGCTTAATTTTTTCACTAGATATTCGAATTACATACTTAATTCCACTACTATTTAAATATGATATGAACTTTTTTGAAGGATATCCCCGATCAAAAAGGATAAGATCATTCTTCAAGCCCAGCGTTTTTAATTTCTCGATCAGTTCGACGGCGATTTCTCTCTCGCCGGTAGTATATTTTGTAATTTTTGAGGTAATCATCATGTCGTTTTCAATATCATAGATACAAGAGGCCTTGGCACGTGCTAGTTTGACCGTCTTTCCTTCACCATAGCCGAAGGCATTTCTTAATCGTTCTGAGTTATTTATTTCCAAGATTGAGGCATCAATGGCACAAAGTCTATATCCGTTAAAAGTTTTAAAGTCGTCATCGCCATAATACCAAGATATTATGTTGTCAGCCATTTTTATAAAGGCCGTAGGTGATATTTTCTGTCTTGCTTCAGAATATCCTTGCTTTGTTATACCGTATTCAACTCCTTTAATGGTTCCGAAGAATGAATCTAATTCCAACTGAAGGGTTTTTTTCACGAAATTGAGTTTAAACAAGATAAGGTCGTGGAAATTCATCTTGCAATGGGCTGCCCTTGTAAAATACGTAGCTTTCGTTCTATTTTCGCACATAAACACAATATCATCAATTAGCTGTTCCGTACGCATTAGTCCCTCTAGAAAAGTTTTTTTCATCGATAAAAGCATCACCATTCGTTATTAGATATACCAAGAAATGGTATTCGAAATAATTATGGGGATACTTTGGAAAAGTCAAGTAATATATGCTGCTTTTTTGAACTATATTTTATGCTCTGTTTATGGTAAAAAAGAGTACTTACATTTTATGTTAGACTAGCTTGATGACATTGGGGTCGTACCCCACAACACTTCGACAAAATTTGCAGACCTTGTAACTAGGCGCTCCCTACTTTACATATCTGGTGTTATCGGACGCAATATGCAAAAATTATATAGAGCTCCCCTGGAAGCAATGAACTGCCCACTGTCTACTTGACAGGGGGCAGTTCAAAATTCCAGGGGGGCTCTATAATATGTCAATGTAATTTATATTGTCTTCCAGTATAATAAGTTATAAGAAATCTTTTTTAGAATGTACGAGTGTCAGAATTTCAATATTTTCTAAGTTAATTTGATATATCATTCGATATGAATAAATCAGTAGTTCTCTTATTCTTTCTTCATTTCTCTCAGGAACTATTCTTCCCATATAAGGAAATATATTTAATGTTTCAGACTTTTCAACAATAGCCGAAACTACTTTTTGTGCATAAAAGGTTGAATCCTTAGCAATAAATTCATATATTTGTCTTAGGTCCTGTTTAGAAGGATCCGACCATATCACCATGATTTAATTTCGTTTTTTAGTTCGCTGGTTGTTATTGTTTCACCATTCCGTACTGCATCCTGTCCTCTTTTAATTTTGTCCAATACGAATAAACGGTACATGATGTCATCAAGATTCACTGAATCAGGTAAGTTAGAGATGGCATTAAGAGCTTCTTGTTTTATTGTATGCATGCACTTAACCTCCTTGATAACTCAAGTACTAGAGTACAGGTAATAAGTCTCTAGTGCTCTAAGTCTATTTTACTTAGGAAAGTGCTTTTATGCAAGTTTATCAACTAGAAACAATTTCTGACTGGTCCGAATTTCTCGGTTCAAACATCAGCTTATATTCAAAGACTATTTCTCGAGGAGTAATTTGGTCACCCGTGGTGATATCAACTTTGAGTGGTACGGCCAATTGCATTTTTCAAAGTAAGACCTCCAAATATGACTGTAATTTCGTCTCAACGTGAAATAGCTTTCCATATTCAGAAAGTAGCGGGATATCTTTGTGGTGCCGTCGTGTATATTGCTTAAAAGCATCACTTGCAATTTGTATATCGGTGTGGCTTCTTGTTCTCAAAATATCGCATAATGTGCGCTCAGCATTATAAACACGAATCGAATTCCCAGCGGGTGATTTAGCCCAAACAACACCAATATCAAAATAGTCTTTGTTTACCCGTGAATATTTCATTTTTGTTTTTTGTAGAGTCTTAGTGTTGTATCCCACTGGAAATGTCATGGAAAATTTAATGGGTGTACGGTCGGTTAAATTATGAATGAATAGAGCTGTTTCGTGAGAAAAAATACCCCGTTTGAACTTGGTCTGCAGATTGAACATTTCATCTTCAAAAAAGGTTGGAATGATGTAGACTCCACGTTCAACACGTTCAAGTAATCCTTTATCAACGAGAATCTTGAAGTGCCCGCGTGAAATGCCAGCATTGGTAACTTCTGCTGAAGTTACTATGCCATTTTGTTCGTGCGCCATTTGTAGAATTCGATCAGCATTACTCATGATTGCTCACCACCAATTAGATGTTTATAATAATATTAACTTAATTGCCCATAATAATACCTAATGTGGGCGAGAAAGTCAAGAGAGTCAAGAGAGTGAAGAATGTATATGAGATCTGTTTGGAGATCGGAGAATGAAGTGCTTGAAGTCGCAAGCCCGTAACGAAGCAACATGGCAGTCTTTCTTTACGGAACAGGATTTATAGGACGCAAATATGAAGCTGGTTTGGTGACACAGAAAAAATTTAACCTTTGCCTTCTGTTCACCAGCCATCTCTTCCGGGGAGCCCCACATTGATTCAACAAATCCTTAAATTATATAGAGCTCCCCTTCCAGGGGAGCTCTATATAATGTCAATGTAATTTATATTCTCTTCCAGTATATATTTTGATGCTTGTGTTTAATGCCGTCGATCCAAACGTTACCATTCAGTTCGTCGACATTATATATCAGAATTACTTGATAGAGTCCAAGTCTTGCCCAATAACCTTTCAACTTGCCATATGGGATTTGCTTGGCAGTGAGTGTTGGTGCATGAGACAACTGATTAAATGAATCATTAAAAATGCGCTCCTTAACTTGAGGAGGATAAGCTAACATGTTTGCAAGTTCATTTAGACCAGTCTGAGACCAGTAAACTTTATAATTTTTGTTCACGCTCAAATTCCTCAGTTTTCTCACGTAAATACATTAACCCTGCTTTATGATCATAGATTCTGCCACATTTCCGATCATCTTTGCTTTGCTCAATCTGATGCAATAAATTGTCATCTTCAGCTAAGGCATTAATATCTAACCCATTATCTATATGCTCTTCAATTCGAACATCAACATTGAATTCATCTTGGATGACTTGAATAAGGTCCGACATCTCCAATATTTCCTTGTGTTTTAATCTATCAAGAAGTTGATTGGTCGAAATGGTTTTCATGAAAATCACCCACCTTTACATACTTATAATACAGGACGTAGAAAGTAATTTCAAGGGTCAACTTCATACTCGAGGGAACATCCTCCAAACGTCGTCCGCGATTAAGAAACCACCCTTGAGAATAAAATTACCAATATCAAAATACTCTTTTTTTACCCGTGAATATTTCATTTTTGTTTTTTGTAGAGTCTTAGTGTTGTATCCCACTGGAAATGTCAGCCAAAGGGGTCGTACACCACAACACTTCGACAAAATTTGCAGACCTTGGAGCGGTCGATGGAAATTATGCATAAGCTTGGACACCTATCAATTGAATAACGGAGAGTTTGAGTTGATAGAGACCCTGAGAAGCTAGAAAACCGATGTGTTCTAGGGGAGCTCTCCCGTTTCCGTTTGGTCGCACACACTTACGGGTGACCTCACAATGATTCTACCATTTCTTCCACTATACATCACACGTAGCACATGTACCGTACAATCGGACTCTCTGGTAATGTAAAAAACAAGAAAATTACCGACGGGGAAGAATCTTAATCCTCTTGAAAACCAAGGTTCTTTACCGTATAGTGGATGCCTGTCTGACATGGTGTCCAACTTTAGGATTTCTCTTTCGATTCTATCACATAGGTCGATTGCAGTTTGTGGCTCTAATAATTCAGAGGCAATATATCTAAAAATCTCCTGCAGATCATTTTTCGTAGAAGGCGTAATAATGATCTCGTATTGTCTCATGCATGCAGCCCTTTTCGAATGTCAGAAAATACTTCATTCGCAGGACGACCTTTGCCTGCCAAATAATCTGCATAACCGTTCTCTAACTCTGCATTGAATTCTGCATCTGTCATGGTATTGATAGATTTAATTTTAGCAGGTGATAATGTTAACTCAAATGGTATCGCTTGATTAATTACCACTTGCTTTAAGAAAAGTCCTACAGCATTTGACATTGAAATTCCCAGGCCTTCAAACACTTTTTCTGCCTGTTCTTTCACATTCGGTTCAATTCGAACATAAAGATTTGATGATTTTACCATGAAATCCACTTCCTTTCGTTCTTATATTATCATATATTATTGTACGTACAGAAGCAATACGATGTTCATGTTTAACACATAAGAAGGACATCCCCATAGATCTTAAGGTACTACATACCCCACAATGATTATGAAACAAATTACTGAGGGTGCAGCTAGACAAGAAATTGAGTGAATATAGAATTAAATGAGAAGGAATATGGGAAATCATGGCGAATATTTACTGAAAGTGAGGCGCTGAGGAGGGTGACATATGGCCCGAAAGGCTAGGATTTGGTGGCCTGGAGCTACGTACCATGTAATGTGTCGTGGAAACCATCAACATGAGATATATCGTGATGATGAGGATCGAGAAGTATACCTAAGCGTCCTTAGACAGGTGCAGTCTACACATCCTTATATTCTACATACGTATTGCCTGATGACGAATCATGTGCACCTGCAGGTTGAGACTAAAGAGGTTATGTTAGGTGTGATCATGAAAATGATTAACATGAAGTATGCCATATATTTCAACAAGAAATATCACTTTGTGGGTCAATTGCTTCAGGGACGTTATCGATCAGAGATGATTGATAATGAC
>Ga0209386_1001135_pt1 | contig 11302 bp, 11 predicted proteins | sample NGEPertwo_FD_184510 | JGI IMG/M metagenome (GOLD analysis project Ga0209386, IMG submission 184510) | Arctic peat soil microbial communities from the Barrow Environmental Observatory site, Barrow, Alaska, USA - NGEE Permafrost154B-two... | ecosystem: Environmental > Terrestrial > Soil > Wetlands... | reverse complement strand
TCTGCCTTTAAGAATTTTCTAGCACTTAAAACTTCCTTTGTTTCTCTGTTTATTAGTAATTGAGCTAAAATTGGAGAGATATTTAATTCTTTGGATAACTCTGATTGTAATTTCTTATCTTCTTTTGATATGTTCCACTCTATTTTATTTGTGCTCCTTTCTCATTTCTCGCATTTCGTGATGCGTATTGCGTATCGCGTAAGAAAAAGCTCCGATATGCATATTTTAGTTATTTTAATCTTTTTAACTTTTTGTTTTTTACTGGATACGATTCACGAGATACTAGGTACGAATTAGGCTTTTGGCTTCTATCTTCCCTTCCCTAAGTCAACTAACTAATTCTTAGCGAGATACTTAGATATGAATTTATCCTAAATTCTGACTTCTGATTCTGAATTCTGACTTCTATTTTCTTCACGCGATACTAATATATTTTGAATTTATTTTTTGCCCTTTTTTTCAGTAATTCTAATACCTTTTTGATGTATCTTAAATATTTTATTCCACTCCAATAATAAGGGACTGGCGATAAAAATTGAAGAATAAGTCCCGGCAATCATACCTAAAAATAAAGCTAAAGCAAAATCAGAAAGTATATTTCCTCCAAAAAAATATAAGGTTAAAATAGGAATAAGGGTAGTTAGAGCTGTGTTTATCGTTCTGGACAAAGACTGATTAATGCTCATATTTATTAAATTTTCAAACGGTTCTCTGGTTTTAAACTTGATATTTTCTCTAAGTCTATCTAAAACTACAATTGTATTATTTAAAGAATATCCTACAATAGTAAGAACTGCTGCTATAATCGAAATAGTTATTTCCTTCTGCAATAAAGAAAAAATACCCAAAACAATTAAGCAGTCATGGAGCAGCGCTAATATTGAAACAATAGAAAATTTAAACTCAAACCTCATAGTAATGTATATAATGATTCCTACAAAAGCAAAAAGTAAGGCATAAAAAGCTGACTTTTTTAAATCTCCTCCAATAACCGGTCCTACTGTTTCTACACGCAATACCTCCAAATCAGTTAAATTCTCTTTAAAAGCAGCCAATATCCCATTTCTTTGCTCTGAATCAATCTTTTCTGTCCTTATCACAAATTCATTCTCTGATAAATTTTGAATAGTGCTTTGACTTAAATTAAATTCGCTTAAAACATTTCGGACTTCGGTAGTAGAAACTGATTTATCAAATCTTATTTGAATTAAAGTCCCCCCGGCAAAATCGATTCCAAAATTAAACCCCTGAAAAATAATTGAAATTAAGCCAACCAGGATAAGAACTACAGAGATAGTATATGCTATTCTTCTATTTTTAATAAAATCGAACTTCTTTTTTCCAATTAAATCCATTAAATATATCCTCCTTAATTAGGTCTATAATAAAGCTTTAGAACTAAACTTAGTAGCTACTACTTCTAAAACAATCTTGGTTACTACAATTGCGGTAAACATACTGGCTAAAATACCTATACTCAAAGTTACTGCAAATCCTTTAATTGGTCCCGAGCCAAAATAAAATAAGGCAAAGGCTGCAATTAAAGTAGTAACATTAGCGTCAAAAATGGTACGGAATGCTTTATTAAAGCCGGCATCGATAGAAGCCCGAAAAGTTTTTTCTAATCTCAATTCTTCTTTTATTCTCTCAAAGATCAAAATATTAGCATCTACTGCCATACCAATAGTAAGAATCATTCCAGCTATTCCGGGTAAAGTTAAAGTCGCCTTTAAACCAGCTAAGGCTCCCACAATTAGTACCATACATACAACCAAAGCAAAATCTGCTATTAATCCAAACCCTTTATAGTAAATTAACATAAAGAGTAAGATCAATATCAATCCTATTATCCCGGCCTTTATCCCCTTGGAGATGGAGTCTCTTCCCAGGGTTGGTCCAATTGACCTATTTTCTAAAATTTCAACTTTTACTGGGAGAGAACCAGACCGCAAAAGTAAAGCTAAATGATTTGCACTCTCTACAGTAAATTTTCCGGTAATCTGAGCTTTTCCGTCGAGAATTGGTTCCTGGACTACAGGAGCAGATATTTCTTTCCCATCCAAAGTAATAGCTAAAACTTTCCCCACGCTCTTTTTGGTAGCCTCTCCAAATTCTTTAGCTCCAATTTTGTCAAATTCAATTAAAACAGTAGATCGACTAAATTGGTCAAAAGATGATTTAGCATCTATTAAGTGGGCTCCGGTTAGCTGGGTTTCTCCTTCCTCGCTTTTAAATTCCAGGAGAGCAGTTTTACCAATTAAATCTACCGCTGCATCCGGATCTGCCACACCAGGTAACTGAACTAAGATACGATTTGTACCTTGCCTCTGAATTACTGGTTCCGAAACTCCTAATTGGTCAATACGATTTCTTATTATTTCTAATACCCTGTTTACCGCATCGTTGTCCACTGGTGCATTAGGAGTATCTATACACTCTAAGATAACATGGGAACCTCCTTGTAAATCTAGTCCCAATTTTATCTTCTCGTTAAGAGGAAACGATAAAATAATTGCAATAAAAATCACAACAAAGACACTGGATACCCTTAAGGTTTTAGCCCAATTCATATAAAAATCCTCTCTTTCTAATTTTTCTTACCTTCTATCTATCTTGTTTATTATATATTACTATATTGTTTTTCAACTTTATTATTATAATATTATATTATTTTCTTTGTCAACGAGAATGCTTAATATTCGTATCGCGTATCGCGTGAAGAAAAAAAACTATAGAAAAAAGAAGATGGGAAAATAAAAGAAATAAATATTTTTTTCTCTTTCTTACTAACCCACTAAAGTTTACACTAACGCTTGAGAAAAATATTTCTTTAGCTAATATGCTAAAATTTAAAGGCAGGTACAAAATAAATACCTGCCTTTAAATTATTATCATTCTTTATCTCTATACATTTTCTTTCTTTTTTAAAAAATACTTTGCGGTATTATTTTTCCCTTTTTGTCCCGATAGCATTGCGTGTAGTATTTATAACCACATCTTTGGCAATCTCCAAGGTTAAAGTATCGCCTTTGATATCTCTGATTATGCCGTATATACCCCCAATAGTAACCACTTTGTCCCCTTTTTGCACACTATCCAGCATTAATTTATGTTTTTTTTGTTTTTGTTGCTGTGGGCGAATAAGGATAAAATAAAATATACCAAATATAACAATCAAAGGTAAAAATTGTTGAAGAGCTTCCATTTTTATAATCACACCTTTCCTTTTTAATTTTAAAAAATACCTTTTAAATTATACATAATTTAATTTTATTTAGCAAGTAATTTTTAATCAATTAGTTTAAATAATTTGCAAGAAATTTTTCTTTATATTCTAATAATCTATCTTCTAATAAAGCTAATTTTATATTTTTCATTAAAGAAGACATAAAATAAAGATTGTGGATAGTCCCTAAAGTTGAAGCAAGTATTTCTTTAGAAATATATAGATGACGTAGGTAAGCCTTGGTAAAATTCTGGCAAGTATAACACTTACATTTATTATCTAAAGGTGTAAAGTCTTCCTTATATTTAGCGTTAGTTATGGACAACTTACCGGATGAAGTAAATAACGAACCATTTCTGGCATTTCTAGTAGGCAAAACACAATCGAACATATCAATCCCTCTTACAACCCCTTCTAATATGCTCTGAGGAGCTCCCACTCCCATTAAATATCGAGGTTTATTGATTGGTAAACAAGGGACTGTATAATCCAAAACTTCATACATTAAAGATTTTGGTTCACCTACACTTAATCCCCCTATTGCATACCCAGGGAAATCTAATTCTACTAGCTTGTTAGCATTTTCAATTCTTAAGTCTTTAAAAGCACCTCCCTGAACAATTCCAAATAAACTCTGGCTGGGACTATGGTGTACTTCTTTACACCTTCTGGCCCATTGAATGGTTCTTTGAGCAGCTGTTTCTACCTGGCATTTACCAGAAGGATAAGGAGCACATTCATCAAAAGCCATAGCAATATCAGAACCTAAGGCCGTTTGAATTTCCATCGCCTTTTCAGGATTTATAAAATGCTTTGAACCATCAATGTGAGAATTAAAATATACTCCCTCATCACTTATCTTATTTAGTTTTCCTAAACTGAAAATCTGGAAACCTCCACTGTCGGTTAATATAGCTCCTTTCCAGCCCATAAACTTATGCAGCCCGCCTGCTTGAGCAATCAAATTATGCCCAGGCCTTAAATATAAGTGATAAGAATTACTTAAAATAATCTGAATACTCAAATTTTCTAATTCTCGAGGGGTCATTGCTTTTACTGTAGCCCGGGTGCCCACTGGCATAAATACCGGGGTGTCAATTATTCCATGGGAAGTATATAATTTTCCCAATCTTGCCTTGGTTTTTTTAGACTCTTTTATCACTTCGAATTTAATTGTCAAATTTTTCCACCATCTTTATCTTACAATTTATTTTTTGTATTTTCTCTTTGCTAACGACTATTCACTAACGACTAACGACTATATAATAATCATCGCATCTCCAAAGCTGTAAAATCTGTACCTTTTTTTTATTGCTTCTTGATAAGCCCTAAAGAGAAAATCCTTTCCGGCAAAAGCAGAAGCAAGCATTAAGGGAGTAGATTGGGGGAGATGAAAATTAGTAATTAACACATCTACTATCTTAAATTTATATCCGGGATAGATAAATATATCGCTCCAATTACTGCCGCTTACAATTCCACCTTGATTATAATTAAAAGCGGATTCCAGGCTGCGAGTTGTAGTAGTCCCTACCGAAATAACCCGCCTTTTTTCAGTATGAGCTTGATTAATTTTTTTAGCAGCCTCAGAAGAAATAGAATAAAATTCTGAATCCATTTTATGTTCTTCTACTTTTAAAACTCTTATAGGTTCAAAAGTTCCTCGCCCTACGTGTAAAGTCAAATACACTATTTCAATTCCTTTTTGCGCAAGTTCTTTTAGTAAAGATTTAGTAAAATGAAGTCCGGCAGTAGGAGCAGCAATTGAGCCATCATGAACAGCATAAACCGTTTGATAGTCATTTCCTGTCTTTAATTCTTCTTTAATGTAAGGCGGGGTGGGCATTTGTCCTATTTTATTTAATATTTTTTTAAAATTACCTTTACAATTAAAATGGATAAGGTAACTACCCTTTTCTTCATTTTTACCTTTTACTATACCTTCTAATTCAGGCCCAAATATTATTTTAGTGCCTGCATGAACAATCTTTCCCGGCTTTACTAATACTTCCCAGCATTTTTCCTCTATAGATTTAAGAAGTAAAACTTCCGCCTTCCCTTTAGTTTTCTCTTTAAAACCATATAGCCTTGCTGGCAAAACTTTAGTATTATTTAAAACTAAAAGATCCCCTTTTGTAAGGAAACCTTTAATATCTTTAAATAACTTGTGTTGAATTTCACTCTCAGATCGATTCAGAACCATCAAACGGCTGTGGTCTCTTGGCTTAATCGGTTTTTGAGCAATAAAACCCGAAGGAAGGTAATAATCAAATTCTTCTAATTTCATTTTTTTCTCTTTTTTTTATTTTTAATATTTTTTTATAATATTTATTCCCTGGTAATAATATTTTAAAATATCTTGATATCCGTACCCTTGAAGTGCCATACCATATGCACCCCATTGGGACATTCCAACCCCATGCCCATTCCCTGAACCAGAAAATATAAAGGTTAAAGGAATATTTGATTTCACAATTTCTAATTTAGGTATTTCCTCTTCTTTTTCCTTTTCTTTTTCTTCTTTGTTTTTCTTCATTAATTCAAGTAATTCTTTAATAGTCCAATCTTCCTTTTGTTCTAAAATTTCCTCTATTGACTCTTTTTGCTCTTCTTTGTCTTCAATTTCCTTCTTGTCTTCTGTATTTTCCGTAATAATTGTTCTTTTCCCGATCACTTCGATATGGAAAAGTGTACTCCTGATCAAACCTGCCCCTATTAAACTCCTAAAATCATTAGTTTTCATATTAATAACTGTACTATTATCAGCAGTAAAAGTTAATTCACTTATTCTGCCGGTTTCAGTTATTTTAATCGGTTCAATTGAAATAACCGAATTTATCTTAAAACCTTGTTTTTGCAGTTTTTCTGTCAATTCTTTTTCGTTTATAGAGTAAGACCAGGTGTGATGCGGAGGAGAAACTTTTTCTTCAAATTTTGATTCTACACTTCTTAAATATGGTAAAAAACTCCCCCAAACATTCTCACTATCCTCAGTATATCCTCCACTATCGGAATGATAAACTGCATTAATCGGCTCGCCCTTATAGACCATAATTACTCCTCGAGTTTCATCAACCGCTTTATTGGTTAAAGGGTCTTCATGGTTCACCCCTCCGTAAGCCTGACTATTGGTAGTAGCACAAATATTATAGCCTTTATCGATATATTTATTCATATTAAAGATAGCGAAAGTTCTTGCTGCAATTGCCTGTGCCTTTAAAGTTTCTTTCGGCCAACGAGGGGATATTTCTTTCTTTAAAACCCCGTAAAGATATTCCTCAATACCAATAATATTAATGACATTTAATTTTCCATACTCTTTATCAATATCTATCTCTATATTTCCCCGGTAGCGATATTTTTGCCCGTTGGTCACAACCATAATTTTAGAATTTCCCACCGGAATTATTCTTACGGGACCGGAATAAACACCTTTTCCCAAAATCTCTATTCCTTTGTCATGCGGTAATAATTTAAATATCTTACTTTTTTCTTCACTTATAAGACTGTTTGACTTTAAATTGTAAATCTTAAAAGTGCCGTCTCCGCTTATATTGATTTCGGTTTGATTTAAGAATATACCCACTCGAAGTATTGGCTGTTTTTCTGCTGAGAAAATAGTATTAGTAGATATAAGCAGTAAAAAAATACATATCCCTAAAAATAAAAAAAATTTTTTCCTACCTGTCTTTTTCAATATATTTTCTACCTCTTTCATATTTTTGCCCTTTGGCTTTTTCATTTCTCATTCTTCCGCGGGATTACTACGCTTCCTTTTTCGCATTAGTCTGTTTCTTTCTTCTGGATACTGGATTTTGACTCTTGGCTTCTTGCTACTAATTTCTTCAAAAAATACGAGATACAAACTTAGTTTCTGAATTCTATTTTCCTAACTCGATACTCGATACGCAATACGCGATACTAATTATTTGCTATCTTTCTATAACAATTTTCCTTGAGTATCATTTTTTCTTTTTTTGCCTAAATATTCATAAGTTAAATCTGTTGCTACTCTTCCCTTGGGAGTTCGACGAAGAAAACCTTTTTGCAGAAGATACGGTTCATAAACGTCACAAACAGTGTCCGTATCTTCGCTGATGGAGGCAGCTAATGTTTGCAGACCCACCGGACCGCCGGAAAATTTTTCTACTATAGTAAGTAATAATTTTTTATCTACATCGTACAAACCAAAATCATCAATCTCCATCATTTTTAAACCATAATCAGCGATTTCTTTGTTGATAACTCCTTCACCTTTTATCTGAGCATAATCGCGAAGTCTTCTTAAAAGTCTATTGGCAATACGAGGAGTGCCTCTTGATCTCAGAGAAATCTTTTTTGCTGCTTCTTCGGTTATTTTAACTTTTAATATCTTAGAAGATCTTATTACTATCTGTTCAAGCTCATTTTCCTGATAATAACCAACTCGAGTTATCACTCCGAAGCGGCTTCTTAGGGGTGAGGTAATTAGCCCTGTACGAGTTGTGGCCCCAATAAGAGTAAATTTTGGCAAACTTATACGTATAGAACGGGCACTTGGACCTTTGCCAATTAGAATATCTAATTCATAATCTTCCATAGCGGGATATAATATTTCTTCTACTGCTCGATTTAGTCGATGAATTTCATCAATAAATAAAACATCATTTTCCTGCAAATTAGTAATTATAGCTGCTAAGTCTCCTGCTCTTTCAATAACCGGGCCGGAAGTCATCTTGATATTGACTCCCATCTCATTAGATATTATATAAGCTAAGGTAGTTTTGCCTAAACCGGGGGGACCGTATAAAAGAATGTGATCAATAGGTTCTCCTCTTTTTCGGGCAGCACTTATATATATATTAAAATTTTTTCTAATATTTTCCTGCCCAATAAATTCTTTAAAAAATTTAGGCCTTAAATTTACATCTAAATCCGGCTCTTCTTTCCTTAATCCTAAATCAATAGCTTTTTCTTTAAATTCCATCTGTTACTCCATTAAATATTAAAACAAAACGTTTTTAAAATCAGCAACTACAATTATTAAAAATTTTAGTAAGTTAAAATTAATAATTATCCTCTAATCTTCAGAGATTCTCGAACTAACTCTTCCACCGTTAATTCCCCTTTAAATTTCTCTTGGGTTTTTTCCACAGCGGACCTTGCTTTTTTGTAAGTATAACCTAATACTTTAAGAGCATCTATGGCATCACTTATATTCTCAGATTTAAAGGTTTTCTCTATGCCTGTTTCCAAAAAAGTGATTTTACTTATTTTTTCTTTTAATTCTAACACGATCTTTTTAGCTAACTTATTTCCGATGCCTACTATCGCCGTAATTGAATCTAAATCTTCTTGGAGAATTGCTTTACCAAAATCATCAGGAGTCATTTTAGATAATATATTTAAGCCTACTTTTGGACCAACCCCCGGTGTGCTAATCAGTAATTCGAAGAAATTTTCTTCTTCTTTAGTTAAAAATCCATAAAGTGTTACTTTGTCTTCTCTTAAATATAAATAAGTATAAATTTTAGTCTTATCGCCGATTTTCAAGGAAAGATTATTGTAAGCAGGGATATTAATTTGGTACCCTATGCCGTTTGTATTTAATACAAGATAATTTATACCAACTGTATCAACTATTCCCTCTAAAAAAGATATCAAATTTAAACCTCCTATAATAATAGTTAACTGGTTAACTGGTTTGGTGCTAATTCCTCAACTAATTAACCTAGTAACCAGGTAACTAACTAACCAATTAACTAATTCTTTACAAGATACGCTATTTAATACTTAGTATGCACATGGCAAATTGCCGCTGCCAAAGCATCTGCAGCATGGTCCGGCTGAGGAATTTCAGATAAATTAAGTAAGATTTTAACCATAGATTGAACTTGATATTTTTCCGCTCTCCCATTTCCCACAGTAGCTTGTTTAATTTGTAACGGGGTGTATTCATAAAGTTCCAGTCCCATTAGAGCAACGGTTATGGCTACCATACCATGAACCTTGCTAACTGCAAGTGCACTTCGAACATTCTTATTAAAAAATATTTCCTCAATAACAACTTCATGAGGATTATATTTTTCTATAAGTTCTTTTAGCTTATAATATATTTCTTTTATTCTAAAACTAAAAGTATCTTTCTTGTAAGTTAATATGCATCCGTAATCAACTAATTCAATTTTCTTTTTCTCATATCTAATTAAACCATAACCTGTATTGCTAAGCCCGGGGTCGATACCTAAAACAATCACGAGTTATCCCCACTGGCTGATATTTCTTCCATAATTTCGTCGGCAATATTAAAATTAGCATAGACTTTCTGCACATCATCTTGGTCTTCCAACTGTTCCATTAGATTTATCATTTGCGTTGCTTTTTTACCTTCCAAATCTACAGTAGTTTTTGGAATTAAAGTAACTTCACTAAGTAAGTAATCAATATTCTGTTCTTTTATCAAATTACTAAATTTCTCGTAATCCTCAGGTGGAGTGATAACTTCAATATTTTCATTATCACTTTTTACATCTTCAGCTTCTGCTTCAAGGGCTAAATCTACAATAGTGTCTTCATTAACTTTGGCTTTCTCAAAGATAAAATATCCTCTTTTGTCAAACATCCAGGCTACACAACCGCTTTCACCTAAATTGCCGCCACTCTTAGAAAATATTTTTCTAAGCTCTGGGGCTGTTCTATTTCTATTATCAGTTAAAACCTCTATTAAAACTGCAACCCCTCCCGGTCCATAACCTTCATATAATAGCTCTTCATAAGAAACTCCGTCGGCTCCACCAGTTCCTCGTTTAATAGCTCTTTCAATATTTTCGTTAGGCATATTGTTTTCTTTTGCCAATTGAATTGCAGTTTTTAATTTTACGTTAGTTTCGGGATCTCCTCCCCCTGAACGTGCAGCAACAGTTATCACTCGAATTATTTTGGTGAAAATCTTTCCTCTCTGTTCATCCGCTTTACCTTTTTTTCTTTTAATAGTACTCCACTTTGAATGTCCAGACATATTTTATTTCTCCTTAAATAAAAAATTATTAAAACTTTAAGTGTGGTTAATTTTTAATAATTTTAGCATATTAAAAGAGCAGATTCAATAAATTAGTATTTAGTATTTAGTTAAGAAAATACAAAATTCAAAATACGAGGGATAAAAAATATGAAAAATATCTATTTAAAAGAGAGGTTTTTTAGGAGTAGTTCGCTTATGTGCACTTTTAGTTATTTTGTCTTGAATCTTTTTTTCTATTATTTTATTCTTTAATTCTCCTGTTCTTAAATACTTATCTAACTGCTCATAACTTATGCCAATTTCTTTTTCATCGGTTTGACCTTCCCAAAGACCTGCAGAAGGAGGTTTGTTTATAATTTTTTTAGGAATACCTAAATATTCTGCTAATTCTCTAACCTGACTCTTTAATAAATTACCTAAAGGTAAAATATCTGCTCCACCATCACCATATTTAGTAAAATATCCTATCATTAACTCGCTTTTGTTCCCGGTTCCTACAACTAAATAATTTAACTTGTTAGCAAAATAGTACAAAGTTGTCATTCTTAATCGGGGTTTTATATTTGCTTCTGCTAATTTGAAACTTCTTTCGTTTTCTTTATTATTTAACAGCTGAATGAACGAATCGTATACTTTTGATACATCAGTTATTTTATAAGGAATATCAAATTTATTGATAAAGTCTAAGGCATCATTAATATCGTCTTCAAGACTATGGCAAGGTATAATTATGGCTAAGGTATTTTGGGGGAAGATTCTTATGCTTAAGGCTGCTACTACAGCAGAATCTAATCCTCCGCTTAATCCAAATACTATGCCTTTGGCCTTTGCTTCAGTTACTTTATCTTCCATCCAAATACATAATTTTTGCACTAATGTTTCCATAAATTAATTCTCCGATTAACTAGTCAATAGTGAATAAGTCGTAGGGGCAGACCTTGTGTCTGTCCCTACATTATACAATAAAATCCAGAAAATAAAAAATCCCGGCAGCGTCCTACTCTCCCACAGAAAAACTGCAGTACCATCGGCGCAGGAGGGCTTAACTACTGTGTTCGGGATGGGAACAGGTGTGA
>Ga0209386_1001133_pt1 | contig 11346 bp, 10 predicted proteins | sample NGEPertwo_FD_184510 | JGI IMG/M metagenome (GOLD analysis project Ga0209386, IMG submission 184510) | Arctic peat soil microbial communities from the Barrow Environmental Observatory site, Barrow, Alaska, USA - NGEE Permafrost154B-two... | ecosystem: Environmental > Terrestrial > Soil > Wetlands... | reverse complement strand
GCTCATTGGGCAGCGGAAGGATGGCAGCGAGTTTCCGATCGAGATCATGCTGAGCCCGCTGGAAAGCGACGAAGGAATCCTGGTGACGGCGGCGATCCGCAACATCAGCGTGCGCAAGGAAGAGAGCACGCGGGTCGAACGCCTGAAGGATGACTTCGTCTCGACGGTGAGTCACGAATTGCGCACGCCGCTGACCTCAATCGTGGGCTCCCTTGCCCTCCTCATCGGCAACGTGGCCGGCAAGCTGCCCGATCCCGCCGCGCATCTGCTCGCCATCGCCCACACCAACAGCCAGAGGCTCGTCCGGCTCGTCAACGACATCCTCGACGTCGAGAAGATCGAGTCCGGCAACGTCGTCTTCGTCCTGAAGCGAGTCGAGATACGGTCGCTCATGGAGCAGGCGATCGAAGCCAATCGTGGATTCGCCGAGGGCTACGGGGTGCGGATCAAGCTCGACGCTCCCTCGGGCATTTTCGAGATGGCCGCCGACCCCGATCGGCTGGTCCAGGTCGTCACCAACCTCCTCTCGAACGCGATCAAATTCTCTCCGCGGGACCAAGAAGTGGTGGTCTCGATCAAAAGGCGAAAGGGGACCATCCGTATCTCCGTGCGCGACCGAGGCAGTGGCATTCCGGACGACTTCAAGCCCAGGATCTTCGAGAAGTTTGCGCAAGCCGACGCCTCGGACGCACGGCAAAAGGGCGGCACCGGCCTCGGACTCAGTATCGTGAAGCAGATCGTCACGCGGCTCGGCGGCGAGGTGAGCTTTGAAGACGCCCGTGGCGGCGGCACCATCTTCCATGTCGATCTCCCAGACTGGGAACATGGCGCCAAAGTTGAGTGCGCCGCCGAAGCGTGATGCGCCGCTTGACCCCGAGATGCTCGGCAAAGGCCGCATTGCTGCGCGCCGCGTCGCGTAGCAGCGTGGCGACCTCTATCGGCTCAAAGCTTAAGGTCATCTTCCCGTGATCAACCCTTGCGGTTGGTCACCATGAGGCCGCTCGGGCAAGCCTCGAAACGAGCTCCGTTAGCACCCCCTTGTCCGCAAGGTCTCTGGCAGCCAATGCGTGGTGCTGTCTTCCACCACAAGCACGCGGATCGCCGTCGCCCATTCATGCGCCTGTGCCGCAAGACTCGGGGGCTGCGCAATTAGCAGCAGAGAAGGATAAATAAAGTACCAAGAGCCTCTGCGGGCTTCCATTCGTTCAATGCACTAAAAAGTAAGACCTTTTTTATAGTTAAGGCGCATACGATTGGGGTTCAATCACCCGGCTCCGTGCCCCCGGAGGGGCCTGAACTAGCGGAGACAATCGGTGATCTCGGCGCAAGCATCGGCCCGAGACGCGCGTTGCTAGGAACGATGACCGCAGCTATTGCCCAAAATCTGGAAGTAAAACCGCAAGCCGTCACTGGGCGCAAAGTGCTTGTGGCGGAAGATAGCCCCATCACCCAAGACCTGCTGAGACTGCTTCTGAACCAGCGCGGCCATCAGATCGATACCGCCACTGACGGGCTCGAGGCCTTGGAAGCCTTGCGCAAGAACCAATACGACGTCGCCCTGTTGGACTTTCACCTGCCCAGCATGGATGGCGCGCAAATCGCTGCGAGCATCAAGAGTGAGGCCAATGGCCGCCGGCTGCCAAGATTGGTGGCCATTACGGCAGATATCGAAGGCCTGCTTGCTTCTTCGAGCGGTGAGAATTTCGATTACATCATTCCAAAACCACTCCACATCGATGAAGTTGGCAAGATCGTCGAAGAGCAGGCGGAAATCGGCGATCGTCAGCCCGAGACGGGAGATGCCGCCCCGGTGCCCCGACCGGTCGAGCCGAGGCTGGCAAGGGCACGGTCGGAAACGTCCTTCTTCGAGGGGTTCGGCTACCAATTCCTCTCCTGGCCGGAGGACGTGGGGACCACGCGGCTTTCCGCCCGGGGAATACAGGCCACCTTGGGTGATCCCAGGTTCGACGCCCTCCTGATCAAAGAGCCGGTTTCAAAAGATGATTTTGCGACGCTCTGGCGGCGCAAGGCGCTCTACGCGCTGCCTGTGATCGATCTGACGGGCACGCTGGGCAGACTTGCCGATCTCGACGGCTCCAAGCTCAGCGCGCACGACACCGGCGAGCTCGACCGGCTGTTGCGCGAATTTCGCGATCAGCGCGCGCGCCTAAATCGCGATCTCCTCCTCAGCGACAATCTAGGCGAGCAATTGCTCGGCCGCGTCTTCATCTCCAACCGGCCCCTGAGCGCTGCCTACGACGCGGGATCCCATGGTCTCGTAGCCTACAATACGACATTGGCGGGAAGCACGGTGGCGCACGAGGCGGAAGCCTTGTGCGAGGAAGGACTGCTGCAACGGGAATTCTTCGACCGCTTTCATGTCTGCGCGCGCTGCGATTCGGCGCGCCTGCACGTGCGGGAGGAGTGCTCCAAGTGCCGTTCCTCCGACTTGGTCGAAGAACCGTATCTCCATCACTTCAAATGTGCTTTTCAGGGCCCCGAGTCCGAATTCCGGCGCGGCAACGACCTCATCTGCCCTAAATGCCGGCGTGAGCTTTCACATTTCGGCTTCGATTATGACAGACCCGGAACGATGCTCGTGTGCCGGGCCTGCGGCCACGCAGCTTCGGAGCCGGCAGTAGGCTTCGTCTGTCTCGACTGCGGCGCTCACGCCGACTCCGAGAGCTGCGCTACGCGCGACGTCTACTCGTACCATCTCACCGAGCAAGGCACCGGATTTGCCGAGTATGGCCATTCTTTCCTTGGGCATGCACGCCATGTGCTGCGCTTCACCGAGCTGCCGATCGAACTCGTCGTTGCCCTGAATGCGGTTGCGAAGAAATTCAATGAGGACAAGACGCCGTTCACTCTCGTCAACATTTTCTACCAGAACGAGCGCGAAATCGTATCTGAGCACGGCGCCCGGCAATTTGCCCAGGCACGGGACCTCTTCGTAGAAAACCTTCGCGCCTCACTGGGCGGTTCTGACATGGTCGTTAAAGGCCAGTCCTACGATTTCGTGCTGCTGAGGGGCATCGAGCCGGATCAGGTACGGGAAGAATTCGATGTTCTCAAGCAGACCGGCGAGCGCGCCTTGCGCCTCGACCTCGGCGTCAAATTCCAGGCGTTCGGGCCAGAGGACTTCTCGTGATGTGGCAGCTCGTCTCAGATGGATTTAATTATCTGGCGTCGCAGAGTGCGTCGAGCCTCCTGCACTTGTTCTGGTTCGTCATCATCTTCGAGGTTCCTCGCTACACGCTGGGCTTCATCTCCGTGGCAGCGCTCACCATCCGCACGACCAGAGCGGCCCCGCAGAGTGTTGACGTCGGCCGTGTGAGCGTGGTGATTGCTGGTCATAACGAAGAGGACTCGATCGAACGCTGTGTTCTATCTCTGCGCGAACAGAGCCGGCAGCCGGACGAGATCATCGTCGTCAGCGACGGCTCGACCGACCGCATGCCGGAGATATTGCGCGATCTGGAAGCGCGCGGGCTCATCCAAGAGGCCCATTGCACGCAAATGAGGGGAGGCAAGTCTGCTGGCATAAATCTGGCGGTCGGCCGCACGACGGGAGAGATCGTCGTCAACGTCGACTGCGACTGCACGTTCGACAGGCACGCGCTCAGAGACATTCTTGAGCCGTTCGCCGATCCCCGGGTAGGGGCGGTGGCCGGCAACATTATTGTGCGCAATCCGAGGGCGAGCCTGATCACTGCATGCCAGGCGATCGAGTACATGATCAGCATCTCGGAAGGCAAACAGGCAGCCGATCTCACCAATCAGATGAGCTGCGTCTCGGGCGCTTTTGGGGCGTTTCGGCGTGTGGTCCTGGAGCGCGTCGGCGGGCTCGATTCCGGTGGGGGCGAGGATCTCGATCTCACGCTGAAGCTGCGCACGGCCGGTTGGAAAGCGCTCTTTGCTCCCGATGCCATCTGCTACACCGACGTTCCTGTCACTCTGGATGCACTGACGCGGCAGCGCTTCCGCTGGGAACGGGATGCCGTGCGCCTGCGCTACCGTAAGCACCGCGACCTGATGAACCCCTTAAGCTCCAGATTCAACGTTGTCGAATTGCTGCATGAGTTGGACTTCGTCATCTTCAACGTAGTCGCGGCGATGGTCTTCCCATTCTATTTGATCTGGCTGTTTGTGACTTATGGGGATCTTGCTCCAATGATCCTTATGGGGGCGCAGGTTGGAATGTGGGGGCTCGACCTTTTGGCGTTCCTGATGGCAGCCTGGATGACACCGAAGGCAAACGCTCTTGCGCTCTTCCCTTACCTGCCTGCGTACAGCCCGTTCTATGGATTTCTCATGCGGTTCATCAGGCTCGCGGCCTATCTTCAGGAGTGGGTCCTTAAGGCGTCGTACCGTGATCCCTACGTGCCCCAAAAAGTGCATCTCGCGCGGAAGTGACGATGCGAGCGCTCAGAAAACGAGTTCGTCCCGATAACCTTCCCAGCGAGCAGCGCACGGCCCGCGGCTCGCTGGGGCGCATCATCTACCTCGTCCTCCTCGGCATGTTCGCCGTTGTGGTGCTCAACTATCTGTTTGGAGATTTCCTTCTCTTCAGGGCGGACGGACTTGTCTTGCGTGACCAATCTGTGGTGGCAACCACCTATGTCGCGCGGGTTGATAGCATCGATGTCAGAGAGGGCCAAGTTGTCGAGAAGGGCACGCCGTTGCTAAAGCTGCAGTCGCTGGAAATCCTCGAGCGTCTGGCGGACCTGTCGGCCAAACGAGCCGAGCTGATGGCGAAAGCCACCGATTTCAAGATCCGCACCGAGACATCGACGCTGCTGCTTCCATTGGCCGAACGCCGCGAATCCGAAGCGGCGAGGGTGATCAAGCAGTTTGACGGATTGACTGACAAGGGATTGGTCACGTCCGCCCGCTACGAGCAGGCCTTGCGTGCCAATTTCGATGCACAGCGCGACCATGCGAACCTGGCCGCCGAAAGCCACGTGCTGAACGACGAGATGACGGCGTTGCAAGCTGCGCTGACCGATGCCAACGCCACGCTCCGGGATCTGAAGGCGCTTTATTCCAATGGTTTGGTGCTCGCGCCCGTCAGCGGGGCCGTCGGCGCCACCGTGCCTTCAGTGGGGAATGTCTATCGGCCGGGAGAGCCGCTTCTGACCATCTATTTCGGCGAGCCCTACGTGTTGGTCTACCTGCCGCGGCGCTATTTGTTCCCGATCTATGTCGGCATGCAGCTGGAGGTGACGGACGGCCAGAACACGGCAAGCGGCGTCATCGCTGAAATCCTGCCGTTGACCGACACGCAACCGAAGGAATTCCAGAACACGTTCCAACCATCGGACCGCAACCAGCTCGCTAAGATCGAGCTAGCGACTTCATCGTCGTTTCCGCTCCTGCAAAAAGTCCGCGTCTGGCAATACTCCTTCTCTCGCTCGTGGAAGGAAGTCCTTCGAGGCGCGGGTTTTCTAATCCCTTCTGTTTTGGGATGGTTTGGCGGTCAGTGATGCCGCCGGCAGGAGGCCGGCTGACCAGCCGGCCGTGGACGATAAGGGCGATCAAGACGCGTGGCGAGCCGGCACCGGGGCCTCTTGGCGACTCTCCTCGGCGAATGGATCGGCTGCGTCCCCGGCGGCTTGCGCGGGGCGTGGCTGCGCGGCCTGCGGTAGCGTTACCTTGAAGATCGTGCCACCACCCGGCGCCGGTTCGAAATCGACCCTGCCGCCAAGCCGGTCCACGATCTGCTTGACGATGGCGAGGCCGAGACTCGTGCCACCCTTTTGCCGGGAGTCGGGATGACTCGGGAATCCCAGGACCGTGATCCCGGACCGAAATTCGGACCTCGGTCTCGTCGGCTTCAACGGCGACGATTACCTCGTCGCCACGGGGCGATAACACCGGTCGGGATCGGCGCGCACGATTCCCTGTTTGCCCCCTTTCTCGAGGCGGACCGCAACGCCGAATTTCTCGGCGAAGCCGTGATTTGCCTCGATCGCTTCCTCGACAAGCGGGCCGACCTCAACCGGCTCGCTATGGGCCTCCATCGTCCCTCCTTTCATGTGCTGGATATCCAGGATGTCATTGATGAGGCGAACGAGACGCTCGCAATTCGTGTGGGCAATCTTGAGGACTGACCTTCAGTCTGATGTTCGGAGGATCGGGCCCGAAGTGCTTGTTTTGGATGACCCGCTCTAGGAAGGGCTGGAGCTCGACCATCCCGGAATCGAGACTGAACCTCCCAGAACTGACCCTTGTGAAATCGAGCAAGTCATTCACGATCAACATGAGGCTTGCGCAATTGCGAGCAGCCATGTCGCCCAGCTCGTCCAACTTTTCGGGTAACCGCGCGACCTTACCGGACTTGATGAGGGCAAGCGCACCATGGATCGGCGTGAGCGGCGTGCGCAGCTCATGGCTGACCTTTGCCTGTGAATCGGCGTGCCGTTTGACCCCCAATCGGCTTTGAACATTGACCCCACCCACAACCTGCAATGTTTTGAATCTGCATGAGAACCCTTGGTTGGTCGAGGGTCACGCTTGGACGCCGAAAGGGGTCAAAATTCAGCGCCGATTTACACCGGTTTCCATCGTCTGTTCCCAGCGCGGAAGCGTGACGTAGAAAACTGTGCCCCCGCCCGGCGCGGGCTCGAAACCGATCTGACCATTGAGCCTTTCGACAATATCTTTGGCGATGCTCAAGCCCAGACCCGTGCCGCCACTTTTGCGCGCGTTGCTGGCGTCAACCTGGACGAACTTCTCGAAGATGCGATCCTTGAACTCGACCGGAATTCCCCGCCCATGGTCACGGACGGAAATGCAAACCATGCCATCCCGATTTTCAACGGCGGCGACGACCTCTGACCCGCGTGGCGAATACTTGAGGGCATTCGACAACAAATTGTCGACCACCTGGGCCAGCCGATCGGCATCGGCCAGAACCGCGCCATCCGCATTCCCATGATCGAATTTGAGCAACACGCCGTAACGTTCGGCGAAGCCTTGAGTGGCTTCGACCTCCTGATCAATGAGCGCGCGAACATCTACCGGCTTCATATTAAACGCCATCTTGCCGGACTCGAGTTTCTCGAAATCCAGAATCTCGTTGACGAGGCGTTGGAGGCGTTGGCCGTTCGCGTGGGCAATCTTGATCAGGCGTGCGGCGGAATCGGGCAAAACGCCAGCGGCATTGGCGGCGACAAGACCGAGGGAACCCATAATCGAGGTCAGAGGGGTACGCAACTCGTGACTGACGGTCGCGATAAACTCCTCCTTCATTTGAGCGCGCCGGCGCAGCTCGGTCCGATCCTGAATGGTGGCGATCACCATTCGACCGGATTCTGTGTCTATAAAGCCAAGGCTGACGTCAACGGGAAACTCCGTCCCGTCCGCTCGCGCCGCGCAGAGGTCCAGTCCAGTTCCCATCGGGCGCAGCTTCGGTTTTGCCATATAGGTTGCACGATGGGGCCATGTGCGTGCTTTGGTCTTTTTTGGGTACCAGGATATCGACATCCTGACCGATCAATTGATCGGGCGAGTAGCCAAAGAACCTTTCCACTGCCTGATTGACGAATATGATTCGGCCATCCCCATCGGTGACAACTACCGTGTCGGGGATCGCGTGTAGGAGGTTAGCTGGGTCAGGTATGGTCGGGCGCGCCGACTTGCCCGCAGTCGCGTCCGCAGCGCTGCCGCTGACCAGTGATGCTGAATTCTTCGACACGGTATATCTAGTCGAAAATTCGAAGCGTCACTCTAATCTACTAATAGTTGCACCACAAGGTCGTTGAACTCCATGGGTCACGCGTGAATCCCTGTTCCTGGCAAAGGCTTTGGCCCTTGTTGTAGACCAATTTGCCTCAACCCAGAAGAGTAGCGGCGGGCGTGCTCAAGCTGTTGGAGTGTGTATTAGAGACGAGAGTTCCAGGCTGAATATTGTTAGGGGGGAACGACCAGAACGGTCCCTCCGCTACCATTCCAGACAAACCGATTTCAGCCGGGCCGATTAATCTTCAAACTTTGGCCAGGTTTGTGTGTGACACTCTCATGCAAACAAGGAAGCCACTGGCCACATGATTCGAATCACCGTTCAGACCGCCCTCATCTGTCTCCTGGCCCTGTCAGTCGCCGGCTGTGCCGTCGAGCTGCCGGGCTCGGCTCTTGGCGGGTTCCGGCTCGCGCCCCCAGACGACGCCGGCAAAGACGCCGGCAAAGACGCTGGCAAGGGCGCCAACAAGACTGACGCACCCTCCCAGCGGCGCTAGGATTTGAAGCGCAACGCGGTCGAATAAGGCCGTCCGGGCCTGTCAGCTTGCGTCGCCCGGTTTCCGGGCGACGAGCACCGCGTCCATGTGCTGGCGGTAGACGATCTCCACGTCCTTGAAGCCCAGGCCTTTGAGCCGCGCGATAGCGTCGGTCTCTTGCATGATTCGGCCGGGCGCTTCGTCCTCCACATAGTGGAGCACCCAGTCGCGCAGCAGGTCGTATTGCTGGCGGGGCACCAGGACATCGAAGAACAGGCCAAGCTGCCAGCGCAGCGCTTCGCGATGGGCCTGGCCGCTTTGCGCATATTTGTCGGCATTGACGAAGAGCCCGCAAGGCGCCAACACGCGGAAGATCTCGCCATAGACGCGGTCGCGATAGTCCTCGGGGACGTTGTGCAGGACATAGCCCGAGGCGGCGATGTCGATTGACCCCGCCGGGAGACCGGCCAGGAAGCTTAGGGCATCGTCGAGCACGATCTTGAGCCGGCCCCCCTCGACCGCGCTCTGCAGCACCTCTTGCGCCTGGGCGATCATTTTCGGCTCGTTGTCGACGCCCACCATTTCGAGCTTGGGGTTGACCAGCAAGAGCTTGGTGATGGCGCCGTCGCCCACGCCGATATCGAGCCCGCGCACCGGGGCAGGGCGGTCCGCGGTGAATTTCGTCAGCTCTTCCGTCACGACGCCGTGCACCTCGCTTAGGAAGGGCCGGGCGAGGCGCCATAAGGGATAGTCGTCACTGAGCGCGCCTGAGAAGCGCTTCTCGCTCGCCGCGTCAGGGCTCGCCGATATCTGGCTTTCACTCAATGTTTGGCCCAATTCCTCGACTTCAGGGCAAATCCGGCCCGACCTTAGCCGAGTTTCTGGGCTGCCGCACCGTAGGGCCGCTTCTTATGGGTTGACGGATCTCCTCAATCCTTCGTCAACCTTGGGGGCCTATCGATAGAGACCCAAGCGCACGCCGTGTCGGACATCTATATGCCATCCGCTTTGCAACGCATTAGCTATGTCGAGGACGAGCCGGACATCCGTTCGGTTGCGGCGTTCGCGCTGACCAAACTCGGCGGCCTCACGGTCGACCTTTGCGACAGCGGTCAGCAGGCCATCGAGAGGACGCCGGCGTTCGGTCCCGACATCATTCTCCTCGACGTGATGATGCCCGGCATAGACGGCATCGAGACCTTTCAGCGCCTGAAGGAAATTCCGGCGCTCGCGGCCACGCCCGTCGTGTTCATGACGGCGAAGGCCATGCCGCATGAGGTCAAGCGCTATCTGTCGATGGGCGCCGTGGGGAGTCATCGCCAAGCCGTTCGATCCCATCGCGTTGACCGATCAACTTCGCAAGATCTGGGACCGCGTCCAGGATGAGAACGTGGAACCGTAGGCGCGAGCACGTGGGGCGAGCGGCTGGAGGAGGAGTGTATGGAGCAGAAGGCAGCAATTGCGCATCCGGGCGCGGATCGCGCGGCGACTATGCAGGATCAGCTTCGCAATCTGGTCCGCACGCATCACGTCAGTCTGCTGAAGCAGATCGACCGATTGGGGCAGATGCTCGCCAGCATCAGCGCTCAGGACGCCGGCTGCGTGGCCGCCATGGCCGAGGCCGAGGGCCTTGCCCATCAGATCAAGGGCGCGGGTGGCTCGATCGGCTTTGGGGATGTGAGCCACGCCGCGACGACGCTCGATGATCATCTCAAGAGCCTCGTCGCCTTGGGCGGGGATGTGACCGCCGATCAAGTTCAGGCCTCCGTGGAGCTCTTCGGCGACTTGCAACGGATTGCCGGAAGTACGACGCCGGAATCGTCCACTCTGTACAACGCCGATCTGACACGCGCACCGGCCTAGCCGAAGCGCTCGATGATGGGCTGTAGTCCTCGCCCGGTCAGGCTTGTCCCGGCGACAACACAAAACTAACCAATTGTGACTACCCCTAAGACGGGCCGTGCCACAGCTGTAAAACCGTCGGGCGGTCAGTTGCATTTGCTGGCGGCGGCTGATTTCTAGGTGGTTCGATGCTGACGAAGTTTGGCGGTGATGCGGAGGCGCCCCACCCGTCCTCCGGGGAGACGCGGGCCACCAGCGCGTCAGGCCGCCCGTCGATTGGCGCGCTGCGCGCCCACCCAATTGTGCTCTGCGCCCTTCTTTTCGTGACCTTAATCCTTTTGGGGTGGAGCATAATTTATCTGCTGTACGACGCGAAAGCCTCGGCCTCGGGCACGCTCATATTCGAAAGAGAGAAGCAGGCCGTCGATTTGGCCCGGTTAAAGGTTTCTGCGAGCCTCGATGGCGTCGTCGCCGACGCTGAATATCTCGCTTCCCTACGATCGTTACGACAATTCATGGCCTCCCCAAGCTCTGTAGGGCGTCAAACGGCATCGGAAGCGCTTACCGAGTACGCGAAGTACCGGGGTCTTTACGATCAGATTCGTCTATTCGACCTGGCGGGCAGGGAGATTGTGCGCATCGACTGGAACAACGGCGACTCTAAAGCCGCGCCGGAGGCCCAGCTGCAAGACGAGGGCGATCGCTCTTACGTCGCGGAGAGCCTGAAGCTGAGACCGCGAGAGGTCTATTTCTCGCCCATCGACCTGAAGATGGATGATGGCGTCATCGAATCGCCCATCAAGCCGACAGCCAGGGCTGGAATCCAAGTTCTCGACAGCGCGGGAAAAAAAAATGGTTTCCTGACGTTGAGCTATCTGGCGGACCACACTCTGTCGCAGCTGCGTGGAGCCGCCCCCTCGACCCAGGGAGATCTCTGGCTCTTGAATGGCGAGGGATATTGGCTGGTCGGGCCTCCGTCCGACGAATGGGCCTTCATGTATCCAGATCGAAGCGACCGGTCGTTCGGCCGGTCCTATTCGCCGGATGCCTGGCGGAAGATCCGCGAGAATCCTGCATCCGGACAAATCTTCGCCGGCAAAGATCTTGTCACCTATGCGAGCCTGACGCCCCTCTCTCAAAATCAAACCGGCGCAGCTGAAGGTGTTGGAGGTGATAAAAATCCTCTTTTCATTGTAACGAGAATTCCGGCGGCGCATCTCGCTGAGATGAAATGGGATGTAAGAGGTCGTCCCGGTTATCTGAACAGATTTTCCGCATCGATAAG
>Ga0209386_1001132_pt1 | contig 11348 bp, 10 predicted proteins | sample NGEPertwo_FD_184510 | JGI IMG/M metagenome (GOLD analysis project Ga0209386, IMG submission 184510) | Arctic peat soil microbial communities from the Barrow Environmental Observatory site, Barrow, Alaska, USA - NGEE Permafrost154B-two... | ecosystem: Environmental > Terrestrial > Soil > Wetlands... | reverse complement strand
TATGCGGGAAAACAGACGGGAATGAATCAAATGTCTATGCTGACATTGATTTTGAGTACGTTGATAAAATCAGAAACCAGCTTCCTTTGTTAAAAGCAAGAAAACCTGATGTATATTAACGCTTTATAATATGTATATTAACGCTTTATAATTAAAAAGTCTTTTATTGTTATAGTCGTTGAGTTATAATCAAACTGAAGTTATTTTAATTTATACAATATAGGAGGGACGAAAACATGATGAAAAAAATAGTGGCTGTTGTTTTGGTGTTAGTACTTGTTCTTGGTCTCGCAGCTTGCGGGGGTGATGCGAAAACTGAAGAACCCGCAACTTACGAAATCGCAATGATTACAGACGTTGGTACAATTGATGACAAATCATTTAATCAAGGTACCTGGGAAGGTGTAGTTGCATACGCAGAAGAAAATAACATTACACATAAATATTACAAGCCAACAGAACAAAGTACGGATGCTTACCTTGCAGCTATCCAACTTGCTGTTAAAGGCGGAGCAAAAGTTGTTGTCACTCCAGGATTCTTATTTGAAGAGCCAATTTACTTAGCTCAGGAACAATATCCAGATGTAAACTTTATATTAATTGATGGTTTCCCACATAATGCTGATTACAGTGATTATAGAACAGACAAAAATACTGTAGGAATCATATTTGCCGAAGAACAATCAGGATATTTGGCAGGATTTGTTGCAGTTAAAGAGGGAATGACAAAGCTTGGATTTATGGGCGGAATGGCTGTTCCGGCAGTAGTTAGATATGGATATGGATTTGTTCAGGGTGCAGAAGCTGCGGCTAAAGAGATGGGTATTGCAAATGTTGATGTTAAATACCATTACACAGGCGGATTCGATGCTACTCCTGAAGTTCAAACTTTAGCTTCCTCATGGTATGCAGAAGGAACAGAAGTAATATTTGCAGCTGGCGGAGCTGTTGGTTTCTCGGTTATGTCAGCAGCAGAAGCTGCAGGCACAAAGGTAATCGGTGTTGACGTTGATCAAAGCGGAGAATCTGATACAGTCATCATTTCAGCGATGAAGGGTCTTGCTGAAGCTGTTCAACAGGCATTGACTGATTACTATGCAGGATCATTCCCAGGTGGAGAATCTCTGACCTTAGGTGCTGAGTCTAATGGTGTTTCACTTTCAATGGAAACAGCAAAATTAACTGCATTTACACAGGCTGATTATGACAAAGTGTTTGCATCATTGGCAGACGGTTCAGTTAAGTTAAAGAAGGACACAGATGCTGCAGATGCCAGCGCCTTAGGAACTACAGCTGTTAAGGTTACAGTAATTCAATAGGTATATATCTTTATTAAAATAAAAGCAAACAGGCATAAAGGCCTGTTTGCTTTTTTACGGGTTTTAATCTATAATTGAAACGTTATATGTCATCTTAAAATTAAGGAGTTAAGTCTATGGAATACATTATAGAAATGCTTAATATTACCAAAGAATTTCCTGGTATCATTGCTAACGATGATATCACTTTACAGTTGCGCAAAGGAGAGATCCATGCGCTTTTAGGCGAAAATGGTGCCGGCAAATCAACATTGATGAGCGTTCTGTTTGGTCTGTATCAGCCTGAAAAGGGAATCATTAAGAAAAACGGTCAAGAGGTTAAACTGAAAAACCCAAACGATGCAAACGAACTTGGCATAGGGATGGTTCATCAACATTTCAAACTGGTTCATAATTTTACCGTACTGCAAAATATAATTCTAGGTGTTGAAACGACAAAAAATGGTTTTCTAAAAATGGATGATTCAAGGGAAAAGGTGGTTGCCATATCAAAGCAGTATGGATTAATGGTTGACCCTGATGCTTTGATTGAAGATATAACGGTAGGAATGCAGCAGAGAGTGGAAATACTGAAAATGCTGTACAGAGAAAATGAAATATTGATTTTTGATGAACCGACAGCCGTATTGACGCCGCAGGAAATAGACGAGTTAATGAAAATAATGAAAGGCCTTACTGAAGAAGGTAAGTCCATATTATTCATAACACACAAATTAAATGAAATAAAAGAAGCAGCAGATCGATGTACGGTTCTAAGAAAAGGAAAATATATAGGTACAATCGATGTGAAAACAACTTCTAAAGAAGAAATGTCTGAAATGATGGTAGGCCGCAAGGTGGATTTCACAACAGATAAAGAACCGGCAGCGCCTGGTGAAACAGTTTTGCAGGTAAGAGACTTGACCGTTGCAGCTAAAGGCCATGGCAATAAAGCAGTCAAAAATGTATCCTTTGATGTGAGAAGGGGAGAAATCGTCTGTATTGCAGGAATTGACGGAAATGGGCAATCTGAACTTGTTTATGCATTAACCGGTTTAGTGGGAATTGATAATGGGAAAATTTCCATCAATGATAAGGATATTACAAATCTAAATGTCCGACAAAGAAATGTCAGCGGTCTTGCCCATATCCCGGAAGACAGACAGAAAGATGGCTTGATTTTAGATTATAGCATGAGTCAGAATTTAATTATGAAAAAGTATTTTACACCCCAGTTTGAAAACAGAGGGTTTATAAAGTTTAATGAAATCAATGAATTTTCAGAAGGCCTTGTTGAAAAGTTTGATATAAGAAGCGGACAGGGAATTAATACTTCAATACGCAGCATGTCTGGCGGTAATCAGCAAAAGGTTATTATTGCGAGAGAAATTGATGTTGACCCGGAAATACTGATAGCCGTCCAACCCACAAGAGGCCTTGATGTGGGAGCAATTGAATATATACACAATCAGCTGATTAGCATCAGAGATGAAGGGAAGGCTATTCTACTGATTTCACTTGAGCTTGATGAGGTAATGAATATAAGTGATAGAATTCTGGTTATTTATGAAGGTGAAATTGTAGCTAACGTTAAACCCGAAGAAGTAACTATACAGGAACTTGGCTTATATATGGCCGGATCAAAGAAAAGTGAGGTTGCAGTATGAAAAAAGCAAAAGATGTGGTTTTAGGTGACGGATTAAATAATGCTATTTCCTCTATATTTGCTGTATTAATCGGCCTCGCTTTTGGATTTGTAATTTTACTTATTACCAACCCCGGAGAGGCAGTCAATGGATTCATTATTATTCTAAAAGGTGGATTTAGCACCGGCGGTAAGGGAATGGGACAGGTACTCTATTTTGCTACCCCACTTATTCTAACCGGACTTTCCGTAGGGTTTGCCTTTAAGACAGGATTGTTTAATATTGGTGCAGCGGGACAGTTTATTATGGGAGCATTTGCTGCAGTTTACGTTGGCGTCAAATGGACATTTTTGCCGGCACCATTGCACTGGATGGTTGCTATACTGGCAGCTGCTCTAATTGGAGGCTTTTGGGCCCTTATACCAGGGTTAATGAAAGCCTATTTAAATGTTCACGAAGTTATTTCAACCATTATGATGAATTATATTGGAATGTATACTGCAAACCATTTAATCAAATTAACAATTTACGATTCAAGAAAAGCCCTTTCCATGAATACTGCACCATCAGCAGTCTTACCAAATGGAGGACTTGATTATGTCTTTTACAATCCAGTGGGAATTGGTAAGGATTTGTCAACCGTTAACAGCGGTATATGGATAGCAGTTATTTTTGCCATAGTCATGTATATCATACTTAATAAAACCACTTTTGGCTATGAATTGAAGGCTTGCGGTTTTAATAAATATGCCAGCAAGTATGCCGGAATCAATGAAAAAAGGAATATTGTTTTGTCGATGGTGATTGCAGGTGCGCTGGCAGGAATGGGCGGAGCACTTCTTTACCTGTCAGGGGCCAACGGTAGACATATCCGGGTTGTAGATGTACTGGCAATGGAAGGTTTTAATGGGATTCCAGTAGCATTGCTGGGCCTTTCAAATCCGATTGGCATTATTTTTTCAGCCCTTTTCATTTCATATATCACACAGGGTGGAAACTATTTACAAACTCTTGACTTTGTGCCGGAGATTATTGACATAATTATTGCCTGCATCATTTATTTTAGCGCATTTTCTTTGGCCTTCAGATCAATTATTCCTAGAATTATCAGATTCAGGAAAGATCGTTCAAAAAACGCTGTCAAAAAAGACGATAATGGAGGTGAAGAATAGATGAATATTTTATATTTGGTTGTTCAGCAAACAATGTTTTTTTCAATCCCGCTTTTAGTGGTAGCTCTTGGTGGTATGTTTACAGAACGTGGAGGAGTAACAAACATTGCACTTGACGGTGTTATGATTATTGGTGCTTTTTCAGGGATATTATTTATCAGTAAAATGCAGAGCTCCATGAGCGGACAGTCTCTGTTAATTCTGGCAATATTCATCTCAATTACTGTTGGTACAATATTTTCATTGTTGCTTGCGTATTCTGCTGTCAATATGAAAGCGGATCAGATTATCGGTGGTACGGCATTAAACATGTTTGCACCTGCCTTCGCAATTTACGTGGCCAGAACACTTCAGGAAAACGGTGTACAGCAGATAACATTTATCAATACCTTCCGTATTTCGTCGGTTCCGGTACTTGGGGATATTCCGATTCTTGGCGGACTGTTTTTTAAGAACGTTTATATTACAACCTATATAGGGATTGCTATATTAGTGGTTTCAGTCATTGTTTTATATAAAACCAAATTCGGATTGAGACTGAGAGCCTGCGGGGAGCAGCCTCATGCCGCCGATTCGGTAGGTATTAATGTATATAGAATGAGATATGCAGGGGTTATGATATCTGGCGGGCTTGCAGGTCTTGGAGGTTTAATATTTGTAATTCCAACCTCGACGAATTTCAACGCTACAGTGTCTGGTTACGGGTTTCTTGCTTTAGCAGTTATGATTTTTGGCCAGTGGAGACCTTTAAGAATATTATTTGCGGCATTTTTCTTTGGATTAATGAAAACGATTGCTTCAGCATATTCGGTTATCCCAATTCTTGCAACTGCAAGTATACCAAGCGACTTCTACAAGATGGTTCCGTTTATCGCCACACTAATTGTACTTGCCTTTAGTTCGAAGTCATCACAGGCACCAAGGGCTATTGCAGTGCCATATGACAAAGGAAGCAGGTAGTCAGCAATGCCATTTTTACCGGTCACAATTCAAGAATGTATTGAAAGGGGCTTTGAACAGCCGGACTTTGTCTTAATTACCGGGGATGGTTATATTGACCATCCCTCTTTTGGCATAGCTATAATAGGCAGAATCCTTGAAAGCCACGGTTATAAGGTCGCCGTTCTTGCTCAGCCTGACTGGAAATCAGCAGATGATTTTAAGCGTTTCGGAAAACCAAGGTTAGGGTTTCTGATCAGTTCCGGAAATGTGGATTCAATGGTAAACAACTATTCTGTCTTTAAGCATAGAAGGAAAAAAGACGAGTATTCACCAGGTGGAGTCGCAGGAAACAGACCGGACAGAGCTTTAATCGTCTATAGTAACAGAGCTAGAGAAGCCTATAAGGATGTGCCCGTTATTCTTGGAGGACTGGAAGCCAGTCTAAGAAGACTGACCCATTATGATTACTGGGAAGATAAGTTAAGAAGATCCATATTATTAGATGCTAAAGCTGATTTACTGGTATACGGAATGGGAGAAAAAACAGTTATCGAAATTGCTGAGGCTTTGGATGCTGGAATAGAAGCAAAGGACATCGGCTGGATTAAAGGAACCTGTCATAAAACAAACGAACCGGATATTGATGAAAATACAATTGTTTTGCCTGACTACGAAAGTTTAATACTGGAGGAAAACACCCCAGTTAGAAAGAGCAGCTATTGCAGAAGCTTTGTTACGCAGTATCAGAATAATGATTTCATAAATGGGAAACGCTTGATTGAAGCATACCCGAATAATTTTTTTATTGTACAAAATCCACCTCAGGCCCCTTTAGAAAGAGATGAATTGGATGATGTCTATCAGTTGCCTTATGAAGGCAGCTATCATCCAATCTATGAAAAAGGCGGAGGCATACCGGCTATAAGAGAAGTGAAATTCAGTATTGTCAGTAACAGAGGTTGTTTTGGGGGCTGCAGTTTTTGTGCATTAACCTATCACCAGGGAAGAGAAGTAAGAAGCAGAAGCAAAACTTCCATTGTAAAAGAAGTGGTGGAATTAATTAAGGATAAAGACTTTAAAGGATATATTCATGATGTAGGAGGACCAACAGCAAATTTCAGAAATCCGGCCTGCGATAAACAGTTGACACTCGGTGTCTGTAAAACGAAGGATTGTCTTTATCCTGATGTTTGCAGCCAAATGAAGGTTGACCACACTGAGTACCTGGATATACTTCGAACCTTAAGAAATATGGATACGGTGAAAAAGGTGTTTATTAGATCCGGAATAAGGTATGATTATGTATTAGCCGATAAGAATGAGGAATTCCTTTATGAATTATGTAAATATCATATAAGTGGTACCTTAAAAGTAGCCCCTGAACATATTTCCGGTAATGTATTACGATTAATGAAAAAACCAGGCAAAGAGGTTTTTATAGAATTCACAAAGAAATATAATACAATTAATGAAAAACTTGGATTAAAACAGTACTTAATTCCATATCTGATTTCATCTCACCCAGGAAGTACTTTGAAGGATGCGATAGAATTGGCATTATTCTTAAAGAAAAACGGTTTTGTGCCAGATCAGGTTCAGGATTTTTATCCAACACCAGGGACACTTTCCACCTGTATGTATTATTCGAAAATGGATCCATTCACTGAAGAATCAATATATGTTGCAAAGACACTGGAAGAAAAGAAACTTCAAAGGGCTTTACTTCATTTCAATAAGCCGGAAAATAAAGAGCTGGTTTTAAAGGCATTAAAAATTGCAAAGAGAGAAGATTTGATAAATGAGCTTACTACGCGCACTGCCAGAAATTCTGGAAGAAAGTAAAATTGAATATGAGCAGGCCAAGTCGTCAAACTTTGTTCTTAAAGAGGCTTTTTCCGAAAAGAGCGAAGACGTTTTAAATATCATGGCAAAGGGCGATAATTTGTCATTCATTAAATTTTTAATGGAGACTAAGAGGCTTAAAGAAAAATTAAATCTCGTTTATATTGACCCGCCTTTTTTTTCACAGTCAGATTATGGTATGAACATTGAATTTCCATTAGGAGAAGAAAAAACCAAAGTGAAGAAAAATGCATACACAGATACGTGGGAAAGCGGTATGGAAGGCTATCTTAAGATGCTGTGTACAAGATTATTCGGCATAAAGGATCTGCTTGCGGATGACGGCTGCCTGTGGGTGCACCTGGATTGGCATAGTGTCCATTATGTAAAAATTTTACTCGATGAAATATTTGGCGAGGCCAATTTTATTAATGAGGTAATATGGCAATATAAATCCGGAGGAACGAGTAAAAGACATTTTGCCAGAAAGCATGATACATTGCTTTTTTATGCAAAAGATAAGAATTATTATTTTAACGGGCAAAAGGAAAAGTCGTACAACAGGGGGTTAAAGCCATACAGATTTAAAGGTGTTAATGAATATAAGGATGAATTTGGATGGCATACGCTTGTTAATATGAAAGATGTATGGCAGATTGATATGGTTGGTAGGACAGCCGGAGAGAGAACAGGTTATGCGACGCAAAAGCCGGAAGCTTTGATAGAAAGAATTATTGAAAGTTGTACTAAACCAGGTGACTTATGTGCTGATTTTTTTTCGGGTTCAGGGACCCTTGCGGCAGTATCCAATAAACTTGACAGAAAATGGATATGTTGTGATATGGGGAATCTCGCTATCATAAATTCATTAAGCAGACTTGCGGGTAATCATATTGAATTCTCATTTTATGAAGAAGAGCGATTGCATGAAATCCCTGATTTAAATAAAAATATAATTTTAAATGTAAAGAATAGTAAAATTAATGAAACATCTGATTTAATCCAGATAGAATTGCTGGATTTTAAACCGGAATTAATTTTTGTAAAAGGTATGAATGCAAAAGATGAAAATATAATGACCATGGTTTTAAAGGAAGATCCTCTTCAACTTGTTGAATATTGGAGTGTTGACTATCATTATGACGGGATTGTACACAAGCCAAAAGAAGTTTTCATAAAGAGCATAAAAGGCATTACAAGAAAAAGCAAAAGTATAGTCAGTGATTCAAAAAATATAAGCATCAGACTTGTGGATTCGTTTGGCACGAGTTATCATAAGATTATTGAATTAAAAGAGGCGGTAAACAATGAAGATTAGAGAAAAAACCAGGGAGATCATGGAAATTATTATAATAAATAAAAGGACAATAAAAAAATTTGCCGTGGATTTGATATATATCTTGATGGGCTGTATAATCGGCGGATTTTCTCTTACAGCGATATTAATACCGAATGGCCTTTCCAGTGGAGGATTAACGGGCATTGTGAGAATTGTTCAGAATTTTATAGCTGTGGACTTTTCAATTTTATACTATATTGGCGCGTTGCTTATCATTGGCATTGTCGCTATATTCCTGGGGTTTAGAGAGGTTAGAAAGGTATTGTTAATATCAATACTTTTCCCTGCTGTTCTAATTATTCTTGAGCAGTTTGATTTTAAGCTGCTGCAAGAGAAAGACATAATATTAGCTGCCATTTTTTGTGGAATACTAAGCGGTATTGCCTCGGGGATATTTTTTTATCGAGGGTATTCTTTTGCCGGAACTGATGCAATTGCAAAGATAATAAGAAGAAAATTTTTGCCTCATATGAGTTTGAGCCAAATACTGTTGTTTGTGGATGGTGCAATTATAATATCCTCGGCCTTTGTTTTTGGCAGAAACATTGCTTTATATGCTTTAATCACACAAATAATATTTGCTAAAACTGTTGATTATGTTATTTATGGTTTTGAAACTAAATTTGTTCAACTTGAAATAATCACCGCTAAACCAGAAGCGGTTATATCATATATCATGGGTGACATTTCAAGGGGTGTAACCAGTATGGAAGTGACAGGAGAATATACGAAAGAGAAGAGGAACAAGTTGATTACGCTTTGCTCTCCAAGAGAAAGCATGCTGATAAAGAAATTTGTTTCTCAAACTGATGAAATGGCTTTTGTTACAGTAGTTCATGTTGACACGGTCTGGGGAAGGGGCGAAGGCTTCAACGACATTCAAAATGAATTATAAGCGGTAAGTAAAATCATTTGGCAAGCTATCAGGCTCTTGCTGTTTTACAAGAGTTTGAACAGGTTTTTTTTATAGTCTATCAATCCTTCATTTTTCATGTTTCCAAGTTCTCTGCTGAGAGCGCTTCTGTCCACACAAAGAAATTCCGCCAGCTGTTCTCTGTTAAAAGGTATTTCGAATTCCGATGAATTCGATGAAATCTCTTGATCTTCTAAGTAAGTTGTCAGTCGCTCTTTTATTGTCTTATGCGAGATATAATACATTTTAGTATCCAGAAACAGATTTTTTTGAGCTAAAATCCATAAGGCGTTTTTAATCATATCCACATGAAACTGGCAGGCCTTATGACAGGTTTGAACCAGTTGATTTAATTCAACAAAAAGAATTTCAGAACGTTCGACTGCAACAATAGAAACAGGAAGTTTTTTTACCTGAGCACAAACGTGAGATAATCCGAAAATGTCTCCGGTTTTCAGCTGATTGATTAATATTGAATCCCCATTTTTCGTTGATTTAACAGCTTGTACTTTGCCGGAAAGGATAATACCAACCTTTGGATTTGTCTCGCCCTCCATAAAAACATACTGGCCCTTTTGATACAAATGTTTTCTACTGCCAAGACAACCTAATATATGTGATATATCCATATTTGACATTCCACGAAACAAATCAGTTCCTGCTAATATATTTATCATAAACCTCCTCCTTAACGTTGCATATGCAACAGTTATATTTTGATCAGTATATTATAATAACCTTAGAAAGTAAATAAAAACATAATTGTTTCTAATAAAAACAGCAACACGGTTCATGAGAGGGAAAAAAATGATTAGACAGATGATAAAAATAGAAGAGGATAAATGTAATGGGTGTGGTTTATGTGCGCAGGCATGTCATGAAGGAGCCATTGCCGTAATTGATGGTAAGGCTAAATTGATCAGAGATGATTATTGTGACGGGTTAGGGAACTGCCTGCCAGTATGTCCAACCGGAGCAATTTCATTTGAAGAAAGAGAAGCTCCAGAATTTGACAAGGGAGCTGTTGTGGAAAATCAGAGGAAAGAGCAACCGAAACAAAGCCAGCCTGTATTTTCAGGTTGCCCAGGGTCAAGATCCATGGCATTTGAAAGAAAAGGTGATGCTCCTGCTGAAACAAGTCCATCTTTTGAGGTGGGAAGCCAGTTGAGACAGTGGCCGGTTCAAATAAAGCTTGCCCCGGTAAATGCTCCATATTTTGAAAATGCAAATCTGCTGATTGCCGCAGACTGCTCCGCATTTTCTTACGGTAATTTTCATAATAAATTCATGAAGAATCATATTGTTTTAATTGGATGTCCAAAGCTTGACGATGGAGATTATTCGGAAAAGCTTTGTGCGATTATTAAAAATAACCAAATTAAAAGTGTAAAGGTGGTCAGGATGGAAGTTCCATGCTGCGGAGGCATTGAGAATGCGGCGATTCTGGCTTTGAAAAACAGCGGGAAGATGATTCCCTGGCAGGTAATTACAATATCGACAGATGGCAAAATACTAGATTAAAGGATACTTAACAGGTAATGCAATTATTACTGAAAATTGGAAAGTAAGGAAAAAGGGTAAAAGAAAAACGCATCATTTTGATGCGTTTTTTAAACAACTAAAAAAACAATTATTCTTCCTTGGGTGATACCTCAACTTCCGTAGGTGATATCTCAACCTTCTCGTTTAAAACCTTTTCATATTCTGCAAATATTGCATCTTTGATCTTATTGCGAGTCTCCGAAACAAGTGGATGTGCTATGTCTCTAAAATCGCCTTCGCCCATTTTTCTGCTGGGCATAGCAATGAAAAGTCCATTTTGACCCTCAATAATTTTAATGTCATGCACAACGAATTCACCGTCAAAGGTTACAGAAACTACTGCCTTCATTTTACCATCATCATTGACTTTTCGAACTCTTACATCAGTTATATTCATCTAGACACCACCCTTCTATTTTGCCATTATTATACAGCAAGGAAATGTTTATTACAAGTATTAATTTAAAAAAACTGAATATTTGGAAAAACATCAATTTCTTTGCTGTTTTCATCAATATTTCCAAGATAAACAAAGGCAGAATAGTCAGGTATGGTTTTTCTCTCTGGTTCATTTGTAACGATGATTATACCGGTACCGACAATTTTCACATCAAATTCTGTTAATATATCAGAGATGCCTTTAACGCTTCCTCC
>Ga0209386_1001131_pt1 | contig 11360 bp, 12 predicted proteins | sample NGEPertwo_FD_184510 | JGI IMG/M metagenome (GOLD analysis project Ga0209386, IMG submission 184510) | Arctic peat soil microbial communities from the Barrow Environmental Observatory site, Barrow, Alaska, USA - NGEE Permafrost154B-two... | ecosystem: Environmental > Terrestrial > Soil > Wetlands... | reverse complement strand
TGTACAAGTTGACTCCAATTGGTGCAAGTTAGTGCTAACTGATATTAACAGCATCTTCATTCACAGGCTCATGTAGTCTGTGTTTTTTATTGAGCTGAATGATAGGTGTATATTATTTGACGCTTACGGAATATGGAACATTGTAATACACATAAACAGATCCGCTGTCTAAAAATTTAACCACAAGGACTTCATCAGATTCGCTGTATCCAACGGATTCGAAGCAAGTAGAATCAACATGTTCTAATAATTCGGTGTAATCTACTTTCTGAGATTCTTCGGGTTCTTCTTCGATAAAATTATCAGCTTGGTCTTTTGTTTCGTTATTAGAAGTCGTGGGCGAAGGAGAATCTGGATTAGTACAAGCTACCATTGTTAGAAGTAATGAAATAACAATTAATATTGAGCATATTCTTTTCATACAAAGCTCCTTAAAATTAGTTCCCATACAATTTATTATTGCTTCTTTTTTGCAAATATAAATGTATTAATATTAGAATGCTTTTATAAGTAAATTGGATGAGCACCAAATCACATCAAAAATCCTCTGGATCAATATAAATCGAATCAAGATTTCCATCAACTTGCTCTAAGAGGTCAACCGTCCATCCATTCGTACCTGACTCGTCTTCTGTGAATTCGAAAGTATTATCTAATTTAGTGTACTGAGTTTCTGGCCCAAATAAATATTCTTCCCCATACCATGTTTGCCCGGTAGCATATTTAACTTCATATGCCCCAATTGGGATATCCACATTTAAAGTTTCTCCACCGTTAATAAACATCGTCATCATTGGAATATTCTCACCTATATTTGTCATTTTAATATAGTAATCTACATCTATTGAAGAAGTTTTGATTTCAAACGGTGCAAGGCCTTCCTGGTTAGTATAGTTTGCAATCAACCCTGTTAGAGGTGCAGTAATTTGTGGTTCATTAAATTCAGGCACTTGTTCTGTTTCTGCTTGCGGTTCAATAGGAGTACTGCTATCGAATCCCCCAAATATTGTAAATAAAACAAGTAAAACAACTACCCAAATTACAGGATTTCTAAAACGCAGTAACTTTGAAGATAATGGCACTTTATAATTGCTATTAATATTTGTGTAATTTGTATTATCAATTTCGTCATATAAATTATCTCTGTCGTATCTCAGTTCACCATCATAACGCATTCTAAGTTCAGGATTTGAGAGTATACTAAAGGCCTCATTAATTCGTTGTGTTAAGTCATGCGCCACATCCCCATCACCTTTATATTTATCAGGATGATATTTAAATAACAATGCCTTATAGGCCATTTTGATAACTTCTTGCGATGCTGTTTCCGAAACTTCTAATATTTCATAATGCGTCATAAATTCCTCCATATTAATTTTAATAGTTAAAAAATATTCTATACATTGGTTGAATTAGGATAAATCATTTTCAAATTCGCATCGATAAAAACAGTAATTTAACTTAACTATATCAAAAAAATAATACAGGGCATAGCTATAGCTATCCCCTGTTCGATTATTATAACACTTGCTCATTCCTAAACGCAATCTTTAGTTTGATTTTAATTTTCATACTTTTCTTTTAATTCCTTGTAAAATATCTTACAACCCAACTTTGAATCTTTCACTCTTTTTTCGAGATCATTCCACTTTTTATCACGGTTTATTTGCTTTTGGTCAAACTCGATTTTTTTCAGTGCTGCGGCTTCAGTGCTTGAGTATCCGCTATACTTAAAGGCCATAACCCCACAACCACCAAAGGCTCTTGCTGTCCAGATATCTAACTCCTCTAGGAGCTTCATATTCCTTATTGAGTAGTGCCGAAAAAATCTTTTTCCCTTCGCATATAATTCGTTTGCATAAGCACGACTACATCCTTTTTTATTTGCTACTTTGGTAACACTCAAATCACTTTCTAGCATCATTTCAAAAAATTGCTTATACTTACCTGGCAACTTATTAATACCGTCATGCACATATTTTTTAATGTCCTCAACTCTTGCAGCTTCAAGGACTGCTTCATAATCTTCTTCTGCTGCAGGATCCGGCACAATATCGGCAACGGTTAACATTCCGTCTTCTGATACCTTCAACGGGCTATCAAGAGATATTGCATATCTATCTGGTGCCTTTTTCTGTGTCACTGTTCTCCAGTTTAATTCCTCGTTAAATTGATTCTTTAAATGAATAGACAACCACGAAATAAAGTTTCTACCACCTTCAGGACTAAAACTTTTAGCGGCATCCATCAGTGCAAAATATCCCACCTGGCAGAGATCATCTCTCTTTTCGAATTGGTCGGATCTTCCAAGCAATCTTCTATACGCCATTTGATGTATAAATTTATAACACTGTTCCCATTGTTAGGAAGTATAAGTATGCATTTAATGGAGGCAGAAAACAAAGAATATTATTTAATGGAGGCAGAAAAACCGGATTTTAATCCGAGTATTTTTAAAGCGGAAAATATTATTATGGGCAATTCAATAACATTAGATCCTCTTCAATTTTATATTTATACAGACCTTGTGCTTAAGGAAAACTTTATAGAACTTGTAAATGGTATTATTGATGAACATTTATCATCAATAGATGTTAGTGATCAAGTTTTGAACAGAAGGAATTCATGGGATGAGCAAAAAAAACAATGGAATGATGATTTCACTGATAATACAAAAAATGAGTCATTACCTGTCGCTAAACAAAAGCGGTGAATTGAATTAACTTAATAAGCATTTTAATTAATAAAATAGAAAGGGAATAAAATGGCAAGTATTGAGAAGCGTGGAAACAATTCTTACAGAATTATAGTTTCTAACGGTGTAGATGGATCCGGGAAGCGTGTTACTAAGAAGCTAAAAGTAACCTTAAGCGATAAGCTAACGGAAAACCAGAAGGAAAAAGAAATTCAAAGACAAGCTGCATTATTCGAAGCAAAGGTTCTTAAAGGCGAAGTGATTGATTCAAATATTAAGTTAAAAGATTTTTCCGAGATATGGGTTCAGAACTATGCTGAAGTAAACTTGCAGTATAATACCCTTGTTGGATATAAAAGAGAATTAGAGAACAGAATAATTCCGGCACTAGGGCATAAAAGCCTTGATAAAATAAAGCCTTTGGATTTGATTTCTTTTTACAATAATTTGACCGAAGATGGTATGAGATTAGATGGTAGAAGTGGAAAATTAAGTGATAGAACTATCAAAGAGCAGCATCAAATATTATCATCAATGTTTTCATCTGCCGTGAAGTGGGGGTTAATCAATTCTAACCCTTGCACGAACGTTACCCCTCCAAAACAAAATATATCTGCACCAAAGAAAAGAATAAAATGTTTTAACATTAACCAGGCTAATATTTTCATTGAAGTAATAGGAAAAGAAAAATTGAAATACCAGGCTGCAATATACCTCGCCTTGTTTGGAGGCCTTAGAAGAGGCGAAATACTCGCTCTAACGTGGGATGATGTAGACTTTGATACAATGGATATTGATATTAATAAAGCTCGTCAAAGCGTTCATGGTATAGAGGATAAGATTAAATCAACAAAGAATGAATCATCAAATAGAAAAGTTACCGTTCCCGGTAAAATTATTGATATCCTGAAACAACTCAAAGAACAGCAGCAGATACAAATTGAAAAGCTTGAAAATTTATGGTATAAAAGCAATTCAATACTAACAACTTATGATGGGCATCCAATGAATGATACTGCACCATATCAGGCAATGAAAAAAGCCGTTATTAGGCATAATGAAGAAGTCAGAAATAATAATGATCTAACGGATAATGAAAAGGAACTTCAAACGTTACCGTTGCTTACCTTCCATTCGTTAAGGCATACAAGTGCTACGGTATTAATTAATGAAGGTTTAAACGTTAGCGCAACATCAAACAGACTTGGCCATTCATCATCCTCTACTACTCTAGGGATTTATGTTCATGCTCTTAAGAGTGCTGATCAGCAAGCTTCCGATATGCTTGATAATATTTTTAAGCTTCCTGGGGAAAGCAAACTAAAGTTAGTTAAGTAATTGGGAACAATTTGGGAACAAATTGGGAACAAATCTTAAGAAATATAAGGTTTAAATAGAAAAACTTAGAACAAACAATAATCAAGAACGTTTAAATTACAATGTTCTAGCACACATTACGTCAGGTTACATAAAGCACTTTTCAAGACTTCGAATCTGTCGGTCGAGGGTTCGAGTCCCCCATGCCTCACCAAATCGTTGTAAACTAGCCGTTTGCGGACTTTCGCAGGCGGTTTTTTTATTTTAAAAATCAATTTCACCCACTTTTTGTCCACTAGCAAAACGTATCATATAGTGTCAGGTGGTGTCAAATAACTCCATAACTACGTCTCTTTGGTCATGGTCAAGTCCTTCCTCTTTTAGATAATCTACGACTTTCGTCTTTCTAGTAAACAGACCTGCTCTGTCATATTCGACAGCCTTACCTGTCTTCTCGTTCTTATCAGAAGTCATATCTCCCGTCTCCTGCTTCACAACAAAGTATGTACCGATATCAAGTCCCAGATTTTTAGCGGGCTCGATATAGTCGTATCCTTTTGGTGTTGCATACTCGAGGCCTTTGTTATCAGCATATTCTTTCCTGGCTACTTCTCTTGCATAATCATATGCATCGCTGATTACTTTCTCCTTTTGTATCTGATCCATATTATCATACGCACTTGAATCGAAGATACTCTCCAGCGTATTAAACGATGTCTGACCTTGCGTTCTTCTAAATGTTGGATCTGTGCCAATAAAGTAGACACGATAAGGTTAACTTTTATATAGCAGGAGCATATTCATTCAGTAAATCAGCAAACTTGTCTGGCTCAATAGGTTTACTGAAGAAGTAGCCCTGCATCTCATTACAGCTGTGTTCTTTTAAAAAGTTCATTTGTTCTACCGTTTCTACACCTTCAGCCACAATGGTTAACCCTAGGGTTTCGCCCATGGCAATAATAGCGTGGGCGATTGCCTTGTCTCTATCATTTTCCGGGATGTTACGGATGAATGAACGGTCAATCTTTAGCGTATCAATTTGGAAATTCTGGATTTGGGATAGAGATGAGTAGCCTGTGCCAAAATCATCAATTGCTAATCGTACCCCTATCTTTTTAATTTCATCTAACAAGGTGATCATTTTCGCGGGATTAATCATCATCATGCTTTCTGTAATTTCCAACTCTAAGAGACCTGGTTCCATACCTGAATCATTTAAAGCGGCTTTTATTACATCTACCAGATTGCTATCTGTCAATTCCCGTAATGACAAATTTACTGCCATGGGGATAGCGGGAATCCCCTGTTTTTGCCATGCAACGTTTTGTTTGCACGCAGTCTTCAGCACCCACTCACCAATTGCTACTATCATTCCTGTTTCCTCAGCTACTGGAATGAACTGCATAGGAGTTACTGAACCAAGGCATGAGTTCTGCCAGCGGAGGAGCGCTTCTACACCTGTGATCATACCCGTTTTGAAGTTAACTTTTGCCTGATAGTGCAAAGAAAATTCATTTTGCTCAAGTGCAAGCCGCAGATTAGTCTCAATACCCAAACGTTCCGTTGATATTGACTGAATATCTTTGGAGTAAAACTGGAAGTTATTTTTGCCTTCTTCTTTAGCATAATACATAGCTGTGTCTGCATTTTTCATCAGTGATTGTCCGTCCTCACCATCTTTTGGATATATACTTATTCCAATGCTTGCAGTTATACGGCATTCTTCACCTAATAATATTATTGGCTTAAGAGTATTTGAAAGAATCTTGTTGGCCACAATTTCGAGATCACTCGACTCTTTAAATTCCTCAATTAGAATAACAAATTCATCTCCGCCCTGACGGCCGACAACATCTGCTGCTCGTAGTGCCAGCTTATAGCGCATTCCAATCTCTTGGAGAAGCTTGTCTCCCGCATCGTGGCCCTTAGTATCATTAATTATCTTGAAACGGTCAAGATCAATGTAGAAAACCGCCAATTTCCGTTTATGATGTCTCGCAGACTTGATTGAATGGTTTAGCAGTTGAGTAAACATCAAACGGTTTGGAAGTCCTGTCAAGCCATCATGGGTAGCGAGGTATTTTATCTGTTCTTCGTCCTTCTTACGCTCAGTGATATCATGAACTATAACCTGAACATAGATTTTATTCGCAACAGTAAAGATACTAAGGCTGACCTCAGCATCAAATAGAGTCCCATCATAACGGTGGTGCTTCCATTCAAAAAATTGTGACTGACCTTCCATTGCTTCATTGATCTTCTCCTGCGCTTTTTCCATGGAATTTCTTCCATCAGGCTGAACTTCCGGGGAGAACCGATAAGGTGTCTGCCCAATAATCTGTTCTTTGGTACACCCAAACAGTTCCAATGTCTTTGGATTGCAGTCAATAAAGATATTCTGATCCATTAAGAAAATAGCGTCATAAGTCGACTCGAAAATGGTCCGGAATTTAGTTTCGCTTTCCTGCATCGCCTCCTCGGCACGTTTATATTCGGTAACATCTTTGGATACGAGTACAAACCCTACCCGAGTATTATAATTATCTCTACATTCGGAAATGGATAGGATTATTGGAATTTTTACGCCGTTTTTAGATATTATGAATGCTTCCATATCCCGCACAGGACATGTGTTCATTAATTCGGGAATGTTTGTATTCTCTGATTGGCTATCCAAGAGAAAAAGACTCTCCATCGGTTCTCCAACCAATTCTCTTTGGTCGTATCCCAGCAGCCGTTGAGTTTCTGGATTAACGTTTAATATCAATCCATATGAATTTGTAAGAATTATCGAATCGATGATTGTCTGGAACAAATTATCTGCGATAAAAGATGGAGTCATTGCCATCAGCTTGTGCTTGACAATGGCATAATAGATTCCAATCGACCAAATTGCTACTGCCATTGGTGTTATATCCGGGATATTAACTTCCAGGATAACGGCTAATACCATAAGGACCAGGCCTGTTAACAGCGCTAGTACAGACGTAATAATAAGTACCCCTACCTGTTTTCGTTCTCTTTGAGATGTCGCTCTTTTTTGCATTCTATAGCTAATAATTATGCAAGAACTAACATATACAATTATGAAAATAATTGATGACCAGAACCACATTGAATCTGTTTGCGCGGATATTATCCAGCCATTGCTTCCGAGGGAATAAGCCTTTGCATAAAATCCCGATGTAATTTCCTTATACGATAAAATAATGCCTGGGAGATAAATGATAATATATATCCACCATTGTTTTAAGAGATTTTCTTTTTTTGCAAATACAAAAAAGAAGTGAAGTGCCATGCTAATAAATAAATAGCACCCAACCGAACTAAGTTTGTACCAGAAAATGCAAGCTGCCTCATCATTCACAGAAATATATGAAGCGGCAGAAAATGTCCAAATAATAAGGCTTAAATTGAGGGCAAAAAAAAGTCTGTTTAGAAGCGACCGATTATCCAGCCGAATAACATTAAACCCCAGAAAAACATATATGACAGAAAAAATAGTCAGTATAAGCGAGAATATGTTCATAAAACCTCCTATTCAATAACAAAGATATCTGTTTCGGTGGAGTAATTTAATTATTATTTTAACATAGTATATATTATTTGCTTCTTTTTTCAACTTAAACCTATTATACGGTCGCGTCAAGTTAGAATGGGAAAAAGATTGCGTCAATTTAGAATGGGGGAAAATAAAGCTGGTGATTTCCCATTGTTGCTTTTTCAATTTCAAATACCTCTAATGCCTCTTAGCATTGCTGACAGGAATCATTTTGAGAAACTCGCTGCCTTCTATCTCCATCTATCTATCGCATTTACACCTTTTGTTTTTGAATAGTTATTCGGCTTCAGTTTATGTGTCAATCTATCCTACAAAAGTTTGCCTTCTATGTGGCTTCTGTTCGTTAGCCTAGTAATTTATCCACTGGCTTCCTTCAGATTTCGCTTCAAGGTGGGCATACTTGCCAATGACACAAACCGTATCTCCCAGTTTCACTTCTGCAAGTTCAGCAGCATGCATACCGGTTGTTGTCATATCAGTCAGCATAACTGCGGAAACAGGATCAATGTCGTCAGGTAGAATCGCTAAGTTTGCATCAGCTTCATTCACATGGAACAATTCTGCAAAACAGCCATCTTTAAAGTTTGAGAATTTCCATCCCCCGAGAGCCTCGCCTGAGTGCTGAGCAAATCCTCTTTGAGCATTTATTGAACCCCAGTCAGGAGTGATAGCGGGAACAATGACTTTATCGCCTTTTTTGAAGTCTTTTACTAACTCACCTACTTGCATTACCTCGCCGACTGCTTCATGCCCTAAGAACATGTCTGAGCGTTCACCAATCGCTCCTTCCCATACGGTATGGATGTCAGATGAGCATGGAGCTACAACGGTCGGCCTTACCAAAGCATCCAAAGGACCACATTCAGGAGCTTCCTTTTCAATCCAGCCGATTTTTCCAATTCCTAGCATTGCTAAACCTTTAATTTTCATAGTAAATACCTCCTACTAATTCATACAATAACATTTATTATTGTAATTTCCAATATTTTATATTTTCTATTTGTACGAACATCCTAACACATTGTCAAATTTTTATCAATCCAAACACCATTAATAATTGAGGTTTTTATGGAGTCCTAATATTCTGAAAATGCTTAATTTTCAGAATATTTGGAGGTTTAATACTGTATATTTTTTTTTTGGGGGGTCGGATACTGTATTGGTGGTGTCGGGGGTTCGAGTCCCTCATGTTCTATTTTTTTCAAAAAACAATAAAGTGATGAGATTAGAATTTCTCCTAACACCATCACATAAGCAAGAAAGTCTATACCCGAAGGTAAAAACTTCCTTGCTTATACTGTACAATTTATTATGTGAACTTGTTTCTTTTCAAAAGCGAAGGGCTCGAACCCGAAAGGAACCGAACCCAGAAGATCAACGAACCCGAAAGGAACCGAACCCAGAAGATCAACGAACCCGAAAGGTCAGTGAGCCCGAAAAAATATTCATTTATGCTTTTCTGTTCATCTTATCAGAATATTTTTCTATTTTTTCATTATGCTTAATGGTATTTATTCCAAATGGGATATACAAAGGACAAACTCCAGCTGCTGCCGTTGCCAGCGGTATAAAGCCTATTAATGCCAAATACCTTAAATCTCCTTTTAAAACAATAAAGAGGCTAAAAAAAACTGCCGCTAATACGTATCTGACAATCTTATCTGTTTTTCCAATATTTTGCATTTGCAATCCCTCCTTAAACGAATACTTTCTTAGATAATATAAATTATATCCTATATACCCTTTTGGCCTTCATTTAAGCACTTACACTTCATGATTCCGTTTATTTAAACAAACTGCCTCTGTTAGTTTGCCAAATAAGACAATCGTTTAGGTTACCTAATAAAACAAAAGGATATCCGTTTTATAGTAACGGATATCCTTTTGTTTTATTTATTTTTTAAATTACGTCTGTTATTTTTGATAAAGAAGCCTACATTTCGCTGTCATTTCGTCCCATCATTATTGCCATCAATTTTACGATTCCCCACGCTATGAGTGCATAAACAACCATAGCAATAATTGTACTTGGTTCCAGAAGCGCCTCTGTCTCAATACCACGCGTTGACGCAGATCTAAATATAGCATTAAACGGTACTAAAAATATTTCAGATATCGAATATATAAATGAGACAAACCCACTGCCAGGATTTGCTCCCAGCAATTTAAATACTAATCTGAATCCCAGCATAACTTCTAAAAGGCCTAAAATATAATACACAATTCTGCCGCCATTAAAATTCTTTTCTTTTAAGACTGTGGCTTTGTTTCTGTCTATAACAGTGGCTTCACTGGCATTTAAAATTTTTCCTTCACCGTCAATTATAATCTTATCTTTATTTATAATCTTATCTTCATTATTATTCATAATTTCATCCCCCTGTTTACTCAATAATTTTCTTTACCTCTTTTTTGAACTTTCTCACTTGTCTTGGAATATCCTTTTCAAGTTTTTTTGCTTCCTTTGGAATTTCCTTTGCCATTTCACGTGTGCTCTGTTTAATATAATCTTTAACTTCCTCAGTAATTTCATGTATTTCTTTTATCGTTTTCTTAGCTTCCTTCAATTCTTTCTGTCCCCTGTCATCAGAATTTGTATGCAGCAAAGCAGCCGTAGCCAAACTAACAGTTGCAACAAACCCCATGCCTGAAGCTAATTTCTTACCCATTTTTTTTATTTTACGTTTTCTTTTTTCTTTATTAATTTTTCCTTTTATCTCTTTAAAATTCATTTTCAGAACCCCCTTCTATGTTGTTTCTGTAACTTAATACAATGTTACACTGATTTGAACTATATGTCAATGTTTTATTCGTATTTTTATTGTAATAATATTTATAATTTTATTTATATTTACATATGCTTTGTAATTATATTGGTAATGCTAGCTGCCTTAAAACTGATTCTTTGCTAAAAGATTTGTTCCGTGAACCCTATTTAAGCTCATAAAAAATACACCTCCAAAATTAGCATTTTATATCTAATATCTGAGGTGTACTTCAAATCCGGCTAATTTATTTAATATCATTTCTTAATTGATCAATAGAATAATATCTTCTATGCCCATCTTTGGGCAATGCTTTAGCGAATTTTTTTATTTCTTCTTCATCGAGTCTTTCCAGATATTCCATAAAGGCTGAAACTCTTTCATACTCTTTTATGGAGAATAATACTGAATCAGGCTGGTTATTCTTTAATATAAATACTTTTCCTAAAATTTCCGCCTTCTCCCGGCAGTTTTTAAAATTCTTTATCATATCGGAGTTTGATACAATCATTTTTGTCGAAATATTCATTAGCATCTCCTTATATTTATAATAAATAAATACTATAGTAGCCGGAACAATTTGTCAATAATATATTTGCGTTTTCTCAGTATGCCCAGAAAAAATGCAATTATTTTTTATCCTGGTAAGAGCACTTTTAGAAAATGCACAGCAGCCCGCCCCCGAGATTATTAATCCAGGTACAGGCTGCTGATTGGTGATATTTTAATTTATTTTTCTCGATTTTGATTCTAAATATTTGCTCGTTTTCTTCTAAACAATAAGCCTGAACCACCCATTAACATTAAAGCCGCTCCTAAAAATAAGAAGGCGTAGAGATTACCTGATGTTTCAGGAAGCAGTCCCTCTGTAACGGTTGCTTCAGCCTCTGGAGTAACCAGTTCAACGGCCGGAGTTGTTGTAATAGCAACTGGCGTTGTAATAGCAACTGGCGTTGTAATAGCAACTGGTGTTGTAATAGCTACTGGTGTCGTGATTGCTACTGGCGTCGTGATTGCATCT